>TARA_B110000003_G_scaffold80305_1_pt1 | contig 28089 bp, 21 predicted proteins | sample TARA_B110000003 | Tara Oceans TARA_B110000003 (sample SAMEA4396424) | marine metagenome | biome: Westerlies Biome; feature: [SRF] surface water layer (ENVO:00010504); material: water (ENVO:00002006), including particulate matter (ENVO:01000060) such as... | depth 5 m
ACGCTGAAGGCAATGCCGTGGGCTTGGCCCGGCCCGTGATATGGATCCTGGCCCAACACCACCACCTTTACGTCCTCAGGCGCGGTCCATTCCAACACTTGCCAAATTTGATGCAACGGCGGGCAAAGAACACCGGCTTCATGGGCTTGAATGATCTTGTCGACGACCGCAGGAGAAACCGTCCCCTGTGGGTTCATGTCCGCGCACCATTCTGGCCAAAAGGGACGCCACGCCGCTGGCATTGGATGTCTATTTTTCAGGCGTTTGTTGGGGGGCATTGGGATGATTTGTGGAAAAAGTATGGCGACATTCCCGCCGTCTGCTTTCAACGGGACAATCTAGGGGGTATTTTTGCGCTTTCCCACTTGATTTCAACCATGACCGAAGCCCTGCCCATCGACGAAGCAATTGCCAAGCGCATGCAAAGCAAAAAGGGCAAGGAACTTTATGGTTATCAGAAGAATGCGATCGACACCATCATGTCCCGTATTCGAAAATTTCCCGAGGGATACAACTTGCTTTACCAGCTACCTACCGGTGGTGGAAAAACGGTGATTTTCTCGGAATTGGCCAAGCGCTTCATCCTGGAAACAGGCAAGCGGGTCCTGATTTTGACTCACCGAATCGAACTTTTGGGCCAAACCTCTTCCATGCTCACGGAGATTGGGGTCCCCAACAAGATCATCAACAGCAAGGTAAAGGAGCTAGAAGACAGCGACGACCATTGGTGTTTTGTGGCAATGGTGGAAACGTTGAACAACCGTCTCAACGACGAGCAAATCGAATTTGCCGACTTGGGCTTGGTGGTTGTGGACGAAGCGCATTACAACAGCTTCAGAAAGCTGTTCAAGCATTTCGACAGCCAAATCCTGTTGGGCGTGACCGCCACCCCGCTCTCCAGCAACATCAAGTTGCCATTGCACGACAACTACTCGGAGCTCATCGTTGGAGAATCCATTGGCAATTTGGTGGGTCAAGGTTTCTTGGCCAAAGCCGGGACTTATAGCTACGACGTGAACCTTCGGGCCCTGAAAGTTGGTATCAACGGGGACTACACCGTCAGCTCTTCCGAACGACTGTATGGCAACTTCCTGATGCAGGAGAAATTGCTCTACGCCTACGAGGAGAAAGCAAAAGGCACCAAGACCCTTATTTTCAACAACGGCATCAACACCTCCAAGCAGGTCCAGGCCATGTTCGAAGAGGAAGGCTATGCCTGCATGCACTTGGACAACACGCACAGTGAAAAAGAGCGGGCAGACATCCTGCATTGGTTCCACACCACCCCCGACGCTGTGCTTTCCTCGGTGTCCATTTTGACCACGGGCTTCGACGAGCCCTCGGTGGAAACCATCATCCTGAACCGGGCCACAAAATCCCTCACACTTTACCACCAAATGATTGGCCGCGGGTCCAGGATTTTGAAGCACAAGAGTGCTTTCACAGTCATTGACCTTGGCAACAATGCGCGGCGGTTTGGACTTTGGGATGCCCACATCAACTGGCACGACATTTTCAAATCTCCTCAATCCTACATCGACGGTCTATACACCGACGAAGAAATCGAGGAGGAATTCGTCTACGAGATGCCGGAGGAATTGGCCGAGCGCTTCAAAGACGGTCCCCAAATGACCTTCGACATGGCAGAAACCTACGCCGAAGTGACACGCATGGCGTTGCGCCCCAAAGAAGCCATCCACAGAAGCATGGCCCAACACGTGGCCATGATTCAGCATGCATCTGACGACTATTGGGATGCCGTTGAGATTGTGGATTTGCTTGGAGACGATATCAAGTTCAGAGTGAAACAATATGCCAAGTGCATTGCCAAGGCCACAGCGAACTACCGCAGCTGGCTCGAGGAGGAATACACGAGGAACCTGAAGACCTCGCTCCGACACGCGTTCAACGACGAGGAGTGAACCCCATCGTCGACGGCCATCCATTTGAGGCCATCGTTCACAAACTTCACAGCCTCCGTCCTTTCAGACAAGCGCCTGTCCAATACCTTCCGTGGCATGAATGCCATGGGGTGCATCGCAGGTCTTCTATGTGGACTGTTCGGAGGGGTCCTGTGGGCGAGGTACGTCCTCCCTATGGCTCCGCGTATCCGCAAGGACCCTCCTTCATGGCTTGAGCGTCACCAACAATTGAGGCAAACAGAAGCGATGATCAAGTCACAGTCAAAACTTCATGCCAAGCGCCACACGGTAAAACGGCAGACCCTCCATCTTCATTTGAGTCCCCATTTCATGTTCAACGCCCTGTCATCCGTTCAATGGCTGGCAGCGCAGGGGGAATGGCCCAAAGCCCAGGCCACCTTGGCCTCCTTCACCCACCTCTGGAACAAACATTGGTCAGTCCATCAACAACCCGTCCATTCGCTCGAAGAAGAGCTGGAGTCAATGGGGCAATGTACCGTGCTTGAATCTGTTCGTCTGGGCCGTCCTGTGAAGTGGAGCATAGAGGTGAGTGAAGCGGTGTTCACCGATGGTGAGCTTCCCGCATTGTTGCTCCAGCCTGCCCTGGAAAACGCCATGTGGCATGGATTGGCGCACTCGAAGGTTGCCCCCAAGCTCCATATCGACATTCGCCCCGTGAACGATTGGCCGCACGGGGTCGAAATAACAGTGCTGGACAACGGAGTGGGACTGCCCTCAAAACATATTGTGCCAGCTCCCTCCCGACATGGGGCGGCCTCCGTTGGTCTCGATTTGGTGCGTCAAAAACTGGCCATGGTCCATCCTGAAGCATCGTTCCATATGGCTCCCGCCTCCCCGCCTTGGTCCACCGCCGCAGTCTTCAAGTTGCCGCTCTCTCCGCCAGAGGCTTGAGTTCCGGCAACCGAGGGGAAGGCGCATCGCCCAAGTGTCCCCGACGTCCTTCTTTTGCGTCTAGCCACCCGACTGCCGCAATCATGGCGGCGTTGTCGGTGCAATGGGCCATTGGGGGGATGTGAACGGTCCAACCTTCCTCCAAAGCCGCCGCCTGCAACATAGAACGGAGACCAGAATTGGCACTGACCCCTCCTGCAATGGCCACTTCAGCGATTCCTGTGTCATGAACAGCTTGCCTGAGCGGAGCCATCAACATGTCCAAGATCGCCGCCTGAACAGAGGCACAGATGTCCGCTTGGTTCCGTTGCACAAATTGTTGGTCTTTTGCCTGCTCCCTTTGAAGCACATGAAGCACTTGGGTTTTCAATCCACTGAAGCTCCAATCGTACCCCTGCATTCTCGGCCGAGAAAATGCAAATGCTTTGGGGTTGCCTTCCTTGGACAGTCGATCCACAACTGGACCGCCAGGGTAAGGCAGGCCAATGAGTTTGGCCACCTTGTCAAAAGCTTCGCCTGCAGCATCGTCCAACGTCTGACCCAAGACCTCCATATCGTTGTGGGAATCCACCCGAACCAACTGCGTGTGCCCGCCACTGACGGTCAAGCATAAAAAAGGATACGCGGGAGCCGAACCCGGCTCCAAAACATGGGCCAGTATGTGCGCCCTCATGTGGTGGACGGGGATGGCAGGAATGCCGCGCGCAAATGCATAGGCCTTCGCAAAGGACGCTCCCACATGAAGTGACCCCTGCAGTCCAGGGCCCAGGGTGTAGGCCACGGCATCAAGTTCATGGGCGTGGATCTGCGCCTTGTCCAAAGCCGCTTTCACCACAGGCTGAATTTTGGCCAAGTGTGCGCGTGAGGCCCATTCGGGCACCACCCCGCCCACCTCGGCGTGCAAGGTCTGGTTCGCCACAATGTTGCTCAGCACCTTGGGCCCACAAATCACTGCGGCAGAGGTGTCGTCGCAAGAGGACTCAATCCCCAAAATCAGCCAATCCTTGTTTTCAGACATGCGTGTTCAAATTTACGGCGCGGCTTTTGCTCGACCTATCTTCGAACCCATCATTCCCCTCATGGAATCCACACCCACTTCAGAACCAACTCCTCCCACCCCATCCAGGCGCATGCCGTGGCGGGCTTTGGCGCTGGCCATGGCGGCGGTGGTTGCCTGCACCCTTCTCGGGAGACATGCCTTGACCAAGGCCGCATTGCAAGTCGCGGCATCGGCAGCCCAAGTGGAACTTTCGTTGGATGAAGTGCGGCTTTCCTTGTTTCCCCTGACATTGACGTGCACGGACTTGTCAGCCCAAACCCTCGACGGCCAGCACCGTTGGCATTTGGACCGGCTGAAGGCAGGCCCGGCGTCCATGGCCGACGGCAGTTGTACCGTCCAGCAGTTGACCTTGGGTCACTTGCATTGGGATGTCTTTGAAGCCACAACCCACAAAGACTCCACCTCATCGCTCCCTTTTGACATGACCTCCACATGGAAAGACATTTGGGCCAGCCTGCCTTGGAGCAGTCTGCATTTGGGTGAGTTGACCTGGGATTCCCTGAGTTGGACAGGAACATCTGGGGCCAAAGTGCATGTGGATGGAGGGCTTTGGACGGACTGGAGTGCGAACCCCATGGGCATCTTGGTCGAGAATGGGAGATGGGGCTCAGGTGCCTGGACCGCCCATGAAGGAGCGGAACCTTGGACGTCGTCCCCTGGTCAGGTTCGCGCAAAGTGGGACATGGATGGATGGGACCTTGAAAGCCCTGGCTTTGACCTGCCGGGGCTGCGGTGGGAAGGACGATTGACATGGCCCCTCCAAACTTCTCAAGGGAAGGTTGCAATGGACTGGGACGTCTTGAAAGCCTTGGCAAAAGAATGGAGGCAAGAGAACTTGACTTGGCCCAAGGGCCTCCATGGTCAAACGTCTGCGCTGCAATGGTCATGGTCTGACGACGGATGGCGCATAGGGACCGAAGACGGTGGCCCCGTGGCGCTGGAAGTTTCTGGGAACGAGGAGGTCTGGCAGGCAAAGCTGCAACTGGCATCCACACTTTGGATGTCTGGGGCCACCATCCAGGCATGGACGGCCGAGGCCGAAGGAAACACCAATGTCGTCACATGGAAGATTCTTGGCGGAGATGCCGTGAGGCTGCACGGCACGGTAACCCCAACACGTCCCTGGTCCTCTGAACATCGGCCATGGTCGACCGAGGCAACTTGCGCGTGGAGAATGACCAAATGCCTTGGCTGGGCAGATGCCCCAAAGGATGCGCTCTCAGGGGTTTTGGCCTTCAAAAACAATGGCATCGGTTGGCGAGTTGAACAAGCCAAGGCCCAGCCACCTTGGTCGATGGAGGGCATGGCCACAGCAGATGCACTCCCCTTCAACGGACGTATTCCTGCCTCCCTTCTGTTCTCTGAAGGAATGGGCAGCATCGACCTCGAGGGTGCGGTCAAGCCTCCCACTTCGCTCCAGCCGTTTTGGTCTTGGCGTCTGCAAGGTCTTTGGGACAAACGCAATGAGGACGTCTTTGTTTGGCAGGGAACTTGGCATCCCGAAGGACGTATCCAATCCAAGACAAGGGGCTGGGGCCAAACCACGGAAGTCCGTCTTCTACAACCACCCCCTTCTTGGAACGATTGGGCCAAAGGTGTCGTGAATTTGAAGGGTGGGACTTGGCCTGTGGGCGAATTGAAAGCCGAATTGTCTCCAAAGTGCGCCTTTTTAAATGCCCTTCCCAAGGACATCCAAGTCTTTGACACCGTTCGTTTCGAGGCAAGTGTGCATCAGCAGGTTCTTGATGGCCAATTTCATGCTGGAGAGATGACCCTTTATGGCCAGCGCCTGGACTCTGTGGAGGCCCAGCTTCAAGGGCAGCAAGATGCATGGTCGTTGTCTTCTCTGTTGTCAGCAGACGATGCTTCGCTGAACGCCAAGATTTCTGCAGATACCGCTTGGCATGTTGACATGCATGGATCTCTCACGGGTGTGGGACATTTGCACCTCCGCGGTTCCGCTCAACCAAGTGCAAACGAAGTGTGGAAATGTCGCTTGGACCACGGGGCGGCCTCCCTCATGGCCGAGACAATACAGGCCCTGGACTTGACGTTGTTGAACCCTTTAGAGTGGCAGACCCAACAACACTCCCTTCTTCCAACTGACTTTCAGATGCGAGGCAGCATGGGGTCGTTTGAGTGCAGATCCGAGGCGGACTCCACCTTTCGTAGGTTGACCTGGTCGTTGACTGGCGGAGAAGAGGCATTGTCATGGGCACAGAGGTCTTGGGACCTCAAATTGGGCAACTTGGGCGTGTCCGGAGACATGTTTTGGCAACAAGCCAGCCTTGCATCCATGCCTGCATTCCGATGTGAACTGGAAGCGTCTGATGTCCAGTGGGCCACCCTCAAAGCACCGGCCATCCGCGCTCAAGCTCAATCTGTTGGCCAAGAATGGGATTACAAAGCCACCGCTTGGGAGTCGCAGGACAGACTTTGGGGAACCCTGGCGGGACGCAGCGACTTGGGCGACCCATCCGGGGCCCTCTTCCCCTTGGACTTTCGTTTTCAGAGAATCCCCGCCGCCTGGGTGCATGCCTGGGTGGACACCAACGTGGTCGGTTTGGAAGGCACATGCGATGTCGTTGGTTCATGGGATGGCTCCGTCATGACGCCATCCATTCGAGGGCGCGCCAACCTCAACGCACTAGAACTGAAGGTGCCGAGCTTGGGCACCTCGTTTCAATTGGACGGGGCCTTGGACATCCTGCCGGATGCCGTGCTCATGGACCAGGCCACATTGACGGATGAACAGGGCCACAAGACTCAGGTCGTGGGGGCCTTGTTTCATGAAGGTTTGGACCAAATCAACTTGGACATCAGCTGCATCGACATGGAGGAGCCCATGCGCATCATGAACCTCCCCCCCTCTATCGACGCACCTTTTTACGGCATCCTTGACGGCCAAGGGGAAGTGGATGTTTCTTGGTGGGGGAATCAAGTGACCGTGATGGCGGACGCCAAGGTCCTTGGCGAAACCGATGTCAAAATGAGCCTCGATGCGTCTTCAGAGGAGAGCTGGGAAGATTTTCTCTCTTTTGCCTCTCTACCAGATTCAGAGGTGATTTTGGAAGGGTCACCTGAGCCCCAGAAACCTCCGCTGTCGGTGATGCTGCAACTGCAAATCGAAGCCACAGAAGAAGCACAAATGACACTCCTCACGGACGCTGAAAACGATGCCAACCTTGTGGGGCGAACAAAGGGCCACCTCGACCTGACTTTGGAAGACTGGGACCGCATCCAACTTGCCGGTCAATTGGCCGTTGTGGAGGGCCAATACGACTTTGCCTTGGGACCCTACGTGCGGAAGACGTTTCAGTTGAAACCTGGTGGCGTCTTGCGTTGGGACGGCGATCCTTACAAGGGGTCCATGGACCTCGAGGCCACCTACCGCACAAGGGCCAATGTCACTCCTTTGGTGGGAGACTTGGGCGGCCAAGGCAACCAAAATGAAACCATCGAGGTGGTGCTTCACCTTCGCAACGACATGCTGCTGCCCAACATTGGTTTTGATCTAGAGGCACCAGACGCAGAGAATGTTGTCCAAGCCGCCCTTCAAAGTGCACTGATCGATGAGACCGAGCGCACCAGCCAGGCCATTGCCCTGCTCAGTTTGCAGGAATTTCTTCCTTCCGAAGTCAATTCCCTTGAACTGGGTTCTTTGGGCTTTCAGACCAACAGCATCGATGTGCTGACCTCACAACTTTCGAGGTGGTTGAGTGGCATCAATGACGATTTGGAAATCGGTATTTCCTATGACGGCACTGGCCAAGAGCCACAGGATCCCGCAGCCACCCAGGATGCCCTTCAGCTCGCACTCAAGGCCAGTTTTTTGGACGACAAGTTGGAAGTAGAAGGGGCATTGGGTTCAAGCGGATTGACCCAAGAGGATTTGGGAGAAGCCCACATCCAAAATGTACGTGTCTTGTACAACCTCAAGGAAAACAAAAGCCTACAGTTGACAGGATTCTCAGAGGCCGCCAATGGGAATGCCCAAGTTTCCAATGCCGTCACCCAAGGCATTGGCATTCGGTGGCACAGGTCGTTCCAATGGCGCTGGCCATGGCAGCGAATACCAGTGGCTTCAAGTGTTCAGGCAGAAGTTGACCAATCCCCTTCTGACACTGCGGAGTGAAGCTCCTCCTGATGCTGCAGCCAGCAATCGATCAACCACCCCTTGGCCACTTGGGGGTTTCGGAACACCCGAAAGGGAACCTCTGAAGAAAAGAACATCCATCGGATATGGTGACGCAATGCTGTCAATCCGGAAGGCACCACTGCCGCGCGTGCCACCACGCTTTCAGAGGCCTCGGCCCCCATCCAAAACGACAAAACGTCTTGGTCAAACATGTCGATGTCTGAGGGGACAAGATGCAGCACTGTGCCGCTGTGCTCAGGACAGGCAGAGGCACGGTCCGACTCGATGCGACGGGCAGAGGGTTCGTCCAAGATGCAATTTGCATTGTGATCCACCGTACACATCCCTGCCACCCATGAGAAGGTGGCGCGTTCTGTGGTGCAAGTCATGACATGATCCATGGCCTCAAGATGGGCACATCTTGGCCTTCGTCGACAGCTCCCTCACCGACATGTTCACATGGAACTGCGGATTGCTCCACAAGGGTATACTCAATCGCAGCTGTAGTCGCTTAGCGGACTGGGAGAGCAGAAATTCAAGGCTGCAGTCAGGTCTCCTTCTTGCAGATGCTGCATGGTTTGCTTGAGGTAGCCAAGGTTGTATACGCCAAGCGTGGTGCGCGAAGCCCACAATCCGATCCCCCCTTGCACATTCGTCCAAAGCGGCCGTTCCTGGACAATGCTGTTGGTCGACTCATTGACGTCAAGGTAGATGGCAAGGTCTTGGTTGGCCACTTGAAGTTCAAAGTCCAAAGCACGCTCGATTTGGGTGTCGCCGTCGTAGTAACCAAGGACGCGTCGGACACGCGGATTGGCCTCCAGACGTGTGGCGAGCTCACTGTAAAAGCGTTCTCCGCTGAAGCTCTCTTCCAAGGTTTGGGTGTTGTTGGGGTTGTTCAACTGGCGCGTTCCAAGAGACAAGGAAATCGTTCGGTCCCGGACACTGTCCAACAGCGTCAGCTCGTCGTCGGCGTAGTACCTCTCTTGGAAGTTCACCTTCAAAGAGGCGGCATAGCGGCTCGCCCCTGGGGCAGACGTCCAACGGAAAGGAAACGATGGATACGTTGCAGAACCATCGGGGTTGACGGAAGCAAAGCCCATTTGGTAGGAGCTCAAGTTGGGTGGAGGACGTTCGATGCTTCCTGCACTTGATTGCACCATTGTGGTGGTGGCCTGCAATTCACTACCATCCGGGAGGCTGGCCTCCAAGCGGTACCAGCGGTCTTCACGAAGGGACCTTTCAGACATCGAAGCATAGTAGACGCGTTGCGACGGGCCAAAGAAGATGCCGTCGGCACTTTTGTTGTCCAAGACAGTGTCCTGCAGCATCCACTCCACTCCTGTCTCCAATTCATTCCCCACAATTTCACCTGACTCCGAAGGAATCAACTCCACGATCTTGGCCGCCACACTCCCTTCTGGGTATTCGGAACTGTCAGGGATTTGGGCGGCAATCAATTGGTTGCCATCGCCGAGCCAAGTGCGGTTGATTTTCACCCATTGGGTGTCTGCATCCACCTCCAACAGCCCATAAACCACAGGAATGCTGTCGTATGGAGCCGTCAAGTCGACCTCCGTGCTGCATCCCCACCATCCCGTCAAGGCCATGGACACTGCCACTAGAGCACCTGCCGTCATCGTGTTCCATCTCATGGAACAAAATTACGCGTTCCGACCTGCCCCGGACAGGCCCAACAAAAATTCCATGGTGTCCACACCGTCGGCGTGGTCCCCGAGTTCAGGGAATTGATTGTCGCCCAAGGCGACCACCCGCAAGGAAGGGTGCGCTTTCAAGGCCATGGACGCCTCTCCTCCTGGCCTTGCCGACACCACTTGAAGCTCCTGCGAACGCTGAGACAATTGAATCGCCACTTCTTTGGGATCCTTGTACCGCTCAATGAACAGCGTGCCAATGGGCGACACCAAGGCTTCCTGTTCTTCTTTGACAATCACAAATCCATTTTCAATCAACTCCTCTCGGTTCAGCAACCACACCGCTTTGTGGTAGTCGTAGTTGTTCGCATACTTGCTGTGTTGTGCCAAACGTCCCCAGCCGACCCAAGCCGCAAAGCAACGGTCCAAGTCAAATCCTTCAGGAAGCCAAACTTTGGTCACACTTCTGCACCCCATGCCAAAGTGGGAAAATACATCGTTCCCGAGACCCACAAGCTGCTCTGACGTTTCCTCGCCGTCAAGCACTGCCACTGAGGTACGTTGACCTCGGAAGAGATGGGGAAGATGGCCAAAGTAGGCCTGAAAATAGCGCCCCGCATTGGCCCCTCCCGTGGCCACAACAGCATCCATGCCCTTCATCAACCCATCGTGGAACGTCACAGCCTGGCCCACATATGGCTCCAGTTCAGCCCACTTCGACAACAGCCATTTGGGCAAAACCTCGTCGTCTTGGGACAATTTGACGTGTACTTCATGTCCAGCCAAGATGGCGCACATGATGTCATGCCATCCGACCAACGGCAGGTTGCCCGCCAAAATGAGACCCACCTTTGCTCCTGTCGCTTGGTCCGGCCAATGGTACTGAGCTTGCCACCCACGCAGGCGATCTTCTCGCAAAGCCTGGCCATTCGCCTCCAAGGCCGTGGCGACACTTTCTTTCACAAACCAGCCATTGCCTGCTTCAGCTAGGGCCTGGGGGACTTCTTCACGGGCCGTGTCCTCAAGAAGCCATTGCCCGAGTTGAACAAGAGAGGAAAAGAGATTGTTGGAGTTGTACATTTGAATTCCAAAGGTACCTGCGATGGCCATTATGATTACAGACGAATGCATCAATTGCGGTGCATGCGAACCCGAGTGCCCCAACAATGCCATCTATGAGGGCGGGGCAACTTGGACCTACAGCGAAGGAACAGGTGTCAGCGGGTCCGCCACCCACCCGACTGCAGGCGCAGTGGAAGCCGACGAGACCCACGAGGCTGGAAGCCCCGACCTTTACTACATCGCCACTGACAAGTGCACAGAGTGTGTGGGCTTCCACGACGAGCCGCAGTGTGCGGCTGTTTGTCCTGTCGATTGCTGTGTGGACGACCCTGACCACGAAGAGACGGAAGATGTGTTGCTGGCGAAGAAGGCCTTCATGCATTTGTAAGAAACCGCGATCTTCTGCGTTCGACTCCCATGCAATCTACCCTTTCCACCACCTGGGCCTTTCTCCTTATCATGGGTGGGATGGTTGCTTCCATGCCAGGTCGCGCGCAAACGCCCGAGCTCGCCCGTGCCGAAGCTGCCCACCAAAGCTTGCGACAGGCCACCAGTGAAGCCGACCGGCTTGCTTTGCACGGGCAAATTGAAGAGTTGTGGGTCCAAGCGGCTGAAGCAGGAGGCTTGATGGACGTGGATTGGTCTCTTTGGAACGAAGCCGTCGTCGATCTGGGCGAAGGCGAAGAGCGTATGCTCGTGTACTCCTGGAACGTTGAATTGGACGACCAAACCCAACGCTACGGTGGTTGGGTGGCGGTGGCCGACGCCAAGACCCCTCTTGGATACCAATGGACGGCCTTGGCCCATGACGAGCAAACCGATCCCACTGACGACAACCGCATCCACCGGCACGACCGCTGGCAAGGTGGGCTTTACTACGCTGGAGTGGTCACGTACGACAAGGCGACGCCTATCTACACAGTCCTCGCTTGGGATGGAGCCGATGCGTTGACCACGCGAAAGTGGGCTGAAACCTTGGAAACGAGGAATGGACGGGTGCGCTTTGGAAGCCCGCGCTTTGAAATGCCTCAGGGCCTTCGCAAGCGTCATGTGCTTCGCTATGCCAATGCCGTTCAGGCCACCTTGCGCGTAGAAGCTTCTCCAGTGCGCATTGTCATGGACCATCTCGCGCCTGAAAGCCCGGACTTCAGGGGGCAATACGCCTTTTACGGTCCAACCTTGAGCTACGATGCCCTTGAGTGGAAGAAAGGACGCTGGCATTGGAAAGAGGACGTGGCCGCCCAAAACGAAGAGGACGGTTCACGCCGTGAATACCGCGACCCAAGCAGGCGCCGCGGACGCAATTGATCATTGCGGCCGGCGCCACGCGTCTTGACCCAGCCATACTTCAGTGGCCCCCGAGCCGTATCGCCGGGGATCTCCATCACGGAAGGTGCAGTCTGGATGGTGCTGGTCCAGGCTGGTACGGATTTGGTGACGAAGCACCCCCTGCCCGACACCGTGGATGAAAACAATGCGACGAAGCTTCTCTCGCTTGGCGATGTCCATCATGCGGTCAAAGTGGTCCATCTGGATCGCTATTTTGGCGCGATCGGGCAGACCACTTTGGTCCTCCACCAATTCATGGATATGCAGGTCCACCTCCATATGGGCATCGCGCCTGGACATGTTGGTGGCTTGCGCATTTGCGTAGCGGACATCGAAGTCCTTTTGCAGTTCCTTCATGCGCGTCTCTCCCACCTCGCGGGCCAGAAGCTTCGCCAAATCAGGCACGGTGTCCCCATATTTTTGGGCCTCCGTTTCTGGGTCTGGTGCATGAATCAACTCATGGGCTTCGACGGTGCGGTCAAAACCATCCTCGTCTGTGACCACCACTTGGCTGCCTTCCACACGTAGAACGGTGGCGCTTCCCACTTCATTCAAGAATTTGACCAATTGACCTGGAGAAAACTGTCTCATGTCTTCTTTTCTTTTTCAATCACCCATTGGCTCGTGACGGCCGGGCCTTGGTGGAAGGGACCCTCATCCAACACTTGCTCGCAGCGTGCATTCCACAAAATTCGGCCATGATCAAGGTCAAGGTCTTTGTGCATCGTGGTGGCGTCGAAGAGCATGTCAGGCACCTTGGGTCCACCTGAAGCCAGACCTAGCTGGTCGACGTGAAACCCCTCGACGAGAAGCCTTCCACCGGGTTTCACCCATGACCATGCCCTTGCGTGGAATGCCGACCGCACATCAGGCGGCATGTGGGCGAAGATCAAGCCAACCACATCAAACGATGCGCCATGGTTCACCTCCATGGCGTCGGCCGTGACCGCTTCGATGGACACCCCTCGGGAGGAGGCCAATTGCCCGGCCTTGGCCACCCCTGTAGCACTCATGTCAAAGCTTGAAACGTCCCAGCCCTGCTCTGCGGCCCACACAGCGTTTCTGCCTTCACCGTCACAAGGCAACAAAAGCTTGCCCGCAGGAAGCAAGGACAGCTGAGAGGCCCAAAACACATTTGGCTTCACCCCGTAAACGGTATCATGACTCCTGTAGCGTTCGTCCCACTTGTTCATGCAACGAAGTTCAACATCGGACGGCTACCTTGCATCATGATTTTGGCAAAATCCCCTCTGGTCATTTGGATGGCCTTTCTTTTCTGTGGTGTGCCCATGGCGAAGGGCCAAACGAACTCCTCTTTCGAAAAGGACAGCGTCCAGATTCGTCAGGTGTTTGACGAAGTGCTGATGCATGCCCAAGCCCATGAAAACCTGAGGCATTTGTGCAAGGCGATTGGCCACCGGCTCAGCGGTTCCCAAAGTGCGCAAGAAGCCATGGACTGGGGACTTGATGTCTTGCAGGACCATGGTGCAGATACGACCTACATCATGCCCGTGGAGGTGCCTTCATGGACCCGCGGCAGTGTGGCAGATGCGCAGGCGATTTTGCCCAACGGGGAAGAGATGGCTTTGCACATCACCGCCTTGGGCGGGTCAGACCCAACTCAAAGCCAAGAGGCCATCCAAGGTCCTCTTCTGGTCGTCCGTCATTTGGACGCCTTGGACACGTTGGATGCCACGGGCCACATCGTGCTCTTCAACAGAGCTATGGACCCCTTGTTGATCAACACTGGCGCTGCCTATGGCGGAGCCTACGACCAAAGGGGAAATGGCGCTGTCGCAGCCGCCAAAGCTGGCGCTGTGGGTGTGTTGGTTCGTTCCCTGACCCATGCCTTGGACACCCTTCCCCATACCGGCTCCATGCGCTATGCAGAAGATGTTTCGCGCATTCCAGCCGCTGCGCTTTCCACCGTGGATGCCTCGGCCCTGTCAAAAGCGTACGCCCAGGCACACGAGAAGGACCAAACCATCACCGTCCGCATGCGCATGGACTGTGCCGACCTCGGCAACGTCATGCAAGGCAATGTCATTGGGGAATGGCGCGGGAGCACACAGCCCCGGGAAATCATCACATTGGGGGGACACCTCGACTCATGGGACATCGGTGAGGGAGCCCACGACGACGGTTCGGGCGTGGTTCACACCCTCGAGGCCCTTCGCGCCCTCCGGGCCATCGGGTACATCCCCTGCCGAACGCTTCGCTTCGTGTTGTTCATCAATGAAGAAAATGGCAACCGTGGCGGCAAAAAATATGCAGAAATCGCGGCCTCCGAGCATGAGGATGGGCTTCGTCACGTGGCCGCCATGGAGTCAGATGCAGGGGGTTTCGTGCCGCGCGGCGTGCGCATGGACGGCCCAGATCAGCAGGTGGCCATGGTCCGATCTTGGGCGACGACCCTCGAGCCCTACAACCTTCATTATTTTGGACGAGGTGGTGCTGGCGTGGACATTGGCCCGCTCAAGACCCTGGAGCCCAGGCCACTCCTGGTGGGGCTTGTGCCGGACGGACAGAGGTACTTTGACCTCCACCACAGCAGCCAAGACGTTTGGGAAAACGTGCACAAAAGGGAACTGGAACTTGGGGCTGCGACATGTGCGACCATGTTGATGCTTTTGGACCAACATTTGCCCAGCCCTTCAGAATGACCGCCTCACGTCTTCACTCCGCGGCATTCCAGTAAGGGACAAACTGAAAGTCTCCGTACTGGTTCATCGTGCCAGCATACGCGGGAAAGTGAATCCCCAACTCGTCGAGGGTCCAAGTCGAAGGCAACGGCAACCCAATGTGGTCGTTGGCATAGTGCCACAGACCGTCAAAGAATGGCGCCGATTCAGCCACAATGGCGGCATCGCCAAACTCCATGGAATACACGGCAAACTCGGGATTGTAGCGCAAGTCGAAGAACACATAGTGGCCATCGATCTCTTCGCCTGAGGACACCATCATTCGGCCATCGGCTGTCACAGACTGCGAAAATTCACGGATGACACCAGAGCGTTCCACAAGGTTGAACACGGTCACGGGATCAGGACACTCGGGCATGTAAACTTCCGCGCTGTCGTAGATGCTGTAGGCGAAGTAGAGAGAATCCAAGGCCACATCCCCGCTGACGGCTTGCGCAAAAAAGGACTCCAAAGGGGTTCCTTGATAATCGCATGGCACCGTCAGGTCAGGCCCCCACTGCGTGTTGTACACTGTAAGAAACGACAGGAGATCGCCGTTGTTGACCAAGCCATCGCCATTGGCGTCAGGCTGGAAGGGTTGGGAGGTTTGGGCCCAAGTGCCGTAGGAAAGGCCCAAGGCAAAGAGGAAGGAAAGCAGACGCATGGCGAAGAATTTTGGTAGCCCCAAATATATACATAATATTTTTGATGCCTTGCCGGTCCTGTTCTCACCTCACTTCCCCCCGACCTCTTTGTCCTCCATTCTTCCAGGCACAAAAAAAGCCCACCGATCATGGTAGACTTTTTTGTGACCCTGTAGGGATTCGAACCCCAAACCTCCTCATCCGTAGTGAGGTGCTCTATCCAGTTGAGCTACAAGGCCATCCCACATGACCTCACGGCCAATCGGGGGGCAAAGATAGGCAGGCTTTCTTCCCCACCAAATGACCCCGACAAAAATGCAGAAAAAAGAAATCCGCACCAGTGCAGAGGGAAGGTGTTGCCACCTTCGATTCCTTTGACTGATGCGGATCCTTCGGACGTATCACTTCGCGAAAAGTGGACGAGCATCTGGCTTTTCAACCCAATGCGAAGAAGATTGCTCCTCTCCCCGAAACTCTCCTTGACTTGCTTGCCCTGCACTTCCGCATCTTTCAACGCGTCATCACAAGTTGTTCGCACACCTTCAAGCGGGAGCATTTTTCAACGCTCGGGCCTTTCTTCCACCGAAGTTTCAGAACCTCTGGAAGCCAGAGGGATGGGACGCTTGTGCCTCTTCGAGGACATTGCAAGCCTGCCAGGTCAAGCTTTGCCTTTGGGGCACAAGTGCCTCTCCAGCTGGTCGACGGTTTCCGAAGTGGGGTTGCCCCTACCTCTTCTGTCGTCTCCCGCCTGACACACCGCTGCGTGCCAGACACCACAAAGATTGCTCTCAGGTTTTCAAAGGACGAATCCTCTTCAAACATCGGTCGCTTCCCCGAAGGTTGGCTGGATCCCTTCAACGTTTGTCTTGCGACGTTCCGTTGTTGTTTTCCCCGATTGGTTGACACAAAGAATGGCAACTTTTTCCAATACGGCAAATTTGACGCTTCGCAGAAATGAACATTGTATTCACTTCTGTTACAAACAATTGTGGATAGCCAATCGTGGTTGGCGGGTGGGCTCCTCCTCTGAATGGCTCCTCTCCCATGAAGGCAGTGCAAAGATACATCACGACTCGTCCCGCTGCGCTCGTTCCTTTAGGCCTTGAAGTAACGCAGACTTACCATTGCCGGGCCTTTCGACGGAAAGGTTCTGCTGTAGACCTGCTCGCTTCGGAGCCCGGCCTCCTCGGCCATGGCGTCATAGACGGGAATCTCCAAGATGTATTGATCGCTGAATCCATGGGTGGCATCGTAGGCTGTAGCCGCCATGCGCCCCTGCAAAGTTTGGGCGTCCTCGGGCGCAATGGTATGCAATTCGATGGCCAGCAAACCATGCTGGGCCACATAGGGCGACCACTTCATCAAGTGCTCTTTGAGACTTTGCTCGACACTGCGCAACTTCAGTCTGCGCCCCCTAAAGGCGTAAGCCCCTGAAGAAATGGGGGCCTCTGGGCGTTCCATGATGGGCGGATTGTACACGCGGTTGTGGTCCAAAAAGGACCGCACACTCATCAAGTCAGACAGACGAAGGCCATGGTGCTCGTGCAAGTCCAGGGCGAGTTGGTCAGGATCGCCAATGTCTCCCCAAATGAAAAAGCCTTCGACCTTTTTTTGCCTAAAATGATCGGCTGTGGCGACCAGTGCTTCCTGGTTGAAATCAGCCCCGACAAGGAGCAGTGGGTGGGTGTCCAAATGTTTTCCCCTCAACGTATCCTGCACGACAACATCGCGCAAGTGCAACAGCAGCGCACCGTTTCCGCACCCCATATCGCACAACCCCTTGGGCTGGTCGTCGAGCGGCCGGTCAAAAATCTCTTTCACGACGTGGTCCAGATGGGTGAAGTACGCTTTGTGCGCTCCTCCTGACCCCCAAACATTAAGGGTTCGGTCCACATGAATCTCGGCTTCGCCCGGCTCGGTTCTCCAAAGCCAACTCCCCTCCCCCAACAGCAACTCCTTCGCCCACAAGAACGTTTGGCTGTACGACGTGGTCACCCCGTACGCCGCGGCGCGGCGAAGAAAGAATCCCCCACGGGAAGTGCCATGCCATGCCAAAGCCTCCGACAATTCGTGCCAAGCCTCTTGCTTGGTGGGGTGGCACCGCGACAATGCCGCTTCCACATCTTCCCAATGCGCAAGGGGTTCCGTGCCATGCAGGGTGCCGAGCATCACCAACCACGGCGCCACCAAGGCACCTTCAAGGTGGGTGTGCAACCGGGACTCCAGCCCGCCTTCAGAGGCAGGGGTTTCCAAGACGGCTGCCAACAGGCCGCGCATGGACCTCAGGGCATCTTGCGCAAGCTCCTCTCCCGGTGCGTTCCACATGCCCACCGCATGCTCCATCCAAGCTCGGCCAAGAGCATAGTGCGCCCTTCTTGCCGCCCAATGTGCGATGTCGGGATGTTTTTGAGGCACATACGTGACCTTGTCTTCGCCCCGATGGGCATCGAGGATGCCTTGGGAGCAAAGCATGCGCAACCCCACATTAAGGTAGCCAGCATTGGCCCCAAAGAGCGCAGCCAATTCATCCACATCCCCTCCAGTTTGCAGAACCTCCTCCAACATGCCGCCATGGTCCAAGACAGGGACCACGCCACAAAGGGCCAATCCATCAAGGTGCGTGAACAAGTCGGCACGCCAGGCGCGTTGGATCTCTTTCGTAGGGATGTCGAATGGGGTCATGATGTTCAGATTGTGGAGTTTCAGCGAGATTTTTTCGTCCGCACCGCATCGCGGTGCATCGTGACGGCAATCGTCTTGGCCTTGAAATAGGCCATGCTGATGTATTGTCGGCCGCCGTATGGATTGGCACCACCCCAGCTGTTCTTGATCACGAAGTAGGTCTCCCCATTTTGGTCTTCTGCCAATCCAACAATGTGCATCAAGTGATCGTCTGTGGTGACATGGGCATCAAATGCCTCTTGACGGCTCTCCTGTGTCACCTTCTCTTCTTCGACGACACTCTTCCAAAGCTCGGCCTTTTGACCTTCAGCGGGCATCAGTGCCATGCCATTGCGAAAGCTGAAGCCCTTTTCAGAAACATCCGCGTCCCATGCCACCGTATACCCCTTCTCCACTGCATTCTGCACCACACGGGCCAAATCCCGGATGGGGAGGTTCAAGAAAGTGCCGCGAGAAAAGTTGTCTGGCACTTCGAGAACGAAGCTTTCGCCAAATTCATGGTGGGTGAAACTCGTAAGCGAGACGTAGTTGCTTGCTGAAAGTCCCAGGTGATCCCTGAACGAGGTTGGCGTGTACGTGGCTCCTTCGAATTGAAAGGACGAGGGCAGTTTGCCGAGGTAGGCATCGCAGATCCCATCCACCGCTTCGCGCCAATCGTCTGAAAGCACGCGTTGCTCGCTCATCGCTTTGACGGCAGCAGCCAGCACAGCATCGAATTCTCCGTGGTTGTATTCCTTCTCTCCCTTGTCCAGTCCCGTAAAAGCGAACTCTGGCACCAAGCCATAACTGCCCATGGCGTTCAGTACATCGTGGCACAAACTTCCCGGACCAAACTGGTGAAGGCCATGGTGTCGCAAGTACATCTCCGCCTTCATGGGATAAGTGTAGCGTACGGAAGCCATCTCACTGAGGTCAACCACTTCTCCAGAAATCCTTGCCGCCTCTGACTCGAGGAAACTGGTCGTAGAAAAGCTCCAGCACGTGCCCGTTTGGCATTGGTCCTTCACAGTGGTCGCTGTCAAGTCCACCAATGATTTGAAGGTGTACAAAGGGGCCTCGTCAGATTGGGACCAGGTGGTTTTTGGCGCCAAGGCCATGGCTGTCAGCCCTAAAAAGAGGGCGATTGCAGGGGGGGTCGTAGGGATTTGCATGCCCCAATGTACCACGAGGTCTTCCCTCTTTGGAAACCGTCAGCAGCAAACCATCAACGGGCGATGGCTCAAAACGAGGCGCGTACAAAATCGCCCAACTCAGAAGGCATCATCCATGTGACAAACAGGGCCACATTCCAGCCTTGGACCGTTTGGGTCCCCAGGTTGATCTGGTCCCTGCTCACACGGGCATTGAGTTCGATGTGGCCTCCCTCGTCAAAGGCAAGGTCAATGCCGCCGCTCGCATAGAATCCAGTACCCCATTGGGTGAGCAGTTTGTTTGCTGCCGTCAACTGTCCATTGCCGTTCCCCACGGAAGTCAACAGATTCACTTCGTAGGTGGCGTTGCCCACATCTGGCGTCACCACGATGTAGTTCTCTTCCACCGACGTGGCGTTGGCCATGCCCCCAAACTCCACGGTCCAGGAGGCGTCCTCTGCCAAGTAAATCGCCGTGCGGTACCCGAGTGAAACAAGCATGCGCTGTTCCTTCCCAAGGATGGGGTAGGTCCGGATGTCGGCATTGCCCTGGCCTTGGTCGGGCAGCAATCCCGTGCTCAAGTTCCATGCACCCTCCGCCGTCATTTGCACGGCGTCCAGTTGACACACTATGGCGGTCTCAGGGTTCCAATATTTCGCCATCTTCAGACCAAACATCATCGAGGTGCGGTATTGCATCAATGGCAAGCTTTCCAATTGCCATGCGGGGTACTCGTTGAGGATGCCGGTCACGGGATGGGTCAATTGTTGAGATTGCAACTGCTGCAAGCGTTCTTGAATGCTCCAAATCTGGGCGTTGCCGCTGCCTTCTGCCAGATCACGATCGCCCGACCCGTCATAGAAATAGGGAGACAACTGATCGCCACGGTACGCACCAATGTTGATCCCAAACTCAATGCCCTCTCTCGATTCATAGGTGTAGTCCTCGTCGTCTCCATGGACCGTCATTTGAGCAGTTGACACCCAAGGAAAGGCAGCCATTACAAGCACAACGAAGTGCCTCCATTCCAGTTTTTTGACTCCTGGGATACTGTTCATGCCCTAAAGTTCGGAAAGAAATGTTCGGGGACCTCTTGGTCAAGGAGACTCCCCCTCCCACTGCATGGTCACCTCCAATCGCTCCACGGGCCAATCGCTGGCATCACGTGGGGTGGCGGCCAATCGATCAACCACTTCCATCCCTTCGACGACCCTCCCAAAAACCGTATGCTCGCCGTCCAGGTGCGGGGCCCCACCCGAAGTGGCATAGGCCTGTGATTGGGCCTTGGTGTAGGTCCAGTCCCTACCGTGCTCCACACGCGTCAATTCCTGGGCGCCAATCGTGCGGCCTGTGACAATGTAAAAATCGTAGCCCGAGGAACGCTTGTCGGGGTTGTCGTGGTAACTCCTCGACATGGCAAGGGCGCCGCGGTTGTGAAGGCGGTGCGTTTGGAATTCCGAGGGCAAGGTGTGTTGGCCAATGAGAAACCGGAGTTGTTGGGGCCTTTCCTCCTCGCTGTTTCCTCCTTGAACCACAAAGTCCGGAACCACCCGCGTGAATTCCGCGGGATCGAAGTAGCGACGGTGGACCTTGTACAGGAAGTTGGCCCGATGCACGGGCACGTCGTCGAACAACTCCACCACAATGGTCCCATGCTTGGTCTCCATCACCACGCGCTTTTCTGTTTGTTCTTGTCCCCATTTGGTGAGAAACGAAGCAGCATTGCTGTCATCAAGCGTGGGAAATCCAGAAGCCACGAGCCGCTGGATACGTGCGTTCATCTCTCTGTCAGGCTTCGTGGCGAGGGCCGGTTGCCCCTCGTCTTTCACCTCTGCAGGGTCCTCTACTGGGTCGCTTCCCTCGGAGGCAGGACCGCAGCCTAAGAGCAACATGCTCACCACCACGCCCCAAATCCAAATGGCCTTCATGCGACAAACATACCCCTCAGAAGAAAGGCAGGCCCACTCCCTAGTTAGGTTACGGAGTTCCCTCGCATCTTCGCTTTGTGAAATTTGCCATTGTCGACATTGAAACCACTGGAGGCTCCAAGAAATCGAGGGGAATCACAGAAATTGCTGTGGTCTTGAGTGATGGCCAAAACATCTTAGATACTTGGAGTTCGCTTGTACAACCGTTTGAGCATGTGCCGCCCCGCATCGAGGCTTTGACAGGCATCAATGACTGCATGCTCGAGGATGCCCCGAGCTTTTCAGATCTCGCCGACGAACTCAAGAACATCCTGGCGGATGCCGTCTTCGTCGCGCACAACGTAGGCTTCGACTATGCGTTCATCCGAGGCCATTTTGAGGCCATGGGCACGACATGGCAACGTCCCAAACTTTGCACGGTCCGACTTGCGCGCAAAGCCTTCCCTGGCTTGCCTCGGTATGGACTGGGCGCCCTGTGCGACGCCAAAAACATTCCACACAAAGACCGACACCGCGCCTTGGGAGACGCCGAGGCCACCGTGGAATTGTTCCACCAGATTTTGAAAAGCGAACGTGGCCAGGCTGCAGTCGAAACAGCCCTAAAAAAGGGCACGCGTGAGCAATGGATGCCGCAGCATGTTCCTGCCAAAGAATTTGATGCCCTCCCCAATGAACCAGGGGTATATTGGTTCTTGGACGCTCGAGAAAAACCGTTGTACATCGGGATGAGCATCCACATTCAAACCCGTGTTCGAAGCCATTTCTCAGGCACCACCGCCTCCACAAAGCGCCAAGTGCTCTTGCGCGACATGCGCAGCCTCAAGCACGAGATGTCAGGCAGCGAATGGATGGCCGCCGTCATGGAAGACGTGCGCATTCGTGCCCATTGGCCCCCTTTGAACCGGGCCCAAAAACAGCCACGCACCTACCGCTCCATTGTGCACTACAAAGACCGCCAAGGCCGAAGTCGATTGGCAATCCGTCCCCAGCAAGGCACCCGCGGCGCCTTGAAAACCTTCCACAGCGAAGCGAATGCCAGAAAGTGGCTGCACATGCAAGTCCAGGAATTTCAATTGCGCTACGATTTGCTGGGACTGGGGTCCTTGGTGCCTGAGGAAACCATCGGATTGGCGCAACATGAGGCGCATTTCGCCAAGGCGATGAAGGAGTGGTCGAAGACGGTGTCAGGCTGGTTCTGCGAACGAGGCCGCACCCCTAACGAACGGGGCTTGATTGCCGTGAAGGACGGACATGTGTGTGGCTTTGGCTTCGTGGAAGCTGATGACCTCGATGGCGACTTGCACGGAAAAGAAGGCCAAGGGCGTTTGACACAACTGACCCAGGGCCTCACTCCTGTGGCACCGTCCTCCAAATTGGATGGTCGGTTGCGAGAAGAATGGGGCCGCAATCCAGGATGGATTCCTCTGTCAGACAGGCAACCTTGAGGAGGTCAGTTCTTGATCCAAAAATGGGCCCCTGATCCGCAGGGAGCTGTCTCCAATGCCCGAGAATAATCCAAAATGAACTGGACCGCACTAGGCTTGGGACGCCATGCCGCCTGAGAGGAAGATGCATCGTCCGCGAAATGGGGGTCAGAAAGCAGAGAGGGAGTGTCGAATGAATCCATATAAAGAAGTTCTGTGTGTCGTTTCCCCCCTTCAACGAGAAAGGGCGGGCACTATTGTGCCCACCCTTTTTCTTTTTTTGTCTCCCATCCTTTAATCCACCGTCAGCACCAGCTTTTGTTCTTCCACCATGCGGCGAAGATTGATCAAGGCATAGCGCATGCGGCCTAGGGCTGTGTTGATGCTTACATCTGTTTCCTCGGCAATTTCTTTGAAACTGAGGTTGTGCTCCAAGCGCATCTTCACGACTTCCCTTTGCTCTTCTGGCAGAGAGGGCATCAACTGACGCAGTTGGTCCAAAATCTCCTGTTCAATCATTCGATGCTCCACCGTTGGGGCATCGTGGGCGATGGTGTCGAAAATATCAAACTCGTCGTTGGGCCGGACCATTCTGCGCTTCTTGTTCCGCCTAAAATGGTCAATCGCAGCATTGTGGGCAATCCGCATCACCCAAGGACCAAACTTTCCTGCTTCGACATACTTCCCCGATTTGAGGACTTGCACCACCTTGATCCAAGTGTCTTGAAACAGGTCGTTGGCAATTTCGTGGTCGCGTACAATGAAGTGAATCTTTGTAAAAACACTCGACTGGTGGCGGTTCAACAAGGTGGCGAAGGCGCGTTCGTCTCCGCTTCTGTAGGCGCGGATGAGGTCGCGGTCGGACAGGGATACGTGCATGACACTGCTCTTTTTACTTCATGCTTTTTCCTCAGGACGTTCCCAGGGATCAAGGCTTCATGAAAGGTTACAAGAGTCGAATGTGTCGATGCAGTAGGGTTTAGATAAGTCTGTCTTTCTCTAAAGTACTTCTTTTTACGCAGCACTGCAAACCTCAGGTACCTTCGAGGTGTTAAAAACTGCAATGAAGATTGACATTCAAGGGGCAAGGGCCCACAACCTCAAGGACGTCAACGTCAGCATTCCCAAGGAAAAGCTGACGGTTGTGACCGGCCTAAGTGGTTCAGGGAAGAGCAGTTTGGCATTTGATACCCTCTACGCCGAGGGCCAGCGGCGATACGTTGAAAGTTTGAGCAGCTACGCCCGACAGTTTCTTGGACGTTTGGACAAACCCGATGTCGACCGCATTGACGGACTCTCCCCTGCGGTCGCCATCGAACAACGAAGTGCGTCGGGTGGCCCCAGGAGCACCGTGGGCACAAGGACAGAAATTTTGGACCATTTGCGCATGCTTTATGCCCGCATTGGCCAAACACGCTCCCCCGTGTCTGGCGAGGTGGTGCGCAAAGACAGCGTCACCGACGTTGTCCAGCACATTTTGCAGGCCCCCACTTGTCGCCTCCTCATTGTCGCCCCCTTGCCCGCCAGAGAGGACCGGTCCCCCGAAGACCAATGCAGGGTGCTGCTCCAACAAGGGTACACAAGAGCTTGGACCGACAAGGGTGCCGTGCGGCTCGAGGACGTCCAGGCCACCAATGTCTTGGGCATCGTGGTGGACCGTTTCTCACCTGCCTCTGCAGCGGAAGATCCGGGACGGGTGGCTGACAGCGCCGATACAGCCCTGTTTGAGGGTGGCGGTCAATGTGAGGTGTGGCACATTGAAGAAGACGGCAGCACAACGTGCACTGCGTTCAACGACCGCTTCGAACGGGACGGCACCCTCTTCCCGGAACCAAGTCCGGACATGTTCAACTTCAACAGCCCAGTGGGCGCTTGCAGTACATGCGAAGGCTACGGGCATGTGTTGGGCATCGACCCAAGCAAGGTCATTCCCGACCCCACGAGGTCCCTTTACGACGGAGCTGTCGCCCCGTGGCGCGGAGAACGAACAGGACGTTGGAGAGACCGCATGGTCATGTCGGCCTCCAGCGTCGATTTGCCTGTGCATGCTCCATGGCATGATTTGACAGAAGACCAAAAGAACATGGTGTGGAATGGATGTTCTGCTTTCAAGGGCATCCACGCTTTCTTTGCCACCCTGGAAGCCAAGAGCTACAAAATTCAAAACAGGGTCATGATCAGCCGTTACCGCGGCCGCACCAAATGCCACGTTTGTGAAGGCACGCGTTTGGGCAAGGACACCAAGAATGTGTTTGTCGGTGAAAAGACCTTGCCGGAGCTCCTGCTCATGCCCATCACGGAGGTTCGAGATTTCTTTGAAGAACTGTCATTGAACGACCACGACGCTGCCATCGGCGAACGGCTGATTTGGGAAGTAAAGCATCGTTTGCATTGTCTCCTTGACTTGGGGCTGGGCTACTTGACTTTGATGAGGGGCAGCCCTACCCTAAGCGGCGGAGAGTCACAACGCATCGCCTTGAGCACATGCGTGGGAAGCGCCTTGGTCGGCAGCACCTATGTGCTGGATGAACCTAGCATTGGCCTTCATCCAGAAGACACCGCGCGCTTGATCACTGTGCTTGAAAGGTTGCGCAACCAAGGCAACACTGTGGTGGTCGTGGAGCACGACGACGACATCGTGACTGCGGCCGACTTTGTTGTCGACATGGGGCCCCATGCGGGCTCTTTTGGTGGCGAGGTGGTCTTCAGTGGCAACCAAGCGGGCCTGGCCGAGTGTCCACCCGACCATCCCTCCTTGACTGCTGCCTACCGCAACGGACATCAGTCCATTCCCGTTCCAGCACAAAGACGACCACCGCAGGACAAACTGACGATGCGGGAGGTTCGCACCAACAACCTCTGCGGATTCGACGTTGATGTCCCATTGAGGTCACTCGTGGCGGTCACAGGTGTCAGTGGGTCTGGGAAAAGTACCCTGATTGCCCAACTCCTCGTGCCTGCGATGCAAGCCGAGCTCGACGGGTTTGGGGGCAATGTGAAGGGATTCAGAGCGCTCGAAGGCGACCTCCGCACCGTGGAACACATGGAATTCGTAGACCAAAACCCCATCGGCAAAAGTTCCCGTTCCAACCCCGTCACCTATGTCAAGGCGTTCGATGAAATCCGTTCACTCCTCGCCGACACCTCACATGCCAAGGCCCGCGGGCTGAAACCTTCCCACTTCAGCTTCAACATTTCAGGAGGACGATGCGAAACATGTGAGGGAGAAGGACACGTGACTGTGGGGATGCAATTCATGGCCGACCTCAGGTTGCTGTGCGACGATTGCCAAGGAAAGCGGTTCCAGGATCACGTGCTTGAAGTCACTTACAACGGCAAAAATGTCCACGACATCCTTTCCATGACGGTGGACGACGCCTTGTTGTTTTTTGCGCCACCCGAAGGGGTGAAACCTCCCGCCATCTTGCGAAGGCTCATGGCCAAACTCCAGCCACTGCACGAAGTTGGTTTGGGCTACATCTCCCTCGGGCAAGGCTCAAACACCTTGAGTGGTGGAGAAGCGCAACGCATCAAACTGGCCGCGTTTTTGGCGCGGGGCGACCGCCAAGGACACACGTTGTTCGTGTTCGACGAGCCCACAACTGGACTGCACGTGCACGATGTGGCCAAACTTTTGGACTCCTTTGACGCACTTCTCGTTCAGGGCCACTCCGTAGTTGTCATTGAACACCACCTCGACATCATCAAATGCGCGGACTGGGTCATCGATCTAGGACCCCATGGAGGCCAAGCCGGTGGTCAGCTCATCCATGCGGGGACACCAGAAAGTCTGGCACAAAATGTGCATTCTCTCACGGGAAAGCATCTTCAACCCAAACTGCAACAAGCATGACCCACAAGCTCAGCCTCCTTCTTCCCTTGACCACAGCCATGGTCACTTGGATGGGCTGCCAAGCACAAACTACGGCGCCTTCCAGGGGCCAAATGCCAGCCGACAGCGCGAAGGCGTCGAGCTGGTGCGGTGTGTTGAGCCCCGACGCTTACAATGTCTTGCGCGAACAAGGGACAGAGCCACGATTTTCCGGTGAATTTTGGCTTCATGATGAGGACGGAGTGTACGTCTGCATGGGATGTGGAGCCGCCCTTTTTGATTCAGGTGCCAAATTCAAAAGCAGCAGTGGGTGGCCTAGTTTCTTTCAGCCCAGCGAGGGGACTTCCATCAACGAGCACATGGACAACAGCTACGGCATGAGGCGAATGGAGGTGGTATGCAATGCCTGCAACGGTCACCTAGGGCATGTCTTTGAGGATGGCCCCCCACCGACTGGCCTGCGCTATTGCATCAACAGCGTGGCCTTGGACTTTGTCCCCCGAGACAGCATGTCGATCAAGCTCCCAGCTTCGGCCGCCACTTCAGAGTAATGTTGGATTTCAGGCACAAAAAAAGGCACCACGTAGGGTGCCCTTTTTTTTTGGAAACAAAGTCTCCAAACGTCGCAATGACTTATTTCCTTTTGGGGGCTTTGCACTCAAAGCGAAGACCTTCGCTTTGAATCACTTCTTGCCCACCCACCACGTTGTCTTCGCTGTCGGTCACCGCCTTGGTCCTTCCGTGCAAATTGATAAGGCCGGAGATCTCTCCTTTGGAAGTCAATTGCATCAACAAAATGCGCTTGGAGGGAGGCGCAGCGGCCTGACGCTTGTCGGGTGTGACAAACCAAGCCCCATCACTGGTCGCCAATTCCCCGCCCGCATTGAAGGATTCAAAGTCCATGATGAACCCAGAAACAGCATTCATGTAATTGTCCTCTGAACCAATCGTCACCCAAGAGTCGTACAACAACGTCGGGTCTTGCGTGGTGTCATAGCGCTGAATGTCTGCGGACAGAGGCCCTCCATTGAGGTGCTGAAAAAATGGCTCTGTCGAGGTCACCTGAAGGGGGGCTGAGGCCTCTCCATAAATCGCATCAAGGATGTCACCTTCGTTCTCCATCACGGCATAGATGCGGTAGGTATCTCCTGGGACTTGGCCTTGGTTGTCAATGTAGTCGACTTCGACGCGCACCAACTGTGCTGAGACGGTCAATACCGCCATGGAGGTGGCCATGGTCAGGCCAACGGTGAAGAATGTGTTCATGTGTTCAATGTTTCTGTGGCTTACGCCTCGGGCAAGTTAATCAACGACGGATTCATTTCAAGATTCGGTCTGTCGAACGGGCGCGTTTCCCGCTCCCAGGTCGGCTCCGAAAGGCAGAGCGCAAGGGCAAAAAGTAGCCAAATGACAATTCATGCGAATGGGCGCTCAGGAGGTTGTCCCCCACAGAAATATCGTAATTGTAGGCGAAAGTGAACGCACCGTAGTTCAGACCTGTGGCGAGCACAAAAGCGTCCTGAGGGCGCAGCCCCATGCCCACCCATGTCGTGCCGTTGAAGATGGCACGGATGTGGATGTCCAATTGACCAGGTGTGGTTTCTGTCATCCGCAACAGTGCGCTCGGCTGCAAGGCAATCTGACGGTTCACTTTGTAGAGGTAAGACCCCATGAAATGGTAATGACGCACCAT
>TARA_B110000003_G_scaffold263270_1_pt1 | contig 27714 bp, 25 predicted proteins | sample TARA_B110000003 | Tara Oceans TARA_B110000003 (sample SAMEA4396424) | marine metagenome | biome: Westerlies Biome; feature: [SRF] surface water layer (ENVO:00010504); material: water (ENVO:00002006), including particulate matter (ENVO:01000060) such as... | depth 5 m
GTTCGGAATGGGATCGGGTATTACACTTTCGCAATAATCACCAGGCGAAATCCTTATAATATAATTTAAAATGAACACAAGCGATTATTTGAAAGATAAACAATACAAAAAGTGATTATTATCAATAAATATTATTAACCTCTTAACTGTTTCCTGCTCCAGATTAAAAAAGGAAGATTTAAAATCATTGCAATATTCAACCAATTACTAAATACATTTCCTGTTGGGATAAGTGGCCACAGATAGATTGCGATTCCAGATAAAATACAAATTTCAAAGTCTGTGAAATAATATTTGCCCTTAAATCTAAATACCGAATGTTTTACTAAATATACGCCAAAATAAATAAGAACTGTTAATAAAAATAAAAATCCAATTATTCCTGTTTCACTTAATATTTGAATATAAGTATTATGGGGATGAGGAGCGCATGACGAAATACTTACCTTATATTTTTCATCACTACAAAATTTTCTAAAATTCTTAACACCCACTCCAAGCATCTTGTTATCTAAATACATTTTATAGGCAGTTATATAGTGATGAGTATGTTCTTTTGAAAAAATATATAATCCATCAACTATTGGTTTTTCCATATCTTTAACCAAGTTCATTTGCTTTAGAGTTTGATTAAATATTCTCTCTTTTGCAGTTGGATTAATAAAACTTATTATTATTAGTAGCAAAATACTAGATAACAAAGTAATTAATCTTAATTTAAAAAGCTTTCTAGAGAACAAAATTACAAAAATTGCTGAAAGATTAACATTAAAAAAAGCAGATCTATCCCCACTTAAAAAAATTAGAGCCTCTGATAGAATAAAAATTATTATAAATAATAAAAATATCTTATTTTTTTCTTTAAAAATAAAAACTGATATTCCAAAAAAAATTGGCCAAAGTCTGCTTAAATAACTTCCTAATATTTTTTCCTCTCCAAAAAAACTAGATATTCTTGAGGACTCTGTATTGCTCCAACCTAAAATATTTTCTCCCACAAAATATTCATAAAATCCATCTAAAATTAAAGCTGTAAAACAGGCTAGAATACAATAAAAAAAGTATTTTATAAATTTATCATCAACATCTAAAAAAGCGACTATAGCAATGACCAAAACAGCGTACCTAAAATAAAAAAAAGAAATTTTTAAACTATCTAAATTAAAATTGTTAATTAAACTATTCAATATCAAATAAATCCAAAAACATAAAAAAAAATAAAAATACTTATTATTAAAATAAGAAAAATTTTTTTTTTTTATACAATATATTAAAAATGATAAGCTTATAATTGAAATAGCCAAGTCACTTAGAAAAGGACCTGTAATCAAAAAAAATGGTATTAATGAAAATAAAAAAATTGGAAAGTTATAATAATACAGTCTTTCTCTTTTAGAGTTGAAAATCATCTAAATTGCGATAAATATTTACCTATACTTTTTTTATATAACATTTAATTAAAATTAATATTAAAATCGATATTTTTATTGTTTAAAGAATTTGAAATTTCATTGTAATCTATTTATTTTTAAATTAGGTGATATATGAGTTTTAAATATATATGAACATCACATTATTAATTTATTCCTTGGTAAGTTTTTTAGTCTTCTTTTCAAGTGCAAAAATAGGATATAAATTAAACCTAGTTGATATACCGAATAAAAGAAAAATACATTTTAAAGCTACATCATATACTGGTGGTATCGCAACAAGTGTAATCTTATTATTTATACTTTTAACATTAGATATTTTTGATAAAAGTTTAGGTTTAATATTATCAATTAGCTTTTTAATTTCTATGGTGGGACTAGTTGATGACAAATACCATTTAAATACAGGTGGTAAATTAAGCTTACAAATCCTACCTATTTTTTATTTAATTGTTTTTGATAATTTAACATTGAACCATATCGGAGAATATAATTACTTCAAGTTAGAGCTTGGCACATTTGCGGTGCCTTTTACTTTGCTAAGTGTATTATTTTTAACTAATGCTTTTAATTATTTTGATGGAATGGATGGAACTCTTAGTTTTACAACGATTTCTGTATTAGCTATTCTTTTCTTTTTAATATCTAATAAGAACTTCATACCCTCCGATGATAATTTCCAATTATTTTTGATAATCATATTGATACCTTTGATTATTTTTTTGTTTTTTAATTTTTCTATTTTTAGTCTTCCAAAACTTTTTTTAGGAGATAGTGGTAGTTTGTTATTAGGTTTTATAATATCTTTTATTTTAATTTACCTAGCTGATAGAAGCTTTGTTCATCCTATTTTACTTGCCTGGTCCATATCAATCTTTGTTTTTGAATTTTTATCTGTAAATATAATTCGAATTAAAAACAATTCAAACCCGTTTAAAGCAGGTCAAGATCACCTACATCACATTTTGTTTAAAAATACTAAGTCACTTTTTTTGACAAATTTTTTGATCTCTTCCTTAAATATCATAATGTTTTTTGTGGGTTATTCGAGTTTCTTATTAATTAGTGAGCTAGCTTCTTTAATTCTATTTATAATTTTATTTATAATATTTTTAATTATAAGAAACTCTTATTCAATTAAAAATTAAAATAATTCAATTTGAAATATTTAATTTTTTTTATTTATGTGTAACATTTGTTCATTATAAACATGGTCAACAATTTTTGAATTAGATTTGTATAATTTGATAATTTTTTCAAGTAAATTTTTAACTTTAGCTGCACTATAACTATCTAATAAGTTTTTTAATTTTTTTAATTCTATTTCTAGTAATTCAAACTTAACAAATGTGTCATTGGCTGTGAGTATTTTTGGATGATTAGTTTTTTGAGGGTTTTCACCAAGTAATAATTCTTCAAATAATTTTTCACCCGATCGAAGTCCTATAATTTTGATTTCAATATCGCCATTAGGATTTTTGTCATCTTTAAGAGTTAAACCTGAAAGATTAATCATTTTATGGATTAAGTCTTTTATTTTTACACTTTCACCCATATCAAGAACAAAGACTTCTGAATTTTTACCCATTGCTCCAGCTTGAATAACCAATTGGGCCGCTTCTGGGATGGTCATGAAATAACGAGTAACATCCATGTGGGTTAATGTAACTGGCCCACCTTCACGAATTTGTTGTTTAAATTTTGGAATGACAGAACCAGAAGATTCCAGCACATTGCCAAAACGAACAATTGCAAATTTTGTAGCAGTACCTTTTGATTGATCGCAAATACCTTGAACACAAAGTTCAGCAAGTCTTTTTGATGCTCCCATTATATTAGTTGATCTAACTGCTTTATCGCTTGATATTAGTACAAGATTTGAAACTTTTTTTATAACTGAAGCTTTGGCAACTGCTAAAGCACCAAACACATTATTTTGCACACCTGAGCATATATTTTCTTCAACTAATGGTACATGCTTATAAGCTGCGGTATGGTAAATTGTATCGACTTTAAATGTCTCAAAAATTATCTCTAATTTTGTCTGATCTTGAGAGTCAACAAGTAATGAAATAATTTTTTGATTTTTATCATAAGCTTTTAGTTCCTCATAAACTTTGTAAAGTGCAAATTCATTTAATTCTAAAAGTAATAGCTTACTTGGTTTTAATTTAATAATTTGACGGCATAATTCAGAACCAATAGAACCGCCAGCGCCTGTTACAAGAACTGTTTTTTTATATGTATTTTTTTGCAACAATTTAATATCTGGTTTAACTTGACCACGATCTAGTAAATCATCTATGCTTAAATCTTTGATATCTGATACAGTTACTCTACCATCAATAATTTCTGATACACTTGGAAGTGTCTTAACAATTAATTTGTATTCATTTAATTTATTTAAAATTTGATTTCTTTTATTCCTACCGATTGATGGTATGGCAAGAAAGACTAAGCTAACATCATCTGAAATAATTATTTTTTTCAAATTTAATGGGGAATGAATTATTTTATCCAATAAAACTTGCGAATGTAATTGAATATTATCATCTAAAAAACCTATCACTTTAAATTCAGGGTTATTTTTAAGTGAAATTACTAACTGTCTTCCAGCCTCACCTGCTCCATAAACTAATACATTTTTTTTATTAGAAGATTTATCTTTCATTTTAGCTAATGTTCGAATTTAAAAAATTTAATAATTTTTTAGTTATTATGCTCTGTTCAAAATCTCTTGAGACCCTTTTTTTGGCTAGCATGCCATATTTTTTAACTAATTTTTTATTATTTATAATATATAATAATTTTTTTTTAATATTATTAATACTACCTACTGTATGAAGAAAGCCAGTTTTATTTTCAATAATTGCATCTTTAAGACCATATATATTTGAACAAAGAGCAGGGGTACCACAAGACGCAGCCTCAATCACTACTGTGCCAAATCCTTCTCTGTGACTTGGTAAGCATAGTATATCAGCAAGTGAAAACCAATCTTGAGGTCTAGTTGTATAATTGAAATATAAAATTTTTTTCTTATTTTTAAATAAATGAATAAAATTTTTTTCCTCTATAGTTCCAACAAAAATTAATTGCACATCATAATTATTTTTAATTTTATTAAAAGCTTTAATAAGTTCAGCTATACCTTTATCTTTATTTATTCTTCCCAAATATAAAAAAACAAATGTATTTTTAGAAATTGAATAAAGTTTTCTCAATTTAACTTCTTTTTGTTTGTCAATTCTGAATTTTTTGACGTCAACTCCACCTACAGATCCATTATGCAATACGAACGATTTCTCTGATGAAATAATTTTTTCCTTAATTAAGAAATTTCTTTGAGAGTGACTGTCAATAAGAACTTTGTGTGAGAGAAAGAAAATTAGCTTGTCTAATGATTTATAAAATTTTCTTAATAGACCTTTTTTTTTTACCCAAATTTGTCCTGTAAACCAATGAATACGATTCGGTGTTCTAATAATAAATGAAGCTAGTGCAGTCATAAAACCTATTTTAGGTGTAAAAGAAATTGATAAATTTGGTCTCTTATAAATAAAAAAAATTAATAAAAATAGAAATGTAGCAATGTCATTAAATAAGCTAATTCCTCTTTTAAAATTTATATTAATTAGTGAAACGTTTGCAGGAATTAAACTATTTAATTTTTCAACATCATTACAACATATAAAAAGATCATGTTTTTTACTTAATTGCTTAATATGATTAAGCATAAATACATTAAAAAAATTTGAAGTATTAGAAATTAAAAATATTTTTAACCTTTTATTCATTTAAAAGTTTTATTTTTTTTAGTAAAGAAAATTTTGGTTTGAAATTAAGCTCCTTCTTAATTTTTTTATTACTATAAGAAACTCTAGAAGAAATAACTAACATAAAATTTACTATTTTTTTTGGAAGAGGAAAAGTATAAATTAAAAACTTTACAAAACTTATAGGAACATAAATTTTTAAAAATTTTTTTTTATAAAGATTTTGATATTTTTTGTAAACTTCATGTTGTTCACAGTCATCTGACACAATATAAGTTTTATTCTTTGAAATTTTTAAGTTAGATATTATTAAAATTACACACTGAGAGACATCTTTAACATTTACAAAATTAAACGTATTGTTCCTATAACTTTTTATCCAAATCCCAAATTTTAATAAAATACTGACAAATTTAAATAAATTTGTCTTTATTGTTCCACCAAATACATTTGAAACTCTAAGAATAGTAAATGAGAAATTTTTATTTTTATTATTTTTTTTTTTAATCAAAAAATCACCTTTGAGCTTACTTCTAGAATATAAGTCTTTAACCTTAGTTGGACTATTTTCTGAAATAACTTTTAATTTACCAAAGTAATTTTTGGCTCCCCCATAAACTGCAACACTGCTTAAATGAATAAGTCTCACCTTGAATTTACAAGCTTGAATATGAGTAAGTAACTTTTTTACAAAAGTAACATTAATGATTTCAAGATTTTTTAAATCATTGTTTGTTTTACCAACGCAATTGACTATAACATTAGCTTTTGATAAAAATAATAAATTTGATTTCTTAAATTCAATAAAATCCCATTCAAAATACTTAATTCTTGAACTTATATATGGTTTGTAATTAATATTTCTTCCAACACAAATTAAAGATGAGGATGTATTTTTGGCTAACTGTTCCAAAATACTATTTCCAATTAATCCTGTATAACCTAGAATAACGATTTTCATTGTTTGTTTAAATAGACTAATAAAATCACAATCTTAAATTAAATTTATTTTTAGCAAAAAGATTTTTTAAATCATAAATTACATGATTTTTTTTACATAAGCTTGTGATTTTATTTTCACCCATATCTCTAAATTTTTCATGCGCTACTGCAATAATGACTCCATCGTAAGTATTACGATTTAATTTTGAATTTGGAATAGAACCATATAAGTTTTTAATCTCCTCATTATCTGCCCATGGATCAAAAAGATCTAGATTGCAATTATATTTTTTTAACTTCTCAATCACATTTTTAATTCCAGAATTTCGTGTATCCGAACAATTTTCTTTAAATGTGAGACCCATGATTAATATTTTAGAATTTTTAATTTGAATATTTTTTTTTGCCATTTCTTTAATCATCTCTGAGGCCACATAATTACCCATGTTGTCATTGATCTCTCTACCTGATAAAATAATATTTGGATGATACCCAATACTCTTTGCTTTGTGTGTTAGATAATAAGGATCTACTCCAATGCAGTGTCCTCCGACCAATCCTGGTTTAAAAGGCAAAAAATTCCACTTACTTCCTGCTGCCTCTAAAACTGCATTTGTATCAATATTAAGTTTATTAAAAATTATGGATAGCTCATTCATTAGAGCAATATTTAAATCACGTTGTGTATTTTCAATTACTTTTGCAGCTTCTGCAACTTTTATACTAGGAGCTCTATGAGTACCAACTGATATAATCTCACCATATAATTTATCAACAAATTCTGCAACTTTTGGGGTTGAACCTGAAGTTATTTTTTTTATTTTCGAAATAATGTGCTCTTTATCTCCTGGATTAATTCTCTCCGGACTATACCCACAAAAAAAATCTTTATTAAAATTTAGATTTGAAAATTTCTCTAATATAGGTACACATTCTTCTTCAACACAACCTGGATAAACAGTAGACTCATAAATAATTAAATCATCTTTTTTAATAATTTTGCCAACTATCTCAGAAGCTAAGAATAATGAATTTAAGTCTGGTCTCTTAAATTCATCTACAGGTGTTGGAACAGTTATTATAAAACAATTTGCAGATTTTAAGTCCTCTAAATTATTTGTAAAATATAATTTTTTTGAACTTTGTAATTCTTTTTTATTAAACTCTAGATTTTTATCTTTACCAGAATTTAATTCTCTAACTCTTTTCTTGTTTATATCAAAACCAATTACATTTTTTTTTTTGGAAAATTCTAAAGCTAATGGTAAGCCTACATAACCTAATCCAATAATTGCTAATTTAATATCTTCATTTTTTTTATTTATCATGTTTGATAATAATCTTTATACCATTTAACAAAATCAGATACTCCTTCAACAACTGATGTAGAAGGCTTATAGTTAAACTTTTTCTTTAGATTTTCTACATTGGCATAAGTATCTGGAACATCGCCTGGTTGTAGTGGTAAAAAATTTAATTGAGCTTTTTTACCTAAATGTTTTTCCAAAGCATTAATATAGTCCATAAGTTCCACAGGTTTATTATTTCCTATATTGTATATACTCCAAGGAGCTTTGCTGTTTGCTGGATCTGGTTGGTTACTATCCCAATTAATATTGCTAGTAGTTACTTTATCTAAAGTTTTTATTACCCCCTCTACAATATCATCAATGAAGGTAAAATCTCTTGTATGTTTGCCATAATTAAATACATCAATAGGTTTTTCCTCTAAAATTGCTTTTGTAAATTTGAACAATGCCATATCTGGTCTTCCCCAAGGTCCATAAACAGTAAAAAATCTAAGACCTGTAGTTGGCAAATTATATAGATAGCTATACGCGTGTGCCATTAATTCATTAGATTTTTTTGTGGCCGCATAAATAGATAAAGGATGATTAGCACTATCGTGCTCTGAGAATGGCATTTTAGTGTTTGCACCATAGACACTCGAAGTACTCGCATAAACCAAATGTTCAACTTTATACTTATAACAATTTTCTAAGATATGACCAAAGCCAACTACATTGCTATTAATATAGGCAAGAGGATTTTCCATTGAATAACGCACACCTGCTTGTGCAGCCAAGTTAATTACTTTTTTTGGTTTACAGCTTTTAAATACTTCATCTAAATTTTTTTGATCACTAAGATCAATTCTATTATGCTGATAGTTTGAATATTTTGTTAATCTCTTAAGTCTTGCGTCTTTAATCTTAGGATCGTAGTAATTATTATGATTATCAATGCCTACTATATTTTCACCTCTTTCAAGAAGTTTTATACAAACAGCATTGCCAATGAAGCCAGCTGAACCAGTAACAATAATAGTATTCATTTTTTTATATTATTTAGTTAAATAATTAAATTTTTATACTCAATTAAAAATACTTGTTAATTAAACTATAAATGTAAAAATTAGAGGTTTTTGTCATTTTTTTTATAAATTTTAACCCATACCTTATTATATAATTTTATCATTTTGCCTATACTAAATTTTTCTTTAATTCTTAATCTTGCTTTATTACACCTTTTATTCCAATTAACAGTGTCTTTTTCATTAATTGCTTCTTTAATTGCTTCAGCTAATTTGATAGAGTTTTTTGGAGGGACTATCCATCCAGTATTACCAACAATAGAACCAGCGTCACCAACATTGGTGACAATGCATGGAGTACCACAGGCCATTGACTCTGCTACAACATTTGGAAATCCCTCACCATAGCTACTACTTAGAACATGTATGTCTATTGCATTCATAACATTAGAGATATCATTAATTTGACCTAATAATTTCACATGATCTGATAATTGTAATTTTTTTATTTCCGAAACCAATTCATCATTTCTTTTATCAATATTTGAGCCTACAAGAATACAAAAAAATTCTATATTTTTTGATCTAATTAAAGCAAGAGCATTTAGCAAATTTGAATGATCTTTTTGTGGATCAAATCGAGCGACGTAGCCAATTAATGGTATTTGTTTTTTAATTTTGTTTCTTTTTTTAAAGATTATTTTTTGAGACTTATTTATTCTTAAAATTGATAAATCATAACCATTTGGAATGAATTTGAATATTTTTTTTCTATATCCAATAACTTCATAAATTTTTTGTGCTTTTTTAGAAACAGTTAATATAAGTTTAGGTACTATATAAGATAGCTTTGATAACAATCTTATTATTAAGATAGTTGTTAATTTTGCTTTTCCTATCTCAATATTTGAATAACGAACATTCCAAAGAATATTATTTATACCAGCAAATTTAGCTGCAATACCTCCTATAAAATCAGCATGAACTAGCCATGTTTGCACAATATCAGGATTTAAAGAACGAATTAACTTTATGAGAAAAATAAATTTATGAATTGAAAAAAAACCCATATCCAAACAATAAACTTTGACACCAATCTTCTTTAGCAGCGAAAAATATTTACCAGGACCTTTAAGCGAAATTACAAAATGTTTGTTTGAAATGTCATACTTACAAATTTTAAATAATACGTGTTCTGCCCCACCATCTCCTAACCCAGTAATTATGTGTAAAATTTTCATTAATATCTAATTATTTGTAAAAATTTCATTAAATTTTTTTATCAAATATATAATTTATCCAAAATATCTCTTTAATTTTTTTTTTTAAAAAAAGTGAATTTGGGTATTAAAGGTGCAGCTAAAATTATCAATTCAATAACAAATTTTGCTCTATGTCTTGTGCCTGCACCAAAATTACTGACTCCGATACCAAATATAAAAAGATAACAACCTAAAATAATTAAAATTAATCTCAAAGCAGGATCTTGCCAAATTATCTTTCTATTAAGAATTATTAAATAAACAAGACCTATATAAAGAAGGCCATCCAACATTCCAATTAAGTGACCCATTTTTTTAACATCCCATGGAAATGGTGAAAAAAGCAGATATAAAACTCTTACAAAACCTTTGGTAAAAAATTCAGAGGGTTTTTCCACTTTTGTCCATTCAGGGTATGAGGCCTCACCTCTTAACCTATTTTTTGTCTCAAATTGTAGTCTTTTTATATCTATAGAGTCCTTAAAAGTTCCAAGTTTTGCTATATGAATTTTGTTTGAAAAATATAATTGTAAAATAATTAAAGTCGAAATAATAATTAAAAGACTTTTAAGGCTAGTTCGGTAACTTAAAGATAATTTAAAGATTTTTTTAATGCTTCTTATTAAAACAAAAAGAGTAAAGATCATAGCGCCAATGATAATTCCACCATGAAATAACGTTCCTGATATAAAACCAAACATTGCTAAAGCAATAGATTTATAACTATTATCTCTAGCCCAATTAACTACACCAAACATAGCTACTATTAAAAAAAAACAGACATAAATCTCTCTAAGTGTTAAAACTGAATAAAGAATTAATGATGGAAATAAAGCTAAAATCCAACCAGCTCTACTAGCAATATCTTTGTTCCATATTTTTTTTGTTAGCAGCCAACCTAAAAAAACACATCCTAAACCAATAAGTAAACTAAATGACTGAGCCATTAATAAACTTCTACCAAATAAAGAATATGGAATAGCAATCATCCATCTGTAAAAAGCACTATTTGCTCCTGGGTAATTATAATAAAGATTAATGAATCCATCTTTAGCATAGTTCCATGCTCCATGTTCAAATCCTCTTGCATCATAAGTGCTATCCGGCAAAGTAATTACATAATGACCAAGCAACATAACTATTACTCGTACAATTAATGCAGCGTAAAGAATACGAGAAATATCTGGCCACTTAAAAGCTACAAAAAATGTTAAAATAGATATTAGAGCAATTGAAGTAAAGCCTAGCAGATCAGCCATTATTTAAATTTTAAAAATTTTATTCAACATCGATTATTATTAGTAAAATTTTTAATCATATGTTTTGAATACTAAACGATGATACATGTTGTTTATATAATATCTACAATTAATCCTATATAAATAAATTTAATAATTATTAATAATTTATAAATTAATAATTTATAAATTAATTATAAGTTATGTATAATTTCAATAATGTAATATAAAATATTTACCAAAAAATAATGATTAAAAACTATATAATAGAAATTTTGATTGGGGCTGGGGTATTTTTAATGCTCATCTATTCCTCTGATCCAATCATATATCCCGATTCTGGTCGCTATTTAAAAGGGAATTTATTTGATCCACCATTTTATTCTTCAATAATAAATATAATGCTATTAACTTTTAATAATTTAAATTCTGTTATTATACTGCAAACTTTATTTATTGGTTTGAGCATCATCTATTTTGTTAAAACCACCTCCATTAAATTTAATCTAAATATATCAACGAAAATACTTGTGTCGCTATTTTTATTTTTACCAATAATTCAATTTTACAGACATTTATTAACTGAACCCTTTAGTTATGCTTTTTCACTTTTATTTGTAAGTTTTGTATTAAAATTAATATTTAATTTTAACCATAAAAATCTTATTTGGTGTTCAATTTTTGTTATTTTATTACTTTTAGTAAGAAATCAATTCATGTTTTTATATATAGTAATCTTATTACTTTATTTGGGTATTTTTACCCTTCAAAATTCAAAAAAAACTTTTACTTTGCTTGCATTAAGTTTTCTATCTATTTTTTTAATCCACAATGGTGTGGTAAATTTAAACAAGTATTTCAGTAAGAATTCTTTAGAAAAAAAAAATTTATTGAATAGTAATACTGGAATTTTTTTTTTTACTTATATTGACTCTATTTATATCTCAACTAATCAAGACGCAAAGCTATTCAAAAATAAAAACTTAAGCAATACACTCACTATTATATTTAAAGAAATGAACGAACGTAATGCATTAGTAAAACACTATAATGGTAGGGGACATTTTGGTTTAAGTTTTAAGGATATTGACAGTTATTCACAGCCTCTTCTTGAAAATTTAGCTAAAAAAGAAAATAATGATGTGGTTAATCTTAAAAAAGAGATTTCTACTAAATTAATAAAAGCAAATTTTAAAAAATATATTAAACATATATTTAAAAAATCTTACGACTCATCATGGCTATTTGTATTCGTTCCATTTTTTATGGTAATTGCTGGAATGAGAAGTTTTTTAAAAAATAAATCTTGCTTTTCATTATTTATTACTTTCATATCAACATTTGCACTAGCTAATCATTCAATAGTTTATTTATTTGGTCGAGTTCAGCCTAGGTATTTTATCTATACTGATTTTATGCTATTAGTAATCATTTTTATAACATTTACTATTTTATTAGAAAAAAAAATAAAATAAAACTATAGAAGAATTCTCAAAATAAAAGCAAGTCAGTCTTTCAAAAAGATTGTCAATTGAATATAGATTTATATTTCATCTGCTGTTATAGATTTATTGTGAATTCAAATATAAGTTTAGTCATTCCAGTTTTTAATGAGTCTAAGGAAATAGAAAATTTTTTCAATGATTTAAAAAATTGTAATTTTAATCTAATTAATGAGATAATCTTTGTTGATGATTCCTCAACTGATAATTCTTATAACTTGCTTGAAAATAAAATTAATAAATTCAAAATTGACGAAATAGAAGTTAAATTTATATTATTAAGTAATTTAAAAAATAGAGGGTATGGATTTTCAATTAAAAAAGGTGTTGAAAATTCTAACAATGACTCTGTTGCAATAATTGATTTAGATCGAACTTACAAAATTGAGGATTTAAATGATATTGCAGATCAATTTATCAATAATCATAAGTTTAAATATGATTTAATTGCTGGTTTAAGAAAAATTGACTCTACAAATACATCTAGATTAAAAATAATTGGCAAATATATAATTAACTCAATTACAAATTTTTGCTTTAATGAAAAAATTAGTGACTACAACTCTGGATTAAGAGTTTTTAATAAGAGCAAATTTAACAAACATAGCCACATGATGTCCAATAGGTTTTCTTTGACTACCTCTATGACTATTACTTTTTTAAATGAGAATTATGAAATAAAGTTTCAAAAAATAAAATATGAGGAAAGAACAGGTCAATCTAAGCTTAAATTTTTAGATTTTTTTAAATTTTTATATACAGTATTTTCGTTATTATTTTATTACAAACCATTTAAAATATTCATACCTTTAATCTTGCCAATATTCTGTGCATTCATCTATTTTTTGACTCAAGATATTATTTCTAACAATGTAACTGACAAAACTGTACTGTTATTCAATTTTAATTTTTTATCAATAATATTGCTTTTTATAATTGATAGAATTAACAAATTGAAATAACAATAAATTAAGTTTTAAGTTAATAAAGTTATTTAAAAAATAAATAGTGAGTTTATCTAATAATCTAAAAAGTTATTTCAATCTATCAATAATATCATTTGTTTTATCATTTTCTTTATTAAATATTTTTTCTTATTTCTTTTCTTTAGATTTATCACTAAAATTAGTTTTATTTTTACTGTTTATATTTAATTTTTACAGATTAAAAAAAACTTACCTAATTGGTAATACTTTTAAATTTTTTGTTTATTTTTTCATTTTAATAACAATTTCTAGAGTAATTGAATATTATATATTTAATTACATTTATGAAATTTTGTCTGAAAAAAATATTTCATGGTTAATAACAATTACTATAAGCTTCACATTTAAATTTTTATATTTGGAAATTTTAAATTTATTTAAAAATCAATAACTATGTTTTTATTACTACTTGTTTTAAGATTGCTAGAATATGTTGCTGAATATAACAAATTAAAATTCATTATTTAATTTAACTATTTTCTTATAATAATATTATATTTGGTATTTACTAATTTGTTGACTTGCTATAACTTTTTTAAACTATCTATGAATAAATCTATAATAGACCAAAAAAAAAGGTATGATGCTGAAGCTGTTCAGCATAGTAAACATAATAATGACAAATATACACAAATGTACAGAGATGAGTTTATAAGAGCACCTTTATTTAAGGAGAACTTAAAAGGAATGTACGTTTTAGATGCCATGTGTGCATCTGGAACTGAGACAGGCTATCTTATCAAAAGGGGTGCTGATGTTGTGGGAATTGATGTATCTCAAAAAAACACTGAGGAATATAAAAAAAGATGGGGCAAACTTTGTTATTTAGATAGTATTCATAAAACAAAGTTTTCTGATAATACTTTTGATGCAGTCTACATATGTGGTGGCTTGCATCATGTGCTACCTTTATTAAATGAAACAATATTAGAAATTTATCGTATTTTAAAACCTGGTGGCTTCTTTTATTTTATGGAACCAAACAAAGATACATGGCTTAATGGACTACGCAAACTTTGGTATAAAATGGATGATAAATTTACAGATGATGAAGAAGCAATTAGCTATAAAAATACTTTAAAACCTTTACTTTCCATTGGGTTTAAAGAAATATCATTAAATTACGGGGGAAATATTGCCTATATTATTATAGGACAATCATTAACAATGGGTATTCCTCAACAATATAAAAAATATCTTTCACCAATATCTTTTTTTTTAGAGAGAATCTTTTTAAAATTACCTTTTATTCCAAAACTTTTTTTTTCATCAGTCTGGAAAAAAGAATTTTAAAAAGAATTGATAATGATTTAAATTTTTATTGTATTAAAAAATTAATATCTTAACATGCAAATAAAAATGCATTTTTTAAAACGAGCTTTCTGTTTTATTGGCAACTATTTGCCACCAAAATTAAATTGTTTTTTTTATAAAATTTCAGGTGTTAAATTCAATTTATCAAAAGTGTGGATTGGTAATGGATGTTATTTGGATAAAAATTATCCAGAAAATATAATTATTGAGGATAATGTCTGTATAAGTTCACAAGTAACAATTTTTACTCATTTTGACCCATCAAGAATAAAAAAAAACTATCCAATCAAAAAATATAACAAAAAAGTTGTGTTAGAAGAGGGAGTATTTATTGGACCTAGATCAATTATAATGCCTGGCGTAATTATTAAAAAAAATTCATTTATTAAAGCAGGATCTGTTATTACTAAATCAACTAACCCAAATACAATCGTATGTGGAAATCCCCAAAAAGAAGAGGGCTATCTTAGTGATGAATTAATCTCAAGAATAAATAATTCCAATAAAAAATATTTATAGAAATCATTAATTTTTAAACAAAAAAATTAATTAATTTTTCATATTGCATAATCACTCCTTTTGATTGATTTCTCTTAATTGAGTTCTTCAAATCATAATTTTTAAAGTTATTTAAAAGAACATTAGTTAATTTTTTTTTTAAATCATCAATATCTTTGTGCTTTACCAAATATCCATTTAGTCCATTTTGTATAATTTCACTTGTTCCTCCAGGGCAACGAAATGCGACAACTGGAGTATTCAGAGCTATAGATTCTATCAAAACATTTGGGTAGCCTTCATATTGAGATGTTAAAACAGTAGCTTTTGCATGTAAATAAAATGGAATAATATCTTTTTGATGGCCTTCAAAATCTACTTTATTAGACACATTGCAATCGATAGCTTTTTGTTTAAGTTTTTTTTCCAAACTCCCTTGCCCAACTATTTTTAATCGTAAATTTGGAAATTTATTTACTATTCCTGCAAAAGCCTCTATCGCAAAGTGAAATGCTTTTACTTTTTCTAAACGGCCAACACATAATAAATAATCTTTTTTTTTAATTGTGCTTAAATCATATTTATTAGAATAATCCTCTATTAGAGTAGATAGTGGATTATAAATTACACTTGAATTTTTTGAAAGACGAGGATAAATCAAGATCAAGTCATCACGCATACTATGACATTGATTTACTACATGATCTATCTTGTGATAAAAACATTTAATTAAAGGGTTAACAATATTCCTTGTCCAAAAACCTTGCTGTTTAAACTGTCTTAATTTAATAGATAAAACACTAATATTTCTTGAAATAATTTTTACATTAAGTTTCAAAATAAATCGTAATATCACAAGCATGACAGCTAATTCATGATTAAAAACTAAAATTGTTTTGATTTTATTTCTTAATAAATATTTTGATAAAGATATAAAAGAGAAACGTGAGTGGCTAATGTCTAAAACAATTAAATTCACATTTTTTGAAATACGATCTAAGTAAACTTCGTTATCTAAGTTTAAAACTACTAAATCAACTTGCCAACCATTTTCAGCAAAACTATTAGCAATACTGACACAAATACCCTCTGCACCTCCACCAGATAAAGAGCTAATAATAAATGAAATTTTATTTTTTGAATCCATTTTATTTTTATAATTTATTAGTTTTTTTGATTAAGTTTAAAAATAAATTTAATCATAAAGGAAGAGATTTTTGATCTCTGATCCCCCATTTACATCTTCTAATAGCTCAAACTTTCCATTTTTTTTCATAAAAAAACTAGCAATATTTTTTTTTTCATTTGTAGTCCTATTTACCAAAACAATACAATTTTCTCTCGCAATTTTATCTATATTCGAAATGGCTATTTTTAATTCGGTCTCAGAAAAATATGAATAATTTAAAAGATTAGTTACTCTTATTACATCAAAAGAATTAAAATATTTTTTTTCTATATTAAAAATATCTTGTTCAAAAAATTTACATTTATCAATTTTGTCTAAACTAGGTACTAATACTTTTGAATTTTCATTTTTTACATTAATAGAGTTTAATAGAAAGAATAACAATTTTTCTATTTTTTTAAATACAAAAAAATATCTATATCTTAAGCAAAATTTATCATATTCAACCATCAGAAGATTATCTTTTAAACTAAATAAAAAAATAAATTTTTTAAATTTATAAATTTGAAGATATATCTGTTTATCAAATCCATATATATGTTTTATTCTTACTTTATTAAGATCATTGTATAATTCTAGGGTTGACTGGCCAGAAGAAACACCTAAATCGCATATACTAATTTTTTTTGAGTAAAATTTATTTATATGTTTCTTTAACTTTAAGTTAATATCACTCATCCTGTTAAAAGAAGTAGTTTTAAATGTATTATCAATTCTTAATTTTGAAAAAATTCTTTCCATTCTGACTTTATTGATATTTTTTTTTAGAATAAAAAAACTGTATATGTCTGTGTAAAAGTTATTTTTTTTCATCTATGTTTATTTTTTACTTAACATAAATCTTATTAATAAAAAATAAAGCTATAAGCTAAAAGTTCTTTTTATTTAAACATCATTAAAATAATTTTTATCAATGATCTTAACTTCAAATGAATTAAACCATTTTTAATGACATACATAAAATCTTTTTTTGCACTTGTACGTTTATTATTAGAGTAATTATAACTACCTGATATATATTTCAACTTTACTTCAAAATTGAGTTTTTGCTTGTTATCAAAAAATTTCATAAAATTTTTGACTGCCTCTCTCTGGGGAATCGACATATCTTTATTTGAAACGTTGTTTTCATGAATCAAGATGCATCCTAGATTTTTCTTTAAATATTTAAATTGATTAGTTAATTGAGCAATTCTTAACCAAGTATTATAATCTTCAGAGCCTACTAAATTTTTATTTTCATCAATTCCACCAATTTTAGAAAGTATATTTTTACGAACCATAACTGACGATTGACCTATAGCATTTCCATATTTTATTACACCAACAAGTAAATCCGTTAATATGGGTTTCTTTAACTGTCGTCCTTTAAATTTTTTTTTTTTAAAAAAAAATTTTGATTTCTCTACAACTTCTAAATCATGGTATACTAAATTATCTTTTTCATTAATTTCATTAATACAAATTTCAAGTTTATCTTTTGTCCACCAATCATCTGAGTCTAAAAATGCAATCCATTCTCCTCGAGCCTCTTTTATTCCTAGATTCCTAGATTTAGCTAGGACCCCTTCATTAATAATCTTTAAATATTTAATTCTAGGGTCATTAAATTTATTAATTATCTGACTGGTTTCATCTGTTGAATGATTGTCAATCACTATAGCTTCCCAATTTTTATAAGTCTGATTAAGAACTGATTTTAGAGATTTACCAATAAAATTAGCGTGATTATAGGTTGGTATTACAATCGATACAAATGGGACAATATCGTTATTCAATAATAAGCTCTCCTTAATAAAATTTAATTAATTCAATATTTTAAAAAATATTTAATTTTTAATATATAATTTTATTTTTTAAAGCAATACTCTTCTTTAACTTAATTTTTTATAATATTTTATTGTATCAATTAGACCATTTAATAATAATTTTTTTGGCTTCCAATTCAAATATTTAAAGGTACTTTTTATGTCTGGATATAAGTTTAATGGTTCATCTTTTCTTAATAAAATTTTTCCATAAATAGGATGGCCTTTTTTAATTAATTTTTGAATACTATTAATAATTTTCTTTACTTTAATAGGTTTTCCAGAACCAGCATTAAAAGTTTTATTATAAACTTTATTATTTTGTATAGATTTAATCACTAAGTTTACAAAATCACTAATATACAAAAAATCCCTAATTTGATTTCCAGAGGAACATGGAAAATTTTTATTTTTTAAACAATTAATAATGGTATTAGGAATTAATCTGTTAGCAGTTTGTCCTGGTCCATAAATCAAAAAAGGTCTGAAAATTATATATTTTAAATTTCTTTCTTTAGAAATTTTAATTAAATAATTTGATGCTTTTAATTTTGAAATACCATAAATTGATTTTAGTTTTTTAATATTTGTTAATTTATTTTCTAGAATAGGAGATTTTGAGAAACCATATTCTACACTACTTCCTATTTGAATAAATTTTTTGACTTTTTTATGTAAAGCTAACTCAATTAAATTTTTACATCCTTTAAAATGTGTATCAAAAGTTTTCTTTTTTTCGAAGTGATTTATGTGTCCTGCTAAATTTATTATATAATCTATTTTGTATTTACTTAATTTTTTAAATAGAAGATTTTTATTACTGATATTTAAATTTATTGCTTTAATACCTTTTTTTTTATTTTTTTTATTAAGAGATAAAGAGATAATATTCCAGCCTTTTTGTTTACATTTTTCAATAAGATTAGAGCCAATAAATCCTGTTCCACCTGTTATTAAAACCGTGATCTTTTTCAAATCATTCCTTTTTATTAATTATTTAAGATGACAATATTAATGGTAATAACTACAATCTTATTAAACATTTTTTTTTGCCTTAACAATTGACTCTAGTTTTTCTTTATCTCTTACTGTATCCATACATTGCCAAAAACCATCATGCTTATATGCCATTAAATTTCTTGTTCTAGTTGCACTTTCTAATGGTTCTCGTTCTAGAAAAGTTTTATCACTTTTAATAAATTTCAAAAATTTTGGTTCTATTACAAAAAAACCACCATTGATCCAACCTTCATCAAGCTTTGATTTTTCCTTAAAATAATTTACATAATTGCCTTTTATTTTTAAACCTCCAAATCTTGATGGTGGTCTTACAGCCGTTAAGGAAATTAATTTTTTATTTTTTTTATGAAATTTAAGTAGCCTTTTTAAATTCACGTTTGATAATCCATCACCATAAGTAAGCATAAAAGTGTCTTTACTTAAATACTTTGATAACCGTTTTAATCTACCACCTGTCATAGTTTTAAGCCCAGTATCAACTAAAGTAGTTTTCCAGGGGAATTTTTTTTTATCAAAATAATCTCTAATTATTTTGCCCTTATAACCAAGAGCTACTATAAAGTCGCTAAATCCATATTTATGATAATGTTTCATAATATGAATTAAAATTGGTAAGTTATTGATTTTGACCATTGGTTTGGGTATTTTTTTTGTATACTCTGAGATTCTTGTACCAAATCCACCAGCAAGAATAACTACTTTCATTTTTTCTTTTTCATAAATTTAATTATTTGTTTACGCGAAATAATAAATGTTTTCTGTTTTTCAGTGTCAAAGTTTTTGTACCATTCGACAACAAAATCTATAGTTTCATTAATGTTAAGTTTTGCTTTCCAATTTAGAATTTTTTTTGCTTTAGTATTATTTAATTGTAGAAGGGATGACTCATAAAACTTATTTCTATTTTTAATTTTCCATTTAATAGTTGGCCATTTTTTATGGATTTTTTTTAGAAAATTTTCAACAGTAATATCTTTAATTTTATCTGAGCTAAAATTAAAAGAATGTCCATTAATTTTGTTATTTATACTTAGTTCATAGGCTAATACTAGATAACCAGATAAAGCTTCAAGAACATGTTGCCAAGGTCTTGTTGAGTTTGGGTTTCTTATTATTGGAGTTTTGTTGTTTAGCCACTTTTTCATACAATCTGGGATCAATCTAAAATCTGACCAATCACCCCCTCCTATTACATTTCCTGCTCTTGCAGTACAAAGCCTAATATTTTTTTTCTTATTAGCAAAAAAAGTTTGATAATAAGAATGAAATAAAATTTCAGCCGAAGCCTTAGACGCACTGTAAGGATCAATACCTCCCAAAACGTCTGTTTCACTATATCCTTTTTTTTGCTCTAAATTTTTGTAACATTTGTCACTTGTAATTATAATTGCATAACACCTTTTTTTTAATTTGTAGATTGACTCTAATAAATTCAGTAAACCAAGAACATTTGTTTCCCAATTAAATCTAGGATTCATAACTGATTTGTAAACTAAAGATTGTGCTGCTAAATGAAAAATATAATCTGGTTGTTCTTTTATTATAACATTTTGGATTTTTGTTTTATTACGTAAATCAAAATAATAACTTTTAATTTTAATTTTTTTTTTTACTAAATTAAAGTGATTATTTTGATTATTATCTTTTAAAGAAATACCAACCACTTTAGCGCCTAATAAATTTAACCATATAGTCAGCCAAGAACCTTTAAAACCATTATGTCCAGTTATAAGAATTTTTTTATTCTTAAATATTTTAAGTTTTTTTATCATTTTTAAATAATATTCAATAATAATTTTAAAGTTTCAAATAACTGTTAAACATAAAATTATTTTCTAATTTTACAATATTTTCATCGATTAATTTATATTTAACAATTTTATCTTTTATAAAATTAGACTTGATACTAGGCCATAATTTTTCAGAATATATTTCAAATTCTATATCTTCCATTATATGAATTGGTTCGATCCCATTAAATAGTGATTCTATTATTGCTCCAGTTGATCCAATAAAGATTGATGTTTTTGGGTCTAATTGCGAAACATCATTGTGATATGTAATTTTGTTTATCTGATCAATCAATTTAAGGTGTTTTTTTGAGCTTATTGCAGCTGGATGATTTCTAACCTTAAACTCTTTTAAGTTATAGATCTTATTTAATTCTCTAATTTTTATACATATATCCTTTATTGAATTAAATTTTATAGGTAAAAAAATTTGTTTAGTTAAATTATTTTTAATTTTTTTTTGAAATCTTAAAGATGGTAAAAAATGGATCTCTTTATTTTCCCATTTTAAAAAATTTGTAAATGCATGAATCTGATCCTTTGAGTTTATAATTAGAAAATCAGGGTTAATTGTTTTTTTTACAAGATGGCTTGGAAAAGCTGGAAAAGAATGGATATATCCAAAAGTTTTGAAGTTTTTATTAGAAGATTTTAAATTTTTTATTAAGTTGTTCTGAAACGGTTGAGACTCATATGGGAAAAAAAATTTACAGTTATCAGTTAAATTTTTTTTTTTTAAAATATGAATAAATACTTTCTCTAATTTTTTTGAAGAAAAATAATTATTAGTAAATTTATGGATATTTTTTTTTTCTATAAGAAGATTAAATATAAAATAAATAAAATTCTTTATATTATTAAAAAAATTAGAATTTTTTTCTATAATATTGATAACATTGTCATCATAAAAAATATTTTTTCCTGAAAAAATCACAATCCACAAAACAGATTTATCTTGGTTTGATGTGTTAAAATAATGATCAATGAAAGAATCATTTTTTATATTTTTATCATTACCCCAAGTAATTACGACAGACTTATATTCAGAAAAATTTTCCAAATTTCCCTTAACCTCATAACTATTTGTATTAATTAATGAATAAATTTCTCTAAAAAAAACTAATATAAACTTAAAAATATTGCTTTTGTTTAACCAAAATTTCATTTGATAAAAACCTAAATTATATGCGTATGTGCAAAAGTATGGCGCCAAAGAAAAATCACTAGAATTATATAAAAATACCTTTTTCAATAATCTTTTTTGACAATCAAAAATTTCTCTCATTGGCTATTATTCTCCACCTGAGACAGTAATAGTTTCATTCGTTAAATATGAGTTTTGTTTAGAAATTAAAAACACTATATAATCACAAATTTCATCAATTTCAGCCATTCTTCCTATTGGAATTAGTTTTGTTCTTTTTTTTAATAAATTTTTCTTATTTTTTATTTTTGAATGTAACTTTGTATTTGTAACTCCAATTCTTATGTTATTCGTCAAAATATTTTTTTTAGCTAAATTTCTTAGATAAGATGGTATAAATTCTAATGTATATTTTGATAAACTATAATTATAAGTATTTTTACCTCCTCCAAATTTAACTCCAATACTTGAGCAATTTAATATTCTCCCAAATTCAATTTTACACATGTATGGTAAAAGCTCTTTAATAATTAAATTAGGAATAAGTGAATTTATTTTTAAGCTCGAGATTAAATTTTCTAAGTTTGATTTTAAATAATTAATATTATCAACATAACCTATTAAATTAACTATGTGAGAAATTTTTTTATTTTTTAGTTTTTTTACAAGATGTTTTATTTTTTTGTCATTCAAATTAGAAAAATTTGATTTAAATTTAAATATATTTTTTTTCGAAAATTTTGATAATCCATTCAATCTGGAATTATAGTGAGCATAAACAAAATATCCATTCTCAATACATTTTTTTACCACCCTAACACCAATATCTGAACTAGCTCCTAAAATTAATATATTTTTTTTTATCATTAATTTTTTTTTAACTAATCAAAATAACTTGCATTTTTTTTTCCCATAAACGTTCCTTCAACGTCACATACGTTACATGGTTGAAAATTTCTATTAGACTTGTTAAGCATCCTTCTAATACCCATAAATTTTTTACTAAACCATATATCTTTTAATTTTTCTTTATTTAAATCTCCTAAAACTACCTTTTTTCCCCAGTCATGAGGGCACATTAATACATCGCCCTGGTAATCTAAAAAGAATGTATATGATGGTATATAACATGCATTTTTTAGAGGTTCTTTCAAAGAATCAATCTTAAATTCAGCTTCGTTCATTAAACCGGCTCTATTACTTAAAGTTATTCCAAAATCTTGTTCTTCTGAATAATAACGATGTCTAACCATATATTGTGTTTCATTCAAATTTGCCCGAATACACAAATCTTCTAGCTTTTGAGTTTCTTCTTTGCCATCATATGAGCTAATGAGTATTTTGTTGAGCCCATGTTCAAATAATTTCTTTAGACGTTTAAGATTTAACGGATCTCCATTTGTTACCATTTCAATATTGGAGCCTGGTAAATATTTTCTTACCATGCTTATTAAATTAAATATATTTTTATCCAACATTGGCTCAACAAAGCCACTGTACCTAATTGTGCCCTTATAATTTAATTCTTTAAGCTCAAGACATAATTTTTCATGAAGTGAATTAGAAATAAATTCTTTTTTATCAGCAAAATTGGGTGCACTCCTTGGACAAAAAGAGCAAGATCTATTACAAGTACCTGACTCACTTATTTCAATTTCAGTAGGTAGTGGCAACATATCTTCATTAAATTTATATAACTGAATTTTGTCTTCAACTGTTTTTGATTTATTTTTTAAATTAGGGTCTAAAAATTTTATTTCTTTCGATTTACTCATTACTTTTTAATTTTTTTCTTATTAATTTTTCTGCTTTTGCGACATCCTTTATTTCATCTACAGCAATAGAATTGGAATTTAATTTTATCATTTTTATTTTTATATCTAATTCAAAAAATCGAAGTATTTCAATATCCTCAACTTTCTCGAGTTTACTTTTTTTTCTAAGGGAGTTAAATTTATACAATTCTTTTTTATTAAAAGCATAAATACAAACTTGTTTTAAATAATCTCTATTATTAGATTTTTTTTCTCCAGGTATTAATGATCTTGAAATATATACCAGTTCATCTTTATCATTAACAACCACTTTGGGTAAATTTTTACTTGATGCATCTTCAAATTTATGGACCTTATCGTATCCACAAATAACATGGTTCGGAAATTTAATTTTAGCTTTTATAACTTTTTTAATATCTTTTGGGTCTATAGTTGGTTCATCACCTTGCACATTGATAAATATTTTTGAATTAATTTTTTTTGAGGCTTGAGCTACTCTATCAGTACCTGTCAAACATTTTGATGATGTCATCATCACACTATAATTTGAGTTTTCAGCTACAACTTGGATCTTTTTACTATCTGTAGCTATATATAAATTTTTTTTTCCTACAACTTTGGCGCAAATATCAGCTACTCTAAGTACCATTTCTCGATTTAAAATTTTGACTAATGGTTTACCCTTATATCTGGTTGAGCCGTATCTAGCAGGAATTATAATTGTAGTTTTCATTAAAAAAATATTAAAATTTATATAGTTTGGTCTATCATATAATATTTTTATTAGACATTGTAATTGAAAATATTGAAAAAAAATTGACTATTGCGCAATGAATTTTTTAAATAATAGTATTTTATGGAGTTATTAGTCTAGTTTTAGTTAATGATAATATTTTTACATTTAAAAAAAATTTTTTTATTTTATTTATAAATAATTGTGTTTTATCATTAAATGGGTCATCATCTTCATAACCATCAAAACCTGCTAGATAAATTTTTTTATAACCCTTTGAAATTAGATAGCAAATACAATAAAGTAAATTTAAAGGCTCAGCTAATATAACGCCTTGTTTGCTTAATTTTATTTCACTTCCAAGTTCAAGATTAAAATTAATAATTTTATTTTTTTTGAATTCTTTACGTAAAAAATATGGAATACTTTTGTAGGGCATTAATATTGTTTTTTTACTTTTTTTAATTTGATCCAAATCAGTCATCAATCTAAATGGATGACAATAAGAAATTAAATCTACATCGTTTTCGCTAACAAATTTTGATCTATTAATTAATATTTTTGTTGAATCTGAAAATATTTTTTTTCTAAAGAGATTTTTATTTTTAAGTGTTTCTCCATTTCCAAATATTATTACTTTTTTTTTAAATTTAATTTCATTTTGCTTATTTGTAATATTAAATTTTTTATTTTTAAAAAAATTCATTGCTAAAAAAAGAGTATTTGGATTATATTTACTAGTTTCATATTTCTTTAAATTTATAATAATTTTGCGTAAATTAAATTTACTATACCTATTATCTGAAAGTAGCATTTGGATATACGTTGGGTGGATTTTATATTTTCCTGCCATCCAATAAAATTTATTGGTACCCCATTTGTATATTTTTTGTAATAATTTAAATTTTAAAATAAGTTTATTTATTTGGTTTCTAGATGAGTTTTGAGATCCAAAAAATAAATCTATCAGATCTTCAGTTTTAGTATTTCCAGGACCCCTACCCATACCCAATAATGTTGAGTCTAACCATTCAACTTTATTTTTATAAGAAAAAATAGTATTTTTAAGGGCATGACCCATGTTGTCATGTGCATGAATACCAAGATTTGAATTAGTATTTTTTTTAAATTTATTAATAATGATATTTAATTGCTTTGTATTTAAAGAACCAAAACTATCAGCAAAATAAATGACATCTACCAATTTATTATATTCTTTGCCAACTTTCCTAATATCACTTTCTAGAATTTCTGAAATTTGCATAATATTTAAAAACATCTTGAAACCTAATTTTTTTAAAAATTTAAAATATTTTTTTATTCTAAATAAATCTTTTATATGACATGCAATTCTAATAAATTTTACTTTTGACTTTGGTATTTTTTTTAAAATATTGACTTTTTCCTCATAATTTAACTTATTATTAAGAAGATCCGTGGCATTAATCATTATACCTATATTAATATTTCCTGGAATTTTAAATTTTTTAAAAAAATTATGATCACAGTTTGCAGTTATTCCTTTTTTTAGATCAGGTGGTATGGTTAAAAAACCTATTTCAATATTTTTAATCTCTGTTTTAGAAAATGAAACTAAGTATTCTTGAATTAATTTTTTTGAAAATTTCCAATTATTATAATAGCCTCCATCTCTAAGAGTGCAGTCAATAATATTAGGTGAAAAGATATTATTCATTATTAATAATTTATAATAATTTAAAAAAAATTAATAATTAGTTAATAAACTAATTTTAATTGTTTAACTAACAAATTTTTATTAATCTTATAATTTTAAACTTAAACTTTTATTGTCTTTCAATTAATTCATCAAAAGTTCCTTGATCTACAAGTTTACCTTTTTCAAGTTTAAAAATAATATCACACTTTTTTAACGTATTTAATCGATGAGCAATTAAAATAATGGTAATATCTTTACTAAGTTTATTAACTGCATCCATTACTGCTTGTTCAGTTTGACTATCTAATGCATTAGTTGCTTCATCTAAAATTAAAACTTTAGGATTATTATATAGAGCTCTAGCAATCCCAATACGTTGTCTTTGTCCACCTGACAACCTAATACCTCTTTCCCCTATCGTTGTTTGGTATTTGTGTGGCAATTCATCCATAACGAAATCATGCAAATTTGCTATTTTTGAGGATTTTTCAACAGCTTTTTGATCAATATATTCTGGGTCTTCTCCAAAAGCTATATTGGATGCAACAGTATCATCAGCAAGATATATATTTTGAGGTACATAACCAATAGAGCGCTGCCATGCTCTAGTGTTGTGTTTTGTAATAATTTGTCCATCAACTTCTAAGGTTCCTTTTTGAGCCTGTAGTAGTCCCAGAATAATATCTACCGCAGTTGTTTTACCACATCCTGTGGCACCTATTAATCCAACTGTAGTTTGAACTGGTATATTTATGGAAATATCTTTTAAAGTTGTTCTCGAGGCATTTGGGTAAAAATAATGAATATTTTTTAGAGTGATTTTATCTTTAAATGGCAAAACGCTTTGATTCTGATTATAATTATACGGGTCAAGATTTTTAATATCATCATGCAGTTTATTTAAAGCAGGACCTACAAAATTAAGTTGGGTAAAAGAACTGTAGATTTGTTGCACTGCTGGCATCAGACGATATCCTGCAAAAGCATATAAGGTTATAATTGGCAAGGCAGTATTAAAACTGTTATTTTGTCCAATGTAACTAAGTATGACTAAAAGAATACCCCCAAACGCTATTACTTCGAGAGCGAAACGTGGTAATTGTTGTAATGCGGAAGCGTAAGCTTGTGTTCTAGCATAATCTATTGAAGGATCTGAAAATCGCTTAACATAAGTTTTCTCTAATCCTCCAATTTTGACCTCTTTTATACCACCAAAAACTTCATTAATAATGTTGTAGCGAAACTCATTACTTTTAAAACGTTTTTTTCCAATTCTACTAAGAAAACTGCGAATTAAATAAAAAATAATTCCATA
>TARA_B110000003_G_scaffold182184_1_pt1 | contig 27574 bp, 25 predicted proteins | sample TARA_B110000003 | Tara Oceans TARA_B110000003 (sample SAMEA4396424) | marine metagenome | biome: Westerlies Biome; feature: [SRF] surface water layer (ENVO:00010504); material: water (ENVO:00002006), including particulate matter (ENVO:01000060) such as... | depth 5 m
TGTTTTGTGCTTAATGGCTCAAATAACAATAAGTGAGTTTCTTCTTTTGCAACGGGTTTATGAAGAACTCCTTTAGGAACAATAAAAAATTCACCTTTATTTAAAACTACCGTTCTGTCCTCAAGCACCAACTCTAATTGCCCTTCCATGACAAGAAATAGCTCGTCTTCATCATCGTGTTTATGAAAAACAAATTCGCCTTTAATTTTTGCCAATAAAATTTGCTGACCGTTTAGTTCTCCAATTCTTTTAGGAGACCATAAGTCTCTAAAAAGTTCAAATTTTTCCTGAATATTAATCACCTTGTCCATAAGGCAAATTTACAAAAAGTAATTGAGCTTAAATTTTAGAATGGCTTTCAAATTATTTTTTTAAAAACAAAAAATGTTCTTCAAATTTAATTCGTTTAATAATGCCAAGGTTAAGCCATTGTTATTGATAGGATTTGATTAAATTTGTAGCCAACAGTTATTTGTCGTTCTTAAGAAGGCAGAAATTGTTGCTTTTGTCTATTTCTTTAGTAATTGAAATGGCAGTATCAATATTAATAATAAAAAATGTATAGAACACATTCTTGCGGAGCGTTAAGAGCCTCAGACATCAATACAGAAGTAACCTTAGCGGGTTGGGTTCAGAAATCTAGAGACAAAGGATTCATGATATGGATAGATCTTCGTGATCGTTATGGCTTAACACAATTGATTTTTGATGAAGAAAGAACTGCTCCAGATTTAATGGAAAGAGCCAAAAATTTAGGACGTGAGTTTGTGATTCAAATTACAGGAACTGTTATAGAAAGGCAGTCTAAAAATGCTAATATGAAAACTGGAGCTATTGAAGTTTTAGTTTCTGAGTTAACCATATTAAATGAGGCTAAAACACCACCTTTCACTATTGAAGATACTACCGATGGCGGAGAAGATGTTAGAATGAAATATCGATATTTAGACATTCGAAGAAATCCCGTAAAAGAGAATTTATTATTCCGTCACAAAGTATCTATGGAGGTTCGAAAATACCTCTCTGATCACGGATTTGTAGATGTAGAAACACCTTATTTAATTAAGTCTACACCAGAAGGAGCCCGTGATTTTTTGGTACCTTCTAGAATGAATCAAGGACAGTTTTATGCCTTACCGCAATCTCCGCAAACCTTCAAGCAATTGTTAATGATTGGTGGGTTAGATAAGTATTTTCAGATTGTAAAATGTTTTAGAGATGAAGATTTACGTGCAGATAGACAGCCAGAATTTACTCAGATAGACTGTGAAATGGCCTTTGTTGAACAAGAAGATGTTTTAAATGCATTTGAAGGGTTAACTCGTCATTTATTAAAAGAAATTAAAGGAATAGACGTAGCAGAGTTTCCAAGAATGCAGTATGATGATGCTATGAAATTGTATGGAAATGATAAGCCTGATATTCGTTTTGGGATGCAGTTTGGAGAGTTAAATACAGTAGCTCAGCACAAAGAATTTGGAGTATTTAATACAGCTGAATTGGTAGTGGGGATTGCTATTCCCGAAGGAGCCTCATATACAAGAAAAGAAATCGATAAATTAGTAGATTGGGTTCGTCGTCCTCAGGTGGGAGCTTTGGGTATGGTCTATGTAAAATGTAATGATGACGGAAGTTATAAGTCTTCGGTAGATAAATTTTACGATCAGAATGATTTAGAAAATTGGGCGGAAGTAACTGGAGCAAAACCAGGTGATTTAATTTGCGTTTTATCTGGAGATACAAACAAAGTAAGAGCCCAGTTGAGTGCACTTCGTATGGAAATGGCAGAACGCTTAGGGCTTCGAAATCCAGATGAGTTTGCACCGTTATGGGTAGTAGATTTTCCTCTATTAGAATTAGATGAAGAAACGGGTTATTATCATGCTATGCATCATCCGTTTACTTCTCCAAAACCTGGCCAGCTAGAGTTGTTAGATTCAAAGCCAGGTGAAGTAAAAGCCAATGCTTATGATTTGGTGTTAAATGGAAATGAAATAGGAGGAGGTTCTATTAGAATTCATGATAAAGAGATTCAGGCAATTATGCTAAAGAAACTTGGTTTTTCCGATAAAGAGGCAAAAGCACAATTTGGATTCTTAATGGATGCTTTTGAATATGGCGCTCCACCTCATGGAGGTATCGCTTTTGGATTGGATAGATTGGTGTCTATTTTAGGAGGGCAAGAAACCATTCGAGATTTTATTGCTTTCCCCAAAAATAACTCAGGAAGAGATGTGATGATAGATTCACCAGCTGTTATAGACGATGAGCAATTAAAAGAATTGAATATTAAATTAGATATTCAAGAATAAAAATTTAATCCTGCAAGTGCGGGATTTTTTATACATTAAAAAATGAAAAAAAGTAGTATCATTCTACTTATTATTTTTTCAACGAGTCAATTTTTTGGACAAGAAACGACAGGTTTACAACTTTTAGAAAAAGCCATTGAGTTTCATGACCCAAATGGAAATTGGTCAACATTTTCAGGTACTTTCAATATAACCATGAAAAAACCCACTAAATCAGACAGACATTCCATGATTCGAATTGATTTACCAAATGAATATTTTAATTTATATGCAATTCAGGATAAAACTAAATACGGATATATTTTGGATAAAGAAAAATGCCAAATTAATTTCAATGGTAATATTGCTACAGAGAAAGAAAAAACAGCTAATAATTTAAGTTGCGAACTTGCAAAAATGTATCAAAATTACTATACATATTTGTATGGATTACCAATGAAATTAAAAGATATTGGAACTATAATTCATGAAAAAGTAGCACTAAAAAAGTTTAAAGGAAAGGATTACCTCGTATTAAAAGTCACCTATAAAAAAGAAGTAGGTGAAGATACTTGGTATTTTTACTTTGACCCTTCTACTTATGCAATGAAGATTTATCAGTTTTATCATGAAGAAGAAAAAAATGATGGAGAATTTATTTTGTTGTCAGGTTTAGAAATAGTAAATGGAATTAAAATGCCAAAAAAACGTGCCTGGTATTATAATAAAGGAGAAAAATATTTAGGAACAGATTTCTTAAGTGTTGCACAACGTTACGATTAATAATATCGAATTAAATTTAGTTTTTAGATTCTAAAATTTTCTTCATTCTGTCAGGAAAATCTGTAAATCCACCATCAGCTCCTGCTTTATGAATAATAACATCAATCATTTGTTGAAAAGAATCAAATTCATCTAAGCTGTCTTCTCTAAAAGTGTAAGGATGAATAATCAACCCTAGCTTGTGAGCCTCTTCTACTAAAGACGTAAAAGAAAAACCTAAGGTTGTTTTTGAAGAGATTAGGTGTTTATACCAAGGCCCTATACCATCTGCATAACTTGCATAAAACTCCAAAAGATTTTTTTGTTCAGGAAATTCCATTAATTGAACTAAAAATAATTCTGATTTTAATTCATTTCTTATTCGTTCTAATTCTTGTGCATCAAAACATTGTAAAATACATTGATCATCTTTTTTAGAATAACCATACTTAGTTAATATTTCCAAAACTATTTTTGAAAAATCTTTTCCGTTTTCGTGATGAAACTTTGGGTTTTTAATTTCAGGATATATTCCAATATTTTTACCGGTACTTTTATTGAGACCTTGAATCAGTTCTATTTCATCTTGTAAAGAATGTAATCGAAAAGAACTAATCCCTTTAGGAAATCTATTAGGGTAAATTTGGAGTCCTGTTTTTGAATCAAACCGTTCAGTAACCTCCAAGCTTTTAAGTTCTTCAAAAGTGAAATCAATCACATAGTATTTACCATCTTTTCTTTTTCTGGTAGGATACTTTTCTGAAACATTGGTTACATCATCTAGTAATATATCATGAATTACAATTGGGACATTATCTTTACTTAATACGACATCCTGTTCTATGTAATCTGGGTCCATTGCATAAGCCATAGATTTAGATTCTAGGGTGTGTTCAGGTAAATATCCAGAAGCACCCCTATGCGCAACTACAGTTATTTTTTTTGTTGATTTTACCTCTTTTGTGTAATTATCTTTACAAGAGGTAATTATCAAAAGTAAAAGTATATATGCCCAAGTTTTCATTTAAATAAATTTACTTAAAGGTAGAACTTTTTGTAGTTTTGTTTTTATGAAATTAGTGTTAAAAATTCTTTTTATAATTTTTGTCTTTTGGATGATACTAGGAGTATATTTAGAATATAATAATCATCCTAAAGGTCCAATAGTAATGGGGCTTGGTGTTTTATACTTATCATTTATTGTTATGCCGATTTTTATTTACTGGAGATATAAAGATGGAAAGTATAAAAAATATATCATCAATGACAAAACCTTACTTGGTAATATGAAGGATGAAGACTAAGTCTTTCATATAAATAATGTTTAAAATAAATATTAATATTGATTTTTTTAATTAAATTGGATGTTTTAATTCAATAAATATGAAAAAAATATTAATAGTACTGTTGTCAATTTCTCTATTTGGATGTTCTTCAGAAAACAAAACTGCAAAAAAAATTATTGATGCAAATGCTCAATTAGAAAAAGATTTAGAACTTTATCAAAATGTCTGGAATACCTTTTTAGCTGGAGACACTAGTGTTGTAAACGAAAACAATTTTACTAAAGATATTACGATAGTTACTTCTCAAGGAGATTTGGTAGGTATTGAAGCAACTATAGATTACTACAAAAACTATTTGACGGCTTTTTCTGATATTGAATGGAATATAATTGATGCATTTGGTCAAGGAGACCGAATTGTTAAACAATGGAATTTTAAAGGGAAACATACTGGAGATTTTTTTGGAATTCCTGCTTCTGGAAACTATTTAGATTTATCCGGCACAACAATAGTTACAATGAAAGACGGCAAAATTGCTAAAGAACACGACTTTTTCGATATGAAATCATTACTTGATCAACTTTCTGAATCTGATGGAGAAGTTGTTACAATTGACGAGTATCAGCCTGTAAACTGAAAAAAAGTTATTTTTTATTTAAAGGAATCTTTTATTTTAATTAGTTCTGATTCTAGTTCATCAAGAACATAAATATATAGTCTAAGCAGTGAAACTCTAGTTTTAAAGTATTTCATTTGAACTAACAGGTTTGATTTTAATTGCAAATCATTATTGATCGAATTATGTAATATTTCAGAATATCTTTTAAGATTACGTTTTTGGTCAATTCCAGCTAAAAACAAATCAGAATGTTTAAGAGTTAAAAGGCTAATTAATTGTTCTTTAAGATTCTTTTCGTATTCAACAGTAGTCTTAATGTTAGACAGATTAAATGTATGAAGCCTCGTTAGAATTTCTTTCAATTTTTCAGATTTAATATATTTTATATCACCTGAATTAATCATTGAATTATATCTGTTCATTGGCGGTTCAAAGTCTCTATAATAAATTAGATTAAATTCAACTCTACTTTTACTACTTGTTATTTCTTTTATTGCTTCATAATTAAATTGTTTATTTAAAAATTGATTATATATATTGATGTCTTCATTCCAAGTCTTTAACCTCACCTCACAGTATTTTTTTATTTCTTCAACTTCCTCTTCAATATTATTCAGAACCTTTATTCTTTCTCTGTCCTTTTCTGTTTGAATTGATAATTGATTAAACCAAAAAGAAACAGTAATTCCAAGAACAATTACAATAAAGTCAAGCAAATATTTTGTGATAGATTTTTTTTTCATTTTAAAAATTAGATTCAAATGTCATTAAATATATTATTTTTATTCTAAACACCTTCAAAACTACATTTTTTAATCTTTCAATTAGATTTCTTACTACCTTTACCAACTATGATTGATCAGAGAGAAGCTATTTCAGAAAAAGCCATATTAATAGGAGTAATTACTCAATTACAAGACCAATCTCAATCAAAAGAATACCTAGATGAATTAGAGTTTTTAACTAATACGGCAGGAGGAGTTGCTGTTAAGCGTTTTGTTCAAAAATTAGAAAAACCTCATCCAAAAACATTTTTAGGATCCGGGAAACTTGAGGAGGTTCGATGTTATATTAATAGCAATGGTGTAGGAACAGCAATTTTTGATGATGAATTATCTCCAGCTCAATTAAGAAATATTGAAAAAATACTCGATTGTAAAATTTTAGACAGAACCAATCTTATCTTAGATATTTTTGCTCAAAGAGCACAAACTAGCTCTGCTAAAACTCAAGTTGAATTAGCGCAATATCAATACTTATTACCTCGTTTAACAAAGCTATGGACTCACCTAGATAAGCAAAAAGGAGGTATTGGAATGCGTGGTCCTGGAGAAACAGAAATAGAAACAGATAGACGAATTATTCGTGATAAAATTTCTTTGTTAAAGAAAAAACTTGTCACTATAGATAAGCAAATGGCTGTTCAGCGAAAAAATCGCGGGAAGATGGTTAGAGTTGCCCTAGTTGGATATACCAATGTTGGAAAATCTACCCTTATGAATGTGATTAGTAAAAGTCATGTTTTTGCAGAAAATAAATTATTTGCAACGCTAGACACAACAGTTAGAAAAGTAGTCATTAAAAACATCCCTTTTTTGATGACAGATACTGTTGGGTTTATAAGAAAATTACCCACACAGCTAGTGGAATCCTTCAAATCTACTCTAGATGAGGTTCGTGAAGCAGACCTACTGCTTCATGTAGTAGATATTTCACATCCTAACTTTGAAGACCATATAACTTCTGTTAATATTATTTTGGATGAAATTCATTGTGTAGACAAACCAACAGTGATGGTTTTTAATAAAATTGATGTTTATACTCATAAAACAATAGATGAAGATGATTTGGTAACTGAAAAAACATCTGAACATTATTCTTTGGAAGACTGGCAAAAAACTTGGATGAGTAGTGAAAAAAATGCGGCTATTTTTATTTCTGCATTAAGTAAAGAAAATTTAGAGTCCTTTAAAGAGACTACATATGAAAAAGTAAAAGAAATTCATATACAAAGATTTCCCTACAATGATTTCTTGTATTATGAATATAAAGATGGAAAATAATTAAAGTTAGTCTTATTTCAAATCTTCAACAATTAGTAAAATAAAATGTTTACAATAAACTATTTTCTCCTTTTGTACAAAGGAACAGTAGAACACGCCTCACCATACATTATAGACTTAGCAATGGGGTGCAATTTTAATATTAACATGGAGAAAGCAGAGGGTGGTATTGGTTTATCTGCACAACCTTTGATTATAACCGGTTTGTCCCTAAAACTATTAACATTTAAATTATCTATCACTTCTTGAAATAATATGGTTTCTAAAAGTTCTAAATCCCCAACAACAATTTTTTTTGCAAAAGGAGCTAATTCAGATGAGATTAATAAATAAGCCCAAGAAGGTATGATAGCATCCTCAGAACAAGTAATAGCAACAAAAGAGTTTTTATAGAAAGACCAATCATGATTTTTTACAAAAGCTCTAAAATCCTTTTCTTTTAAAATAATTCCTTCAAACAACCAATTTTTAATATCAAATATTATTCGATTTCCAACAGGATAGAATTCTTCTAAATCTATATTGATTAGATTACTGTTTGAAACTTTATTGATTATTTGTGACATTTAATTAGGTAATTTGTTTTGATTGAAAATTGTGTTATAACATTCCTAGTTCTAGTTTTGCTTCTTCACTCATCATATCTTGTGTCCAAGTAGGGTCAAATGTAATTTCAACCTCTGCGTTGTTAATTTCTTTTAAGGATTTCACCTTGTCTTCAACTTCTACAGGAAGAGTTTCTGCAACAGGACAGTTAGGAGATGTTAAGGTCATTAATATTTTTGCATCATTTTCCTCATTAACAAATACATCATAAATCAAGCCTAATTCATAGATGTCGACCGGAATTTCAGGGTCGTAAATAGTTTTTAGAACACGTACTATTTTATCTCCTATTTCTTGCACTTTTTCTTCTGTCATTTTCAAAAATTTAACCTTACAAAGATACAATTAATTAGAAGTATTTGCCTGTTGAGCAATGGCATAAAGTTTTATTTGTTTAAGCATTGATAACAAACCATTTGCTCTAGTAGGAGACAAGTGTTCTTTAAGTCCAATCTTATCAATAAAATGAGTATTTGCGGCCAAAATATCTTTGGGTCTCTGATCAGTAAACACTCTTAATAGTAATGCTACTAGTCCTTTTGTTAAAATAGCATCACTGTCAGCTGTAAAATTAATTTTAGAATCATTCATTTTAGAATACAACCATACCTTAGATTGGCAACCCTTGATAATATTCTCGTCTATTTTATATTTTTGGTCAATAATTGGAAGTGATTTTCCTAATTCTATAAGATATTCATAACGCTCCATCCAATCATCAAATAGATTAAACTCATCAATTATTTCTTCTTGTATTTCTTTAATTGTCATTTTTAAAACTTATTTTTGGGTTTTTAAAATTGTCGCATAACAGCTAACAAAATTACGGTAAAAAATTAAGAAATGACTAAATTATTAGCAGTTGGAACTGTTGCTTTTGATGCCATTGAGACACCATTTGGTAAAACAGATAAAATTTTAGGTGGTTCGGGAACTTTTGTTGGATTAGCTGCTGCTCAGTTTGGAGTTCAGATTGGTATTGTTTCTGTTGTAGGAGGTGATTTTCCCAAATCATATTTAGAAATGATGAATGAAAGAGGTATTAATACAGATGGTGTTGAGGTAGTAGAAAATGGTAAAACCTTTTTTTGGAGTGGAAAATATCATAATGACATGAATTCTCGTGATACACTAATTACAGAGTTAAATGTTTTAGCAGATTTTAATCCTGTTGTCCCTGAAGCCTATAGAGATGCATCAATTGTTATGTTAGGTAATTTACACCCCCTAACTCAAAATTCTGTCCTAGACCAAATGGATAAAAAGCCTAAGCTAGTTATTTTAGATACTATGAATTTTTGGATGGATGCTGCTTTAGAAAACTTACATTCAGTGCTAAAAAGAGTTGATGTAATTACAATTAATGACGAGGAAGCTCGACAATTAAGTGGAGAATACTCCTTGTTAAACGCTGCAAATAAGATTCATATGATGGGTCCTAAATATGTAGTTATTAAAAAAGGAGAACACGGAGCTTTGTTGTTTAATGAAGGGAAAATGTTTTATGCACCAGCACTCCCTCTAGCTGAAGTTTTTGACCCAACAGGTGCTGGAGATACTTTTGCTGGAGGGTTTTCTGGATATCTAGCGAAAACAGAAGATATTTCCTTTGAAAATATGAAAAATGCTATTATTTATGGATCTAATTTAGCTTCATTCTGTGTTGAAAAGTTTGGAACAGAGCGAATGGAGTTTTTACAAAGAAATGAAGTACAAAATCGATTAAAAGTTTTTAAAGAGTTAACACAATTTGATATTAAATTATCATAAAAACCATTCCCCGTTAAGGTTTTTAAACTAACACAAACATCTATGAGCGAATCTATAAAACACGAATGCGGGATAGCTTTAGTAAGATTAAAAAAACCCTTACAGTTTTATAAAGATAAATACGGTTCTGCTTTTTACGGAATCAATAAAATGTATTTGTTGATGGAGAAACAGCATAATAGAGGGCAAGATGGAGCAGGTTTTGCTAGTGTTAAATTTAATGTTTCCCCCGGGACCAGATATGTAAGTCGAGTAAGGTCTAATAAATCACAACCAATTCAAGATATATTTGCCCAAATAAACGATCGTTTAAATGGTGTTTTAGAAAAAAATCAGGATAAATTAGATGATGTTTCCTGGCAAGAAAACAATTTGCCTTACATTGGAAATTTATTTTTAGGACATGTAAGGTATGGTACTTTTGGAAAAAATAGTATAGAAAGTGTTCATCCATTTCTTCGTCAAAGTAATTGGAAACATCAAAACTTAATTGTTGCCGGAAATTTTAATATGACCAATTCTAGACGCTTACTAGAAGAATTGGTTGAGTTAGGACAACACCCAAAAGAGTTTACAGATACCGTGACCGTAATGGAAAAAATAGGACATTTTTTAGAAGAAGAAGTGTCTAAATTGTATCTAGAAGCAAAAGAAAAAGGATTTAATAAAAAAGATGCGTCACCTTACATAGAAGAAAATTTAGATCTACAAAATGTTTTAAAAAGATCATCTAAAAATTGGGATGGAGGTTATGCAATGGCCGGTTTGGTTGGACATGGTGATGCTTTTGTTTTAAGAGATCCTTATGGGATTCGACCAACATACTTTTTTGAAGATAATGAAGTTGTAGTTGTCGCCTCAGAAAGACCAGTAATTCAAACAGTATTTAATGTAGATATTAAAGATGTTAAAGAATTAGAAAGAGGTCACGCACTTATTATAAAAAAGAGTGGAGTTACTTCAATTAATAAAGTTCTAGAGCCAAAAGAAAAAAAAGCTTGTTCTTTTGAACGCATTTATTTTTCTAGAGGGAGTGATGCTTCTATATACCAAGAACGCAAAAATTTAGGAAAATTTGTTTTTCCTCAAATACTGAAATCAATAGATAATGATATTTCAAACAGTGTATTTTCATTCATACCAAATACCGCAGAAACATCTTTTTATGGAATGATTGAAGCTGCTGAAGATATACTAAATGAACAAAAAACTGCAAAAATATTATCAGGAGGGAAATCATTATCAGCCAAAAAAGTTACTGAAATTTTATCAGAAAGACCTCGTTTTGAAAAAATAGCAATTAAAGATGCTAAACTAAGAACCTTTATTGCTGATGATAGTAGTAGAGATGATTTAGTAGCTCATGTGTATGATGTGACTTACGGAGTAGTAAAACTCTCAGATAACTTAGTTATCATTGATGATAGTATCGTTAGAGGAACAACTTTAAAGAAAAGCATCATTAAAATTTTAGACAGATTAAATCCTAAAAAAATAGTAGTAGTTTCTTCTGCACCCCAGATTCGTTACCCAGATTGTTATGGAATTGATATGGCTAGAATTGAGGATTTTATTGCATTTAAAGCAGCTTTAGAATTGTTAAAAGAAACAAATCAATATTCTATTGTTGATCAAGTATACAAAAAAGCAATTGGTCAACGAGGTAAAGTTGATGCTGAAATTATTAATTATGTTAAAGAAATTTATTTGCCATTTACTACAGAGCAAGTCTCAGAAAAAATTGCTAAAATGTTAAAAACACAAGATATAAATGCCGAGGTTGAAGTCATTTATCAATCTGTAGATAATTTGCATAAAGCATGTCCGGATAATTTAGGGGATTGGTATTTTACAGGAGATTACCCAACAGATGGTGGTCATAGAGTTGTAAATGAAGCTTTTATTAATTTTTATGAGGGAAATAACAAGAGAGCCTATTAAAAAACAGTTGCAGGTTTAAAAAAGCACCCAATTGGGTGCTTTTTAGCTTTTTAATATTGATATGATTATAAAAATCTTATTTATTAGCTGTATATCTACTAGCAACTTCATTCCAGTTGATTACATTAAAGAATGCATTGATATAGTCTGGTCGTCTATTTTGGTAGTTTAAGTAGTAAGCATGTTCCCAAACATCAATTCCTAGTATCGGAATTCCTCCACAAGTAACACCAGGCATTAATGGATTGTCTTGGTTTGGAGTAGAGCATACTTCTACTTTACCTCCTTTGTGGACACACAACCAAGCCCAACCAGAACCAAATTGAGTTGCTGCTGCCTTGGAAAAAGCATCTTTAAAAGCATCAAAAGAACCAAATTCAGCCATGATAGCATCTTTTAATTCTCCTGTTAATTCTCCTGTATTGTTTGGATTCATTACAGACCAAAATAAAGAATGATTGTAAAAACCTCCACCATTATTTCTAACAGCTCCATTATTCATATCTAAGTTTTCTAAAATATCTTCAATAGATGATCCTTCTAGGTCTGTTCCAGCAACTGCGCCATTTAATTTTGATGTGTAACCGTTGTGATGTTTACTGTGGTGTATTTCCATAGTTCTTGCATCTATATTGGGTTCTAATGCGTCATATGCATACCCTAATTCTGGTAATTCGAAAGCCATATTTTTAAATTTTTTGATTGTTTTTATTAATAACTTTTACAAATTTAACTATTAATAATGATGCAGACAAGAACTTCACTTTATGATAACTTATAGATGTATAAGTAAAGATTATATAGAAGTTTGCAAAAATTTGTCAAGTATTTGATTTTCACGTACTATATTATTAATCGACTAGTATTTCGAAATTCATTTCACAAAGTAGATATAGTATCTAATTTTATTAAACAGATTTCAAAAAAAACTATCTTTGATAAAATTTTTAAAATGAGTTTTATTATACGATTAGCTAGTAAAAAAGATATGCAATCGGTATTAGATTTAATAATTGAATTGGCAATTTTTGAAAAGAAGCCAGATGCTGTAACAATTACTGTAGATGATCTAGTTCAGGATGGTTTTTCTAAAACCCCAAAATTTATTGTATTTGTTGCAGAAGAGGATAATAATATCATTGGAATTGCTTTGTTTTATGAGCGATATTCTACTTGGAAAGGACGAACAATTCATTTAGAAGATTTAATAGTTACAAAAAGAAAACAAAAAATAGGCGCAGGGAAAGCCCTATATTCAGCTGTTTTAAAATATGCTTATGACAACAATTTTAATAGAGTTGCTTGGGAGGTAATTGACTGGAATACCAATGCAATTGATTTTTATAAAAGTACTGGTGCTACCTACTTAAATGATTGGTCTGTAGTTCAAATGAATAAAAAAAATTTAGAAAAATTTATTCAAGATAGCTAAAAATGAAGATTTTTAAATTTGGAGGAGCATCTACTAAAGATGCTCAAAGTATTAAAAATATTGTTCATATTCTGAAAAAAGAAGGAACAACTAGTTGTTTGTTGGTCGTTTCTGCCATGGGAAAAATGACCAATGCATTTGAAAATATTGTAAATGCCTATGTTAACAATAACTCAGAAAAAGTAAGTAAATCAATAGACTTTGTAACTAAATTTCATATAAGAATCTGTAATAATCTTTTTCCTACAAATAATGTAGTTCATCAAAAATTGAATGTTTTTATTGGTGAAATGATTCGTTTTTTAGAAGAAAATAAATCTAATAATTATGATTATTTATATGATCAAATAGTTTGTTTTGGGGAGTTGATATCTACCACAATTTTAAATTCATATTTAAATTACATTGGCATTGAAAATAATTGGATGGATGTTAGAAATCTTATAAAAACAGATAGTAATTATAGGGATGCAACTGTTAACTGGAAAGAAACAGCTGATTTAATTAATGCTAAGATAGACCGTTCTAAGTTAAATGTTGTTCAAGGTTTTATCGGTAGAGATGCTGAAGGATTTACTACAACCTTAGGGAGAGAAGGCTCTGATTATACAGCAGGAATTTTTGCCTACTGCCTAGAGGCGAATGCTGTTACTATTTGGAAGGATGTTCAAGGTGTTTTGAACGGAGATCCTAAAGTGTTTAATGACACCCATCTGTTAAAACAAATTTCTTATGAGGAAACCATAGAAATGGCATTTTATGGTGCTTCAGTAATTCATCCAAAAACAATTCAACCTCTTCAGAGGAAGGGAATTCCCTTACATGTAAGATCTTTTATAGACGCAAATTCTAAAGGAACAATAATAAGTAGTGGAGCCATTATAAACCCAGTAGTTCCTTGTTTTATAGTAAAGAAAAATCAAGTATTAATTTCTATATCTACAAAAGACTTTTCTTTTATGGTAGAAAATAATATTAGTGATATTTTTAAATTATTACATCATTACCGACTTAGCGTCAATCTTATTCAAAATTCTGCAATTAGTTTTTCTGTTTGTGTAGATAATAAGTTTAACCATTTTGATCATTTTTTTGAACGCCTCCAGTCATCATTTAAAGTCTCATTTAAAAAGGGTATCGATTTATATACTGTAAGACATTTTACAAATGATTCTTTAAAGAACATATATAATTTAGGAAACCCACTATTAACACAGATAAATAAAGAAACAGCTCAAATAATAATTCAAAAAAAATAAATGATTCACATTTTTTTTTAGCTATGTTTGTGGTTATTAGAAGTTTAGTATTATGGAATTAGTCACATCTAAAGAAATTGCCAAAGTAATAGGTATTGATAAGTTTGGTATTATTGGAACTTTTATAGGATGGACTCTTCTGAGATTATTAAGAATTTCTAGGGTTAGTAGAATATATAATAAGCATAAAAATAAAAAAGATTTGACTTTTCTAAATGGTATTTTAGATGAGTTTCAAATTGAATTTGAAATCCCTCAAGATGACTTAAAACGAATCCCTAAAAATGGTGCATTTATAACAGTTTCAAATCATCCGTTGGGTGGTATTGATGGAATTCTTTTGTTAAAACTTTTAATTGAGCATAGGCCAGATTATAAAATAATTGCAAATTTTTTATTGCATAGAATAGAACCACTAAAATCCTATGTAATGCCTGTAAATCCTTTTGAAAGTCATAAGGAGACAAAATCTAGTATTCTAGGTATAAAAAGTTCACTTCAACATTTAAACAATGGAAATCCTTTGGGGATTTTTCCTGCTGGAGAAGTTTCTACATATAGGGATGGTAAATTAATGGTAGACAGACCATGGGAATTAGGTGCTGTTAAATTGATAAAAAAGGCAGAAGTGCCAATCATACCAATTTACTTTCATGCCAAAAATAGTAGGTTGTTTTATATATTATCCAAAATTAGTGATACCTTAAGAACTGCTAAATTACCATCAGAATTATTATCCCAAAAAAATAGAATCATTAAGGTTAGGATTGGTAAGCCTATCTCCGTAAAAAATCAACAAGAATATCAAGAGATAACTTCTTTTTATGAATTTATTAGAAAAAAAACATACATGTTGGCAAATCCATTTGAGAAAAAGCCACAAAATATTCTTTCTAGTCAAAATTTAAAAATCTCTATTCCACCCAAAAAAATCAGTTCTCAAAAGAATACAGAAAGTTTTATTAATGAAGTTACGCATTTAAGAGAAAATGGAAACAGATTATTAGAAAGTAAAAATTATGAAGTTTTTTTTGCTGAAGCAAAAGAGATTCCAAATTTATTGTATGAGATTGGTAGACTTAGAGAAATTACTTTTAGGGATATTGGAGAGGGAACAAATAAATCAATAGACCTTGATAAGTTTGATAAATATTATCATCATTTATTCTTATGGGATCAAAAATCGAATGTTTTAGTTGGGGCGTATAGAATGGGACTAGGAAAAGATATTTATAACAAGTATGGTATTACAGGATTTTATATTCAAACACTATTTCGAATAGAGCCAGAATTATACAATATGATGGAGCAAACTATAGAAATGGGAAGAGCCTTTATAATTAAACAGTACCAACAAAAACCTATGCCACTCTTTTTATTATGGAAAGGAATAGTTCATGTTACTTTAAGATACCCAAAATATAAATATTTAATGGGTGGTGTCAGTATTAGTAATCAATTTTCTGATTTTTCTAAATCATTAATGATAGAGTTTATGAAATCTCATTATTATGATCCATACATCGCACAGTACATTCAACCAAAAAAAGAATTTAAAGTTAAGCTTAAAGATGCTGATAAAGATTTTGTTTTTGATGCAGCTAAATCAGATTTGCAAAAATTTGATAAAGTAATTGACGAGATAGAACCAGGAGCACTTAGAATCCCTGTCCTAATAAAGAAATACGTAAAACAAAATGCAAGATTAGTAGCATTTAATGTAGATCCAAAATTTAACAATGCAGTAGACGGTTTGATGTATATAAAAGTTTCCGAGATCCCAGAGAGTACTGTCAAACCTGTTATGGAAGAATTTCAAGAAGAATTAGAACGAAAATCAACTTAAGAAACTAAAAAATAATACTCTCATTATTGAAGTATAAATTGAAGTCTTTAAACTTTGTTAGAATTAAGAAAAAGATGTAATTTTGCACTCAATTTTTTAAGTTTAAGAAAGGATAAATGAATATTATAAAAGAAAATATTGACGCTTTAAATGCAGTTGTAAAGGTAGATATAGTTGCAGATGATTATCAAGCAAAAGTCGATCAGATTTTGGTTAATTACCGCAAAAAATCTGATATACCTGGATTTAGAAAAGGTCATGTCCCTATGGGGATGATTAAAAAGAAATATGGAAAATCCATCATGATTGATGAAGTAAACAAACTTTTACAAGATGCATTAAATAAGTTTTTAACTCAAGAAAAGATAGATATTTTGGGGAATCCAATCCCTAGAATTCAAGAAAATTTTTCATGGGATACAGATGATTTTTCTTTTGAATTTGAATTAGGATTAGCTCCTCAATTTGAACTTAAATTTTCATCTAAAAAGAAAGTTACTCAATATGTGATTTCAGTTGATGAAGCACTAATAGACAAGGAAGTAGAAAATTTACAATCTCGTTATGGTAAAATGTCAGCAGTTGATATCATCAAAGAGAATACAAATGTGACAGGAACTTTTGTAAATAAAGAAAATGAAATCGAAAATAAATCAACAATCAATCTTTCTGATATCAAAGGGAAATTAAACTTAAAAAAGTTAATTGGAAGTAAAGTGGGAGATATCGTTGAATTAAAAACAAAAGGGTTGTTTTCTGATAATCACAAATTAGCCAGTGCTATTGGCCTTCCTGACGATAAAACTAATGGTTTAGATATCAAAGTCTCATTTACAATTGAAGAAACTACTGAAATTGAATTAGCTGATTTGGATCAAGAATTATTTAATAAATTATTTACAGACGGAAGTGTAAAAACTGTTTTAGAATTAAGAAATAAAATAAAAGATGATGCAGAAAAACAATTTCAACAACAAGCGGATCAACAGTTGTTGAATTCAATAACAGAACACTTAATAGACAATACTAAATTTGATTTACCAGCTGAGTTTTTACAGAAATGGCTAGTCTCATCTGGAGAAAAAGAGTTAACTCCTGAACAAGCTACAGAAGAATACAATAAGTCAGAAAAAGGGCTTCGTTACCAATTGATTCAAGAAAAAATATTGAAAGACAATGATATAAAAATGGATTATGATGAGTTAAAAGAATTCGCAAAAGGATTTATAAGAACTCAAATGGCACAGTTTGGAAATATGAATCCTGAAGATTCTGAGTTAGAAGATATTGCGAATAGAATTTTAAAAAATCAAGAGGAAGCTAAAAAATTACAAGATCAGTTGCTAAGTAAAAAGTTAATCACATTTTATAAGGAAACAATGTCTTTTAAAACAAAAAAAGTTAGTTATGAAGGTTTTATAAAAGAGGTTTATAAATAGAACAAGGCACTACTTAAAAAGAAAACTTCTCTTGACCAAGAGAAGTTTTCTTAGCTTTAGATAGTTTCAGTATTATTCATCAATAGTTAGTATCTTTACTACGTATAATTTTTTAAAAAATAAATAAATGGATTACGGAAGAGAATTCGAAAAATACGCAACTAAACATCAAGGTATTAGCAGTACATACTACAATCAGCTAATTACTAATATGACTCCGAATATTATCGAAGAACGTCAGTTAAATGCTGTAGCAATGGATGTTTTTTCTCGTTTAATGATGGATAGAATAATTTTTTTAGGAACAGGAATTAATGATCAAGTAGCAAATATTATTCAAGCTCAGCTATTATTTTTAGAAAGTGTAGATTCATCAAAAGACATTTCTATTTACATTAATTCTCCAGGTGGTGGAGTTTATGCAGGACTAGGGATCTACGATACAATGCAATTTATAAAACCCGATGTAGCAACAATTTGTACTGGTATGGCAGCATCTATGGGGGCAGTTCTAATGTGTGCTGGAGAAAAAGGGAAGCGTTCAGCTTTACCTCATTCAAGGGTAATGATTCATCAACCGTTAGGAGGTGCTCAAGGTCAGGCCTCGGATATTGAAATTACTGCTCGTGAAATATTGAAGCTTAAGGATGAATTGTATCAAATTATTGCAAAACATTCTGGGCAGACTATTGAGAAAGTTCATGATGATTCTGATAGAGATTATTGGATGAAAGCAGATGAAGCAAAAGCTTATGGAATGATTGATGAAGTTTTAGTGAGAAAATAAATAATTAGAGATTCCAACTACAGTAAAATAACAATGGCAAAAGAAGAAAATTTAGAATGTTCTTTTTGTGGCAGAAAAAAATCCGAGACAGATTTACTGATCGCAGGAATGGATGCGCATATTTGTGATAAGTGTATAGAGCAAGCTTATGGAATTGTAGAAGAAGAAATTAAAGAAACGAATTTAGGGAATCTGGCGAAAGAAATTATATTAAAGAAGCCTTTAGAAATAAAAACTTTTTTAGATCAATATGTTATTGGACAAGATGCAACAAAGAAGTCAATGTCTGTCGCTGTCTATAATCATTATAAAAGGCTGATGCAACTTAATGATGAAAATGAGGTGGAAATTGAAAAAAGTAATATTGTCTTAGTTGGTGAAACAGGCACAGGCAAAACATTAATAGCACGCAGTATTGCAAAAATGTTAAATGTTCCTTTTTCTATCGTAGATGCAACAGTATTAACACAAGCAGGTTATGTTGGAGAAGATGTAGAAAGTATTTTAAGCAGATTGTTACAGGCTGCAGATTATGATGTTACAAAAGCACAAAGAGGTATTGTTTTTATTGATGAAATTGATAAAATTGCTCGAAAAGGTGATAACCCCTCCATAACAAGAGATGTATCGGGAGAAGGAGTGCAACAAGCTTTACTAAAATTATTAGAAGGGTCTATTGTGAATGTAGCTCCTAAAGGAGGAAGAAAACATCCTGAACAAAAATTCATAGAAATTAACACAAAAGATATTTTGTTTATTGCTGGGGGTGCTTTTTCAGGAATAGATAAAATGATAAGTAAGCGATTAAATATGCAAGCTGTTGGTTTTAGTGCTTCTATGGAAGACGATAAAATAGATGAAGAAAACTTGTTACAATATATAATTCCATCGGACTTAAAAGCATTTGGACTAATTCCTGAAATAATTGGTAGGCTCCCTGTTTTGAGTTATATGAATCCTTTAGATGCAAAAACTTTAAGAGCTATTCTAACTGAACCAAAAAACTCAATTATTAAGCAATATGAGAAGCTTTTTTTAATGGATGATGTTCTTTTTACCATTGAAGAAGATGCTTTAAGTTACATTGTAAATAAAGCAGTAGAATATAAATTAGGTGCAAGAGGTTTACGTTCGCTTTGTGAAGCAATTCTTACAGACGCGATGTTTGAATTACCTAGTTCAGAAGAAAAACAACTTGTTGTTTCTAAGGACTATGCGGAGCAAAAAATAACAAAAAACACCTTAAAAAAATTAAGAGCTGCTTCTTAATTTTTCATTATATAATACTTCACTATTTTTAAAATGGTAATTTTAATTTAAGTAAAATTACAAATTAATCGTACATCTAATTACTATATTTGTTTTTTAACTTTTTCATTACTATATAAATGATATCCAGAAGTACCATAGATCGTGTTTTTGAAACAGCCCGAGTAGAGGAGGTAATTGGCGAGTTTGTTCAGTTAAAAAAAGCCGGGAGTAATTTCAAAGGTCTAAGTCCATTTACAGATGAAAAATCCCCTTCCTTTATGGTTTCACCAGTAAAACAAATATGGAAAGATTTTAGTACCGGTAAAGGTGGTAATGCTGTTTCTTTTCTTATGGAACACGAACATTATTCATATCCCGAAGCTATTAAATTTTTAGCTAAGAAGTATAATATAGAAATCGAGGAGACAGTACAGACTGATGAACAAAAAGCGCAAATGAATGAAAGAGAAAGTATGTTTTTAGTGTCAAATTTTGCTAAAGAATATTTTCATGATTCATTATTGAATTCTCCTCAAGGAAAAGCTATTGGTCTTTCATACTTTAAAGAAAGAGGTTTTAGAGAAGATATTATTAAGAAATTTGATCTAGGATATTGCTTAGATACCTGGGATTCTTTTACAAAAGAAGCATTAAAAAAAGGTTACAAATTAAAATATTTAGCAAGTACAGGATTGACAATTGTTAGAGATAACAAACAATTTGATCGCTTTAAAAGTCGTGTTTTATTTCCAATACATAGTATGTCTGGACGTATCCTAGGGTTTGGAGGGAGAACTTTGTCTAATGATAAAAAGACAGCTAAATATGTCAATTCTCCGGAAAGTGAAATCTATCATAAAAGTAAAATTTTATATGGGATTTATCACGCTAAAAAAGAAATTGCAAAACAAGATAATTGTTTCTTGGTTGAAGGGTATACAGATGTTATTTCTTTTTATCAATCCGGTATAGAAAATGTTGTTGCTTCTTCAGGAACAGCTTTAACCTCAGACCAAATAAGATTGGTCAATAGACTTACTAAAAATATTACTGTTTTATTTGACGGTGATGCAGCAGGAATTAGAGCTTCAATCAGAGGAATAGATTTAATTTTAGAGCAGGGAATGAATGTAAAAGTAGTTACATTTCCTGATGGTGAAGATCCAGATAGTTTTGCAAAGAAACATTCTAATGATGAACTAAAACAATATCTTGAAGAATCATCCCAAGACTTTATCAATTTTAAAGTGTCGCTTTTAATGAAAAATTCGAATAATGATCCTGTAAAAAAAGCAGGTCTGATTCGTGATATAGTTACTAGTATTTCTAAAATTCCGGATAGTATTCAAAGAGAAGTTTATGTTCAAGAATGCTCTCGTATCATGGAAATATCTGAGCGAGTTCTATTTAGTGAATTAGCCCAACTAATATCAAAAAACACAAAGGATTTTAATAAAATAAAATATAAAGAAAAACAATTGTTTGAAGTTGTAAAAAAACAGACAGAACAATTAAAAGAGGTGGATTCTTTATTTATTCTGGAGAGAGAAATTATTAGAATTTTATTATTATTTGGAAATCAAGAAACAGATTTCACTGATTTTATAGAGAGTATAGATGAAGATGGAGCTATTCATTTACAAAAAGAAAAGTATACCAATCGAATTTCAAAAGAACTCTATTTGAATCTTCAGGATGACGAAATAGAGTTCTCAAATGAAGTTTTTAAAAATATATATTATGAAATGATTCATCAACTAAATCAAGAAGATAAAATTGAATTAGATGTATTTATTAATCACCCAAATTCATCTATTTCATCTATTGTAACGTCCATTTTGATGGATGATGAAAAATATTTTTTAAGTGATTGGAAAAGAAAAAATATTTTTGTAAAAGAATCTGCGGAGGTGTTGTCTAAGCTTGTTACAGATGCAATTCTTAACCTTAGAAGAGTTCTTATAGATAAAAAAATTCAACAACTTATAAACCCTGCTGAAGAAACTACTGAGGAGAATATTGATCTAGAAATGATTCAAAACTACACAGAATTGAAAAAAAGATTATTTAGTAAATTGATGCGAGTTGTTTAAAATTTCACTTGATTATCAGTTCAATATTTATAACTCCAATAATATTTATTGGTATTTTAAAAGTGCAAACATAGATAAGTTAATTAAAATCCAGTAATTTATTTTAATTCCTCTGGAATTTCACAAACAGGTATTGGTTTCATTTTGTGAAGATTGGCATTGTATAGTTTAAGGTAGGTTTCATAAACTTTTTTTTGTCTTCCAAAAAAATCAGTTATTTTTCTCCCATCTACTTGAGTATTCATTGCCCACTCTAGTTCATCATAAGTTGCTCCTAATTGATCTTCGTCAGTCCTATCATCTCCCCATAAACCATCAGTTGGAGCTGCCTTCTGAATTTCGTCGCTAATTCCGAGAAATCTAGCAATAGCATATACTTCAGATTTCATTAAATCTGCAATAGGGCTTAAATCTACACCTCCATCACCATATTTAGTGTAGAAACCTACGCCAAAATCTTCAACTTTATTTCCTGTTCCTGCAACTAATAAATTCTCTAATCCAGCAAAATAATATAGGCTAGTCATTCTCAAACGAGCTCTTGTGTTTGCTAATGTCATAAAGCGATCATTTTCTTTTTTAACAACAGGAAATTCTTTTAGTAAACTTTCAAAAACAGGGGTCAAATTTACAGGTGTTACTGATACATTTTTAAAATATTCTTGAAGCCAAGAAATATGATTAGAAGCCCTATCATCTTGATTTTGTGCTTGATGAATAGGCATTTTTAAACATAAAGTAGGAAAGCCAGTTCTTGCACATAAAGTTGAGGTTACTGCAGAGTCAATTCCTCCAGAAACACCAATTACAAAACCTTTGACTCCTGCATTTGTTGCATATTCTTTTAACCATGTTGTAATATATTCTGTCACCTTTTCAACTTGCATAGAAAACTATTTTAGTATTTTTGATGTTTATAAAAGCGTAGCAAAGATACAAAGCAAATGCGAAATTATTTCTTATTTTTTACACTTCAACTATTTTTAATTTCTTGTCAAAAAGAAGCTATAAATAATATTGATACTTCAACTATTGAAGTAAATTTTACGATTAATAGATTTGAAGTAGATTTTTATAGCTCAGAACTAACAAACCTGGAAGTATTAAAAAATAATTATCCGTTGTTGTTTCCAAAAAATACTCCTGATAGCATTTGGATTTCAAAAATATTGGATAAAGAAGAACAAGATTTGTTTGCAGAAACTCAAAAATTATACAAGGACTTTTCTCTAATCGAGCTCGAATTAAAAAACTTATTTAAGCACCTAACTTACTATCATCCATCTTTTCAATCGCCTGATGTAGTTACTGTCTTAAGTAATATAGATTATGAATATAGGGTTGTTTATACAGCACCTACATTGTTTCTTTCTTTAGATGTTTATTTAGGTAAAAATCATTCATTTTATAATGATTATCCTTCTTATATAAGCGAAAATAATACAGCTGAAAGAATCGTAGTTGATGTTGCTAACAAAATTATTGAATCAAAAATTAAACTATCCGAAAACAGAACTTTTCTAGCAAAAATGATTCAGGAAGGAATAAAATTATATTTATTAGATCTTTACTTACCATCAAAAGAAGATGCTGTTAAAATAGGATATTCTAAAGAAAAGTTTGAATGGATATTTATAAATGAGGAACAAGTTTGGGAATATTTTATAGAAAATAAATTATTGTATAGTACAGATACCAAATTAAATCAAAGATTTTTGAATGATGCTCCTTTTTCAAAATTTTATTTAAGTGAAGATAGAAAGTCACCTGGACGAGTTGGTCAAAGGATTGGTTGGCAAATCGTTCGTTCTTATATGAGTAATAATGATGTATCTTTAACTCATCTTTTATCTCTAGATGAAGAAGAAATTTTCAAGAAATCAAAATATAAACCAAGAAAATAATGGCAATAGCACATACTTCAAGTATAGAGTTTACAATAGAATTAGATGAAAATAAAATTCCAGAACAGATAAGTTGGACTGCCCAAGATGGAGGGATAGACAACGAATTATCTAAGGCAATAATGTTGTCTGTTTGGGATCATAAAAAAAAGGATACATTACGAATGGATTTATGGACTAAAGACATGCCTGTTGATGAAATGAAACAATTCTTTCACCAGACCTTAGTTTCTATGGCAAACAGTTTCGAACGTGCTACTGACGATCAAAAAATGACTGCAACAATGAGAGATTTCTGTGATTATTTTGCTGAAAAACTTGAATTGAAGAAGTGATGATTTCTTAAGATTAATTATAGCCTTTTTAGATGTCAACTCTGATTTTTTGTATAAGCCTCCTATAGTCTTGATAATTGTTTACAAAATCTAATTTTGAAACATCAATAATTAGCGTATTTAGGTCTTGTTCTGTTTTAATGAAATTAATGTAACCATCATGTATTTTTTGTAAATAACTTGCTTTAATATTTTGTTCATAATCTCTACCTCTTTTTTTTATGTTTTCAAGAAGACGATCTGTATTTTGGTATAAATAAATATATAAATCAGGCTTTGTGATTTCTTTATAAATAATATCAAACATTTTTCTATATAAAACGTATTCTTCTTTTTGTAATGTTACCTGTGCAAAAATTAATGATTTAAAAATATAATAATCAGAAACAATGAGGTTTTTAAATAAATCAAACTGAGCTAAATCATCACTTAATTGTTGATGTCTGTCAGCTAAAAAACTCATTTCTAAAGGAAAAGCAAAACGTTCTTTGTCAACATAAAATTTTGGAAGAAATGGATTATCTGCAAAACGTTCTAGAATAATTTTAGCATTAAATTCGTCACCTATTAAATTAGCTAATGATGTTTTTCCCGAACCTATATTCCCTTCAATAGCAATATAATTATATTTTTCAGTCAATGAAATAGGTCTTATTAATTTTGATGAGATTTTTTTTATTTTGCAATTATCATTGCATTCTTTTAAGCAATTGTATAATTGTTTTTTTTCTATTGGATGAATGATGTTTTTTGCAATTTCAACAAGTGGCACCATAACAAATTTCCTATCTAACATTCTTGGATGAGGAATGGTAGTTTTTTTTGAAAAGATAATTTCATCATCAAATAATAAAATATCTATATCAATAGTTCTATCAATATATTTATTTAAGTTAGTTCTTTTTCTTGCAAGTTTGTTCTCAATATCTAATATTTTGTCTAATAATTTTTCTGGTTGTAAATATGTAGACACTCTTATACATATATTGTAAAAGTCTTCACTTTTAAAACCCCAGGAACTTGTTTTATAAATAGAAGAAATCTTTTGAACTGCACCAATAGTATTTGCAATTTCGTGGATTGCACTTTGTAGGTTTTGAAACTTTTTGCCTTGGTTAGATCCAAGTGACAAATATATGATACGTTGTATTTTCATAAACTACCACAAAGAAACTAAATAAATGAAGACTGATTGTAAGGAAATAAAAAAATCGCCAAAAATATTTTGACGATTTTAATTTATAAAGCAAAAAATATTTACTCTTCTTTTTTTTCTCCTCTTGGTCTTCTGTCGTCTCTTCTATTGTCACGTCCACGATTATCTCTGCTACCTCTATGATCACGTCCACGATTATTATCTCTTGGAGGTCTTTCAACAAAACCTTCTGGTTTTGGTAAAATGGCTTTTCTGGAGACTTTTTCTTTTCTAGTTCTAGGATCTAATCCGAAATATTTAACTTCTAAGATATCTCCCATATTTACCACATCAGAAACATTATTTGTGCGTTCCCAAGCTAATTCACTAACATGCAATAAGACTTCATTACCAGGAGCTTCAGTATATTCAACAACTGCACCAAAATCTAACATTTTGATTACTTTCACTTCATATATAGAACCCTTTTCTGGTTTGAACATCATGGATTCTATTCTAGCTATTACTGCTTCAATTCCTTCAGGATTAGTTCCTAAAATTTCAATAATTCCTTCTTCAGTAACTGCATCTTCAGTAATTACAATAGTAGTTTCTGTTTCTTTCTGTAATTCTTGAATGTGTTTTCCTCCTGGTCCTATAAATGCACCAATTAGATCATTAGGAATTCTTCTATTTATCATTTTAGGAGCATGAGCTTTCACTTCTTCATTTGCCGTAGGAATAGTTTCTGTAATTTTATCTAAAATATGCAAACGACCTTCTTTAGCTTGCTTTAGTGCATTTACTAAAATTTCGTAAGGTAATCCCTTAATTTTTATATCCATTTGACAAGCTGTGATTCCCTCAGAAGTTCCAGTAACTTTGAAGTCCATATCACCTAAGTGGTCTTCATCTCCTAAAATATCAGACAAAACTGCATAACGATCTCCATCAGAAATTAATCCCATAGCAATACCAGAAACAGGCCTTTTAATTTTTACTCCTGCATCCATTAGTGCCATTGTACCAGCACAAACAGTTGCCATAGAAGAAGATCCGTTAGATTCTAAGACTTCAGAAACAACTCTTACTGTATATGGGCAATCCTCAGGGATCATACCTTTTAAACCCCGTTGTGCTAAATTACCATGACCAACCTCTCTTCTAGAAGTTCCTCTTAATGGTCTTGCCTCACCGGTACAAAAAGGAGGGAAGTTATAATGTAAATAAAAACTTTCTTCACCTTCATACGATGGCATATCTATTTTATTTGCATCCCTTGATGTTCCTAGAGTTACTGTTGCTAAGGCTTGAGTCTCTCCACGAGTAAAAATTGAAGAACCATGAACTGATGGTAAATAATCTATCTCAGACCATATAGGTCTAATTTCATCAGTTTTACGTCCGTCTAATCGAATACCTTCAGCTAATGTTAATTCTCTTACGGCTGCTTTTTCAGCTTTTCTATAATATCCACCAACAAGATGACCAAATTCCTCCATTTCTTCTTCTGTAAAAGATGCTTTTACTTCTTCTTTTACTTCCGAAAATGCAGCTGATCGCTCTGCTTTAGAGGTTCCTTTTTTAGCAATTGCATAACATTTGTCATAGGCTAAATCACGAACTTTTTTTTCTAATTCTTCATTCTGCTCTTCTGTTTCGTATTCACGAACTTCTTTCTTCCCAAAAGCTTCTGCTAAACGAACTTGAGCTTCGATTTGAATTTTGATAGATTCATGAGCAAATTTAATAGCATCTGCCATTTCTTCTTCGCTACATTCATCCATTTCTCCTTCAACCATCATAACAGAATCTGCAGATGCACCAATCATCATGTCCATATCGGCATCTGCCAATTGAGTTCTACTAGGATTGATTACAAATTCACCATTTACTCTAGCCACACGCGCTTCAGAAATAGGACATTCAAAAGGGAAATCACTTAATTGTATGGCTGCTGAAGCTGCTAAGCCTGCTAAAGCATCTGGCATTACATTTTCATCATGAGACATCAACTGAATCATCACTTGCACTTCTGAATGATAATCTTTTGGGAATAATGGACGTAAAACACGGTCTACAAGACGCATTGTTAGTACCTCTCCATCACTTGGTCTTGCTTCTCTTTTAAAAAATCCACCAGGATAACGTCCAGCAGCAGCAAATTTTTCTCTGTAGTCTACCGTTAGTGGGAGAAAATCTACGGGACTTTGTTTGTAGTTAGATACAACTGTACATAACAGCATAGCTTTTCCCATTTGAACAACAACTGAACCGTGGGCTTGTTTTGCTAATTTACCCGTTTCTAATGAGATGGTTCTTCCATCTCCAAGGTCTATGACCTCTTTAAATACTTTTGGAATCATAATTTAATAACTCGTTCTTAATTAAACTTTTCTTGATTTTGTGTGTTGTTGTGTGTTGTTGTAATCCAATGGAAGTAAAATTAAAAGAGGTAGCTATATAGCTACCTCTTTTGTGTAGGTATTATTTTCTAATTCCTAATTCTTTAATAATTGCACGATATCTAGTGATATCTTTCTTTTTTAAGTAGTCTAAAAGACTTCTTCGCTTTCCAACCATCTTCACTAAAGAACGCTCTGTATTAAAATCTTTACGATTTTGTTTTAAGTGTCCAGTTAGGTGATTAATTCTGTGCGTAAATAATGCAATTTGTCCTTCTGCCGATCCAGTATTAGTTTTACTACTACCGTGTTTTTCGAAGATTGTTTCTTTTACTTCTTTTGTTAAATAC
>TARA_B110000003_G_C16654696_1_pt1 | contig 27570 bp, 25 predicted proteins | sample TARA_B110000003 | Tara Oceans TARA_B110000003 (sample SAMEA4396424) | marine metagenome | biome: Westerlies Biome; feature: [SRF] surface water layer (ENVO:00010504); material: water (ENVO:00002006), including particulate matter (ENVO:01000060) such as... | depth 5 m
AAAACTTGTTTATCGTAAAAGCTGATTAAAATACATTTTAAAATTTTTTATAATAAATTAAATATAACAGTTTTGGTTATCAGTTTTAAAATACAGTTTCTATATTTTCTGCTAAAAAGTTATCTAAATCTTCTGGAGTTCCGATCCCCCACATCTTATCTACTTCGCCAATAGTAATTCGTTTATTATCAGCAATAGCTTCGTTGTAGACTGGGCATACATAAAACTCATTGTTTACTCTATTATTTTGTTCAATCATTTGCTCAGCAAATTTTACATAATCACTTCCATGTCTCCAGTAATAAACACCAACAGTCGCATTGTCACTTATTGGATTTTTTTCAGCTACTTCTGTAACTATATTTTCATCATCTACTTTTGCGTAAGACCATTTAGGATGTGAGGCCTTAAAAGTTAAAATCCCACCATCAAAATCTTTTGACGTGAAGCTATACATCATTTCCCTAGGATTCCAGTTGATAAATTGGTCTGAGTTACTTATTAAGAGAGGATTTTCAGAATTTATATACTCCTTAGCTAATAAAGTGGTGCATGCAGCACCTTCAGTAATTCCATCAATTACAACTATTTCTGAGTTATTTTTAATAAGTTTAAGCATTTTGTCAATGTTATACTTTTCAACATGTTCTTTCTGGACTATGAAAATAAAATTAGCATCTATGTTTAAATTATTTACAACAACTTCAATCATTGGCTTACCTTTAATCTCTACTAAGGGTTTTGGAAACACGTAACCTTTTTCTGAAAATCTAGAGCCAGCCCCAGCAAGCGGCACTAAAACGTTTAATTTTTTATTTACGTAAGTGTCCATTTTATTATTTCCTTCCTTTGTATTGATAATATCTTGAATAAAATCTAAGTTAATGTCTTTGCGAGATTCTACAAAAAAAGTTCTTGAACCACTCTGTAAAGCCGCGAGCCTTCCAACAGCAGAATCTTCAATAATTGCAGTTTCTGTGGGTAGATGTCCGAATTCTAACATGGTATTCCAGTACATTTCGGGATATGGCTTAGGAAACTTTACATCTTCATTTGCTTGTATGAAATCGAAATAATTATAAATTCCTAAATTTTGTAAAATTTTCTCAACTGTTTTTCTTATGCTGTTGGAACAACATGCAATTTTAATATTATTATTTTTTAATTCTTCTAAAATCTCTATAAGCTCAGCGTCCTCCAAAATTGAATTTAACATGTCTAACGTATATTCTTGCTTTGCTTCCCAGATTTTTTTATGTAAGTCTTTTGGCAAGGCTTTTGTACTTGATAACAGTTCAAGTTTTTTATTCGTTGGTAATCCATCGTAGGTATTTAGATGTTCTTTTTTTGTAATCAAATATTTAGAATCAAATTGATTTATAGCTTTATTGAGAGATTCAAAATGAAATTCTTTAGAATCGTAAAGCACTCCATCTAAATCAAAAATAATTAATTTGATCATAATATATATGATAATGTTTGTTACGTACACCATTAGTAAATTTTTGAATAAATTCAACTTTTCAACCTAACAAAAGACAAACAAATTTGAACAAGATTATAAGTTAATATTTTACTTGGAAGAGCCTTATGGTTTGATGTACTAAGATTTTACTATTGAGATTTCGCTTTCTTTATCAGAGTATTGATGGAAGATTTATAATATCCATGGAAAGTCTAAATTTAGAACTTGCATTTATTTGATTAAATTATTAATGAATAAAAATTAATTAAGGCTTTCTTAAAATCATAACTCCAGTATCTTGAACTTTATTTTTAGTATAAAATTTATCGTTAAATTCCTTAAAATTCCATTTAATAAAATTTTGTTTATCAAAAAATTCTTTAACCTCAAGAAGCCTTATATCCCAAATATTATCAATAACTATTAAAGTGTCTTTATTTGCGAATTGAGTTATTACATCGAAGTCATTTTGAATACCTTCCTCTGTATGGTCACCGTCGATAAAAATTAAATCGAAAAAATTAATTTTAAAATCATCGCATAAATTTTTTAAAATATTTTTATTTAAATTAATAAGTTCTTTGTTAACATATTTTGAATTATCTAAAACAAATTTGGAGTTATCTAACTTTTGAGTATCTTCAGTTTTGTATGGATACCAAAAATCAGCTTTAACTCTAGGACTAGAAATTTCATATGGTGTACCAGCATCATAACCCCCATCTATAACATCAAAAGTAATAACTTTACCTTTAACATTTTTACCATGTGTGTCGTCAATGGCTTTTGCAATTTGATTGGTCGTTTTGTAATGATATGAACCAATTTCTAGAATATTAGTTGCTTTTGTTAGCCTGGTTAAGGTGTATAAACATTGTGTACAGTGAGTGCTTGCTCCTTCATAATCTAGACCTTGAAGAATTCCATGTTCAGGTCCTATATCTATATAAAAATTTTCAAATTCATTTTTAACTAAATCAACTTTATTTTCATATGAGTTAAGTTTTGTTTTAAAAATAAATAAGTAGAAAGAATGATAATATTTTCTAAAAACAACGAGTAGAAGATTATATAGTTGATATAAAATTTTTTTCATAGTACTTTATTCTAACTTAAAATTTTTTTGAGTTGTCCTCTAGAAATCTTCTTAAACTGTGGATTTTTATGTTTTTGTAAAAATGTCTTTGAATATTTATTGAATTTAAAGCAAGTAACTTTCCTTACTCTTTTTGACCATTCTACATCTTCGCTTTCACCCCATACTAAATCTTCATTCAGTGGAAAATTTTCCATTATTTGTTTTTTAGCAACCCAATAGGCGCCAGAAATATACATATACTCAGATAAGTTTGAAACATTGTAGGGAATTAAGCATGCGTTGTCACTAATTATTTCGTCGACAAAACAATCGTTATGTGGCCACAATGTCCAATCTCTGTAGCGACTTTTGTCAGGGTTGAAAATTTTGTTCATTGCTATTTCGTAATTGTCACCAAATTTTGTAAAGCCCTTGTACCATTTTTTATGAAGAATTAAATAATCATGCATATAAACAATATTTTCATAGGTACTTTCTTTTGTTATTATGTTTTTTTTTCTTGTTATCCATCCTGGCCTTATGTTTTCATCAAAGTCTATAAAGTTTGTTTTGCTTTTATTTAATATTTTATTTTTATCTAGATTCCCAACAATAATTATTTCATAATTTTTAATCTTCTGATTATGTATGCTTTCAATACAGTTGTTTAAGTATGCATAATTCTTACCATTAGTGATAATACCAAAGGTAAACTTCATTTATTTATACATCTCGATGTAATCAGAACACACCCCGTAGCATTTATAGTCTGAAACTTTTTTCTCATTGTCTACGATCACACTATTATTTCCAACTACATTACCTGGATAAGTCCAAATATACCCTTTGCTGGTGATTGTAAACTTATCATCCTGATGCCAAAAATAATTATGATCTCCAATTGTGTTTAAATACTCAAGTGATTCAAAATTTTTACAATGTATCCATAGATATTCGATATATTCTGACAAGAAATCAATAGTAGTTTTATACGTTGGTTCATCATGCCCCAAAAATAACCCTTTGTTAACTACCCAAATATCAATCTCACAATCAAAACCAAGATTTACTGCTTTTTCAATATATGTCGGGTGATTTTCAATAGAAATATTAGGACCATTAATATTCCCTCTATGCGAAATCAATTTATGAATAGTCATAAAAATATTATATCTATATTGAAGATTAAGAAACTTTTAAGTAGTTCAAACTAAAATTTAAAAGATTCAATAAATCATGTGATTGTCTTTTAGTTTTTTTAAAATCAAGGGCATACTTAGTTGATTCAAATGGATTCCAGTTCCGTAGTCATCTAAAAAATCTGCATTAGTAGTGCCATCTTTATTAAGCATTTCCTCAAATATTGATATGAAAGTAATATTATTCTCTAGGCATTTTTTTTTCAGATACCTATTAAATATCATTGTAATATTATTTCTTTCAATATTTGTACCAAAAGATGGTCCATTATATGGTTTTTCCTCGGACCAACTTGCGATTGGAGAGAAAATAGATTTTCTTATTTTTCTAATAGGTTTTACATCCACAACAGTAGAAATATACCTATCGACACACTCTTCAATGACAAGCTCAACATCCCTATTTTGCAATTCAGATTGATTAATGATATGAGCTCTGATATCCACTTCCCCAAAGCAGAAGAGGACAAAGGAAGTCCTAAAGTAAAATGTTCTATTGAGAACTGAGTTTAAAAGAGTAATTTTTTTATTTAAATTATAAGCTGTCGCCGGGCCTATTCTAACTGGTTTAAATTTGCTTAATAATCTAAATTCTTTTTCTGGCCATTGAGAAATAATTCTCTCTTCTTTTGAAAAGACAGAACTATGGCTGTCTCCTAAGCAAATTATCATTGTTAAACTTCTAACTTTCTAATAGCACAATTTTTAATTAACTAATATTAAATCTTATAGTTATATTAACCTAAAAAAAGATAATGTTATCATCAAGTAAATAATCATACATTTACCAATAAATATTACCTTGTGTCATTATCCATTGATGTAAGCAACCTTAATCTTCTGAACAGCCTAGGATTTCCTAATTTTCATTGTGATTTTGATTTAGTTGAATTAGCTGACATCAATAAAAATGTTCATTTTAGTGGCATTACCAAATACGATTTAGAATAAACTTATTAATTATTTTTCAATTATCAAATTGAAGTTTTAGATTTTTAATAAACTTTTCGTGTGTTAAGTTTGCTAAAACATACTCACTCGGTCTGTAGAAACTGTACTCATTTATGAATTTATCAAAACTATTGACAAATTCATCGTAACTGTTGGTGACCATTCCACACTTTTCATTAAAATATGGCACTGATGAAGCAAAACAATTTAACTCACTTGCTGGCAAATCCCATACATAAATTGGTAGATTCATTGAAAGCATTTCTTGAACTGCAATCCCTTGGGATTCAGCAGAATTAATTAGAATACAGAATTTATTTCTTTTTGCAGTCTTTAAAAGTTTATGATTTGAATATTTTCCGTATTCAAATAAATCATAAGGAATATTTCTGTTTTTTAAGAAATTAATTACCTTATTAAGGTCTTCCATATTTCTATTTTTGTAATAAATAAGACACCTATTATTTCTATTATTACTTTGATAAGTTGTACTAATTTTTTTTTCCGAAAATATCCCAGTTGGTATGACACAAAACCTCTCTCTTGTTATTTGAATATCATTTCTTGAAATTAATTTTTCAATTGAATAATTGGAAGCTGCAACCACTTTTATAAATTTATAGTCTTTTGTATACGTTGCTAATTTTTTTAATTGATCGATTGTATAAAGAGGACCAATTAATATTTTTTTATCAAGGAGGTCATTATTCAATAGCTTATTTAATACTTTTTCACCATACCAGTCGAATTGTAAAATATAAGAATTTGGATAAATACCCTTGTTGTAATTTGATATAGTACTTTTCTTTAAGGCTATGAGAGTGTTGTTAATACATTTATGTGCTCCGTTAGTTATGTATCTATTTGGAAAAGTTGAATTAAAAAAAAATGCGACATTGATAAATTTATTAACTAACACAGAAGATCTAACTTTTAGTGTAAAAACCTTTTTTTTTCTTTTTGAGTAACCAGGATGATAATAGAAATTAATCATACTCAATATTTTATATATCTTTAACTCTTAAGTTAAAGATGATTTAATTTGTCATCAAATTAACAAAATTAGCTTGTATTATGATTAAAAATCTCATGATAAAACTTTAATAAACTAATTTTTCCAATTTTGACCATCTCCGTGTCCTCCGTCGTAATAAAACAAAGGTTCCGTGACATATGTTAAGTTTGTAAGTTGTAATAGGCCAAGCCAACAGTCATAGTCAGCATTCAGGGATGTAGGCAGACCTCTAAATCCCCCTAAAGTATCCATAAGATTTTTCTCAACAATAACACTAGAAGTAACTACACAATTGTGAATTTTTAAAAAATCATAGGTCCAGATTGCCGGGTAATTAAAATTATTACCTCTCATCTTGTCAAGAATATTTACTGAGTATTTAGTTCGAGAATATTTCTTGCTGATAACTGAATAAAATTTTTCATTATTATAAAGTTTATAGTTAAAACCTTTCTTATAAACACCCTCTCCATAAAATCCTTCAGTTGATGAAAATTTACTATCTAAATCATTCATTTGATTTAATTGAATTTCAAGTTTTTGTGGCATCCAAATGTCATCATCATCCAGAAAAGCTAAATATTTTCCTGTGGCAGACCTAATACCAAAATTCCTAACATATTCATTTGAAACATAGCCTATTATATTTTTTTGATTTGTTTCAAGGTTAATTATTTTTACTTCTTTAGGTAATTTTTTACTGGAGTATTCTTTCTGCGTTGATCCATCATTGATAACAATAATTTCAAAATTTTTGTAAGTTTGCACTAGAACGCTATCAATCGCATTTTGTAAAAATTCAAATCTATTGAATGAAGGAATTATTACAGAAACTAAATTATCAGACTTCATAAGCAGACTGTAATAGATTCATTTTTTTAATCAAGAGAGTCTTTTTTAAAATATAATAATTAACCTTTGCTTGTTAATAGAGTCTTAACTTTCTTGAGATTGTATGTTTTGCTTTTTTCTTGAGAGAGGTATTTTGATTCCAGTATTCTTTCACACTATATAAAGTAATTTTGCTTTTAGATGAATTATGTTCTTGAAATTCAACTTTATTTATGATTTCACTAACTCTATTTAGAAAATTATATTTTCCTAATACAAGGTTTCTAGATTCTTTAATTTTTTCAATCTTTTTTTCATATAAGTTTCCATCTATTACTTTTTGAATTTTATCTATAGCTTCATTAAAATTATTTATATCAATTTCTTGGAATGATTCGGAAGAAAAATAATCAGCGATATTTGGTGCCCCATAATATAGTGGAAATGAAAATCCTAAATATGAATCAAACAATTTTTCAGAAATTAGATTATTTTTGCTTTTATTTTCAATCACTATGTGATATTTGTAATCTTGTATCCCTTTCCATTTATTTTCAATTGGATTTACCCCAGTACCATACCAATCAAGTTCATCACCAAAATAACTTTTTAAATTTTTTGTAAACTCGTATCGTAATTTATGGTCTTCTGTATTTGTCTTATCAGAGCAGACCACACTTATTTTTTTCTTTTTTTTGGGAGGTTTTAAAGACCTAAGACCATCAACACTGTCTCCAAAAGTAGAAAAGATTGAATCATTAGATTTATAATTAATCATCCAAGGTAAAAAAGGTAAAGTATTTATATATTTAGGATTAAAAGTTTCATAACATCCGTACAAATAATTGAATTGTTTTAAGTAACTTTTCATGTGTTTCTCAAAAAAGTATGTACTTGGGAATGAAGTTTCAGTGTTTAAATAAATAATATTTTCTTTAGCAACAATACAGTTTTCTTGACTTTTGTAAAGGTCTTCAAAAATGAACCAATAATCAGCTTCTTTAATATTATTATTTATATGAAAGGCTATATTTCTTAGCCTTTTTGAAGTAGGATCTATAAAATTTTCAAATGAACAATCTGATTTTTCCCCAGGCAAAGATATTTTTACATTTATCATAAGATTTATTCCTTGTAAAATAATTTAATCTAACTTTAATGTTTATTATATGTTAAAAATTTTAGTTTGACGGTATTAGATAATTCAAAAAAAGATAAAAGATTATTTATTTTTAGTACTTAAAGATTTGGTTACAATAACCTCTTCATTTTTCAATTTCCAATAAAAGTATGAAAGTTTTCCATCTATGTACGTATCTAGTTCGACATATTTCTTATTTATAAATAAGAAATATAAATTTAATATGCCTTGCTCATTAGTAATTGATACAGGGTACTGCTTAACGAGTGAAAGAATATCTTTATAAGTAGAATCACTAATTAGACTTGTATCAAAATACATCAATCCAGTTTGAAAATAATCAGACCTTTCTAAATCAAAATTTTGGCTTAGAGTTTTATAAATTTTTTGAGATTTGTCAAATTGAGAGCTTAGTTTCCAATTATAATCTGGATAACCATCTGCTCTAGCAAAGATTTTATTTTTTGGACGATTGTTAATTATCAAGTTTATATCAGAATGTATGCTCATATTGATATCAAAGTAAAAGATATATTTCCATTTTTTTATTCTTTTATTAAATAAATGCAACTTATGCCATTGAAAATTCTTATTAGTGTGTCTATTGAATTGAATATTTAAGTTTTTTAAAGAATGTTCAGTATGTTTATCAAATTTAATTTTTTTGAAACGCAAAATCTGCACCCCTTTATTCTTCCGAATCTCTTTTATGAGAAAAGTTGGTGAAAAAATATTTGTAATTATTAAGATATCACCCTCATACTGCCCTTTTGTTTTAAGCTCGCTATAAACTCTTGAGAAATTTTTTCTTAAATATTTAAAATCGGCCACAAAACAAACTGCAGAATCTGGAAAGGTATTCATATATTACTGATATAGTAATTAATTTTCTTATTAATATCATTAGATTTTAGATTTAGGACCTAAAGTTTAATTAATTTCCAATTTCCTTATAAAGCAATCAATGTTTTTCAACTGTTTTAGTTAATAATTATGTGAAGTTTTGTCGAATTTATTTAATTTAAATAAATATACTTCTATTAATGAAAAAATTAAAAGTTATTTTTAATGATATTGTGTATGTTTCGAGACTTACCAAAACTAAAAATAAGAAGATATTAATATTTTTATCAATCTCATTATCGCAGCTAAGTGCAGCAATAGACTTACTTCTTATAGCTACATTTGCAGCCGTTGTCGCAAATCAATATACAAACATTGTAATATTGAATTCTGCCCTAGAAGTTATAAATGAATATCGACTTTTGGTGGTTATATTAGTTATTCTTAGGTATTTTGTGGCATACGTACAAGCCATAATACTGAAAAAAATTGAATTATCTGTAACTGTAAGCCTTAGAACCTACTTGTTTGCGAAAGTACTTGAGCAAAGAAACTATTCAACATCTGATTCCTATTATTACATAAATACACTGAGTGGACATATTGCGTTTTTTTATTCACATTTCGCAGAGTTTTTAAACTTTTTATTACAAGCTGTGGCATATGCCGCCTATTTATTTATTGCAGACATAGAATTATTAAGAATTTTTGTAATTGGAGTCATTGTTCTTGGATTTCCCATAGGAAAGTTATTGTCAATTAGCAGAAAATATACACATAACCAATTTGAGTATGGCAGAGATGCAAATATTGAACTTGTTAATGTATTGGAAAATCTGTCATTAATAAAAATGCTTAGGATGGAAAAAAAGGAAGAACAAACTTTTGATAAATTATTAACTAAGATCTATAAAGTTGTTTATCATAATTTTCGAGTATCGTTTATTAATGGTCAACTGCCAAACTTTTTTACTTTATTAATATTTGCAATAATCCTAAATATTGCAAATTTAACTAGCAGATTAACTTTAGATTTTTTGGGAGTAACTATTCGACTATTTCAGTCTCTTTCAAGAGTTACCAATTCACTAAATCAGGTTTTAAATGCACAAGTACATATCGCGGAATTTGTGGCTTTAGAGAAAGAAACTGTTATTAAGAATGTAAACTATTTAACAGTTGTTAAATCAAAAAAAATAGAGCTTGAAGAAATTGATTTTAAGTATATAAACAGTGAAGCCTATATTTTTAAAAACCTAAATCTAACAATTGATAAAAATACACACAATATTATTATCGGACCTAACGGTTCAGGAAAAAGTACCCTGCTAGGTTTACTGGGAAATGTATTAAGACCAGAAAAGGGTAGGTTAAATACTTTCTCAAATAACTTTGGATACATTGGAGCAACGCCCTATATATTCACAACTACTCTTAGAAAAAATATAATGTATGGAAACACCAAGGATATTTCTGATTCTGATATCACAAAGTTACTGAAAAAATTTAACTTATTCAATGAGGACAAAAGTTATGATCTTAATAAAACAGTTGATAATTCTTCCCTTTCCTCAGGACAAATGCAAAAAATTGCATTTGTGAGAGCACTGCTGTCCGATCCGGATATATTACTCTTAGATGAGGCTATGGCGAACTTAGACGACCTATCAAAACAACTCGTTTTATCAGTTTTATCAGAACAAAAAATAACAGTCATCAATTCAACGCATGATCCAAAAGAATACAAAACAGTTGATAGTGTGATAGAAATAAAACTAATTGACGAACAGAGAGTTTTGAGAATTACAAAATAAAATGAAAAAACTACTTATTGTACATAATTTTTATAAAGAATTTGGTGGAGAGGACGCCAATATTCATGAAGAAATAAAATTTTTTAAAAAAGAATACGAAGTATCCTTTTTTTTTGAAAAAAATAAATATTCATTAAGTATATTTAATGTCTTATCATTTATATTTTTTTCGAACCCTACTACAAACAATAAATTTATTGATTTTCTTGACGATTTTGAACCTGATGTTGTTTATATTCACAATACATGGTTCAAAATAAACCTCGGAATTTTTACTATTTTAAAAAAAAGAAAAATCAAAGTACTTTTAAAGATTCATAACTTTAGATATGACTGTGGAAGACATTTTTTTGCCAAAAAACATCTTAAAAATAATGTAAGATGCCATGCTTGTGGATTCAATAAGCCGTATCTTTTTATTCTGAATCGCTATTATCAAGAGTCTTATATCAAATCTTTTATCTTATATTTATACTCTCTTAAATATTTTTCTATCCTCTTAAAGCATGAAGTTACCTTATTAGCAATAAGTCAATTTCATAAACAGAAACTTATTGAATTCGGAATAAATGAAGAAAGGATACAAGTTTTTAATAATCCAGTTGTTTTTAGAGACTACCCAACTGTCAAAAAAAATAACTCTGTCATTTATGCTGGAAGAATATCAAAAGAAAAAGGAGTTGAAGAACTCATTACTTCTTGGCTAAAAAGTAATTTATCAGATCATACTTTATACATCATTGGTGAGGGAGAGCTTAAAAATTTTTTAGAAAAGAAATATCAAAAAAATATAGGAATTAATTTTCTTGGGTATTTACCCAACAATCAAGTACTAGAACTTATTAGCAAGGCTAAAGCTGTAGTTACAGCTACAAAACTTTACGAAGGACAACCAAGGCTACTTTGTGAAGCATCGAGTCTCGGTACACTTTCAATTTATCCATCTTTTGGTGGGATGGATGAATTTTTCCCAGAGGGGTATAAGTACTCATTTGAACAGTTTAATTATGATGAATTATCAAGAGTATTAAATTTATTGCAAGATGATAAATTACAACAAGAAGCTGTCAAAAAATCTCAGGATCACATTTACTCAAAACTAAACGAAGAAAAAATTTATAACGACTTCTCTGAACTTATTGGTAAATAATTAATTATGATTTCTGTCTTAATGTCAATAAAAAATAATGAAGACAGTTTGGAAAAGTCAGTGGAAAGTATTTTATTTCAAACTTATGAAGACTTCGAATTTTTGATACTTGATGATAATTCCACAGACCAGTCATTCAATATCCTTAAAAGTTTTAAAAGCAAAGACCCTAGGATTAAAATCTTTAAAAATAATACAAACCTTGGACTTACTAGGTCATTGAATCTATTAATTGGGAAATCAAAAGGACAATTCATAGCAAGACAGGATGGAGATGATGAATCAAATAGTTCAAGATTTGAAATTCAAGTTGAATATTTGAAATCTAGAAATTATGATTTTTGTGTTACCAGGGCACAAAATATGCAAAGTAAAGTTATATTTCCCAAATTAAGTTACTACCTACCTAAAAAACTAATTGTTAATGTTAAAAATCCATTTATACATGGAACTTTAATGATAAAAAAAGAAACACTCTTAAATCAGGGTTGTTATGACGAAAGATTTTATTACGCACAAGACTATAAGTTGTTTTATGATCTTTTAAAAAATAATGTCAGATTTAAATATTTGAAAGAACCTTTCTATCAGTTAAATACAGTTGGAAACATATCTACTATTCATAAAGAAAAACAGAGCTATTATGCAAACTGCGTTAGGAAGAGACTGTCACCTTAAATTGTCTATTTTTGATTTAACCATAATCTCTATTAAATCTTCTAAACTTTTTGTAGCTCTCCAGCCCAGCTCCGTATAAATTTTACTTGGATCAGATATGATTATTTCAGGATCATTTTCTCTCAGAATACTTTTATCAACAATAACATAATTTTTATAATCGAGATTAAACATATTAAAAATTGTCTCCACTACCTTTTCAATAGTAGTCCCAACCCCAGAACCTAAAACATAATCATAGTTCACACCTTCTGTTGTCAATAGCAATATACCTTTTGCTATGTCTTCAGCGTAAGACCAATCTCTACAGTAACTTAAGCTTCCAATCTTTAGTTCGCTCTGCTCTTTTTTTTGAATTCTATATGCTGCTTCGATAATTTTCATAAATAAGAATTCGGACTTCCTATATTCTGATTCATGATTGAACATTATTCCCGAGTAAATATTCCACTCATACGTCTCTTTTAGATAATTTACTTTATAGTGATTCGACAACTTTCCTAAAGCATATGGTGAGTTTGGCATAAAATCTGAGAGCTCATTATAAATATTTGTTTTATTATTTAACCCGTACATTTCAGATGTAGATGCCTGAAAAAAATTACAAAAGTTATTATTTTTTATCAATGCTTTTGTTAAGTTGTCAAAAGTAGACATTATTTCTGTCTCTATTTCTGGTTTTTTAATTGATTCATATACAGAGCTTGGTCCACTTAAGTTAAATAAATAATCTGGTTTAAATTCATTCACCAGTTTGTTAACTAATCCTGCATTGTTTAAATCTAAGTCGATAATTTTAATTTCCTGAAATTTATTTAATTGTGAGATTTTATATTTTAAAAGAAATTCTTGCTCACTAATGGTTCTAGATATTCCTAGAATTGATGCATTTTGATATTTTTCAGTTATTAACTTTGTTAGGAAAACACCATCTTGTCCAGAAATTCCCGTAATTAATATTTTCATAATATATAGTTATCATATAGACCTAAAGGATTAATTCACTAAAGTAAAAAATGAAAGTATTCTTAACCAAAATAAATGAATCATGGATAATTGACAGAATTAAAGATGAGTGGATTGCCAACAACAAAGAGATAACATCAAAATCTCCATATTTTTGCCAAGTTATATGGAATATTGCACCATGGACAAATAAAAATTCTTTTTTTAAAAGATTTCAAAATAAAAAAATAGTTCAGTCGATTTATCACATAGAAGACTTTTCAACTGAGAGTAAGGAAGTTAAGGATATAATCAGCAATGATAGGTTTATTGATGGATACCACGTTATCTCTCTAGAAACAAAAGCTCATTTAAGCAAAATAACCGATAAACCAATTTTCTACCTTCCACTTTGGGTGAATCAGGATATTTGGTTTTACTTAAATCAAAAAAAAGATTTAAGAAATAAGTATGGCTTTAGTTCGGAAGACTATTTAGTTGGAAGTTTTCAAAGAGACACAGAGGGGAGCGATCTAGTTTCTCCAAAATTGGTTAAAGGTCCAGATATATTTATAAAGCTAATACAAGATATGTATATAAATAACAATAAATTAAAAGTAATTTTAACCGGTACACGAAGAGGTTATGTAATTTCTGAACTAAAAAAAAGGAATATTCCATTTAAATATTTTGAAATGACGGATTTTAAAATGATGAATGAACTGTATAACGCTTTAGACCTATATTTAATTACATCAAGGCTTGAAGGGGGGCCACAGGCATTAGTTGAATGTGGCCAGACAAAGACTCCCATTATTTCTTCAGATGTGGGCATTGCAAGACAAATTTTATCTCCAGAATCTATTTTTGATTTCAATAATTTAGCTACTTTTAAAAAAGCTACACCGAATGTAGATTTTGCTTATAAAGAATCTTCAAAGCTAACAATTCCGAAGGGAATGTTAGGATATGTTGAGATGTTTGAAAAGATTTATGAAAGTTAGTATTGGCTCCAGGATAATTGATGGTCCCTGGGGTGGCGGGAATCTTTTTGTTGTAAATTTTAAAAAATTCTTACAAAGAAACGGTCACAGTGTAATTCATGATCTTTGTGAAAATGATATAGATGTTATCTTATTAACAGACCCAAGAAGTAGAAAAGAATCATCTTCTACCTTTAACCATGAAGATATCTTAAAATATAAAAAATATGTTAATCCAAAAGTAGTTGTTATTCAAAGAATTAATGAGTGTGATGAAAGGAAAGGTACAGATTTTATTAATCAGTACTATTTAAATGCTAGTGAATGTGCAGACCACGTAATATTTGTAAGTAAATGGTTAAAGAACATCTTCATAAACATTGGCATGGAAGAAAAAAAAACTTCTGTAATTATGTCTGGTGCGGATGAAGAAATATTTAATGTTGAAGGTTTGAGTAAATTTAATAAAGAAAAAATTAAGTTCGTGACGCATCACTGGAGTGATCATGCCAATAAGGGTTTTGACGTCTACAAACAGTTCGATGAATTACTTTCAGAAAAAGAAAATAAAAATTTAGAGTTTACCTACATCGGAAATGTGCCTGAAGATGTGGTCTTTAAAAATGTAATTGTGAAAAAGCCACTTTCAGGAAATAACCTTGCAGAAGAAATAAAAAAAAATAATATATATATAACCGCTTCAAAAAATGAACCCTCAGGTAACCATCATATAGAGGCGGCACAATGTGGTTTGCCGATTTTGTATTTTAATAGTGGTGGTATACCTGAATATTGTGATGGGTATGGATTAGAATTTTATGACAACTTTGAAGAAAAGCTATACGAGATAATTGAGAATTTTGAACACCACAAAAAAAAATTAAAAAATTATCCTTTTTCAGCTGAATCAATGTGTGAAGAATTTTTGGAATGTTTTAATAATATAAAAGCTAATAAAGAAAGAAATGATACCGAGGTTATCAAAATTCTTAGTAATTTATTTATTTTTAAAAATAAAGTGCAAAAGTTACTTACTACTATATCTATTAAACAGTATTTGAAGATGGTGTTAAAAAAGTTATAAGATGACAGATATTTCATACTTCCAAGAGATACCAAAATCAACAATAAGATTTATTGAAAAGTTAAATCAAAAAAACCAATTTAATTTATACCCTGTTTTAGGTTCATCTACAAATACAGGAAAGAAATTAAATATGGGTTACAACTGTTACGCTATAAAGTTATACAAATTAGCAAACGAATGGGATAGCTTAAATGATAATAGGAAGCAAGATTGGAAAAATTATTTATTAAATTTTCAAACGCATGAGCATTATGATTACAAGAATTTTTTTATTGATCCAGAAGTAATTAGATATTTTAGTAAATATCTATCTGTATATAACTATAGAAGTATGGCAAAAAGTACTTTAAATACTCTTTTAAAAAAAGAGTATGAAACAAAAAAAAGACATATTTTTAAAACAATAAATGCTGATAATAAACAAACAATTTCAACCTTGAGTGAAATTGGAATACAAATTAAAAACCAACCAAACAGTTTTTTCAAAGGGTTTAATTTTCCCGAGGATTATTTAAATTCTTATGATTGGAGTAAACCGTGGGATGCTGGTGCACAGTTTTCGTCTATCTGTTTATATAATTCGAATTTTAATTTAGGGTTAGAAAAAAAACTTATTAATTATATTGAGTCAAAACTCGACCAAGAAACTGGTTCGTATTTTGAGTCAGAGCCAAGCAGTTCAAGACAAATAATTAATGGTGCTATGAAAGTTATTTCTGGCTTAGACTGGCTAGACTATCCCGTTCATTCTCCTGAGAAGCTTATTGATTTTTGTTTGAAAAATAAGCCAGTTTTTGAAGGTTGTGACTTAGTTGATTATATTTATGTTCTTTATAAATGTTCATCACAAACTAATTATAAAAAACAAGAAATTTTACAAATATTAATGGATGTACTAGATTATTTAAAACTTTTATATCATGAGAAAGAAGAGGGATTTTCTTACTATGTCAATAAATCTCAAACTCATTATTATGGCATAAATATATCCAAAGGTAAAAATACTCCAGATATTCATGGAACTATATTATCAGTTTGGGCAATAAATATGATTTTGAGTCTTTTAGAAAAAAACATTTACAATTACAACATTATTAAACCGTAAAATGAATAGAAAATTAAAATTTGTATTTTCAGGACTTGTCAAAATCAATATATTTTTAATATTTCTTTTTGCTAGGTCTTTTACAGGCCTGACAATATTTAATTATAGAGTAGGAGAATATCTGGTAGCATCAACATTATTTTTATTGTTAGCTTATAGTGTTTTAGTACCGCTACTGAAAAAAAAATACTTTTTAGATAGCAAACCTATCAATTTTGCAATATTAGCACTAATTTTCTCATTTTTTTTGAGGATTTTGTTTAGTGGTATAAGCATAAATAATGAAATGATATATAAGACGTCTTCTTACATATGGACATTTGGAGCATTGGCAATAGGGTACTATGTTCTAAATGAAAATAATTTTCAAATCAGAAGTGAGGATACATACCTTGCTTTTCTAGGATTTGTTACTATTTATATCTTTTCAACTAGAGGCATAAGTGTGAATCGACAGAATCTAATTTTGAACTATACAGATAAGTTCGAATATCCGAAAGGTTCAGATATTTTGCTTGCATTTATTTTTATATTTTATATCTTTTTAAATAGAAAAGGATTTTCCCAATCTTCATTATGTGTATTTATACTATTTAGTTCACTATTTGCTCCTTTGTTTATGGTGAAAAGTAGAAGCGCGTTCATCTCTCTGGCTATATTTGCACTGTTATTGACCCCATACTTTATTGCCAACATAAATTCACTAAATAAATATTTTTATATTTGCGCCGTAGGGTCACTGATTATTTTTATTTTATCAACAAGTTGGGTCGTTAGTAGGGACATAAAAATCGACGAAGAAATTAGTAATGATTTAAAATTTGCAATTACAAGTAGATACAATACGATAAATGACAATCCGTATGAAAAAGAAGTATTACAGTTAACACTTTTTTATTTTGAAGATGGTCGAATTTTTTCATCAGATGGAAATTTAAATTGGAGATTTCAAATATGGCAAGATATATTTAATGACATGTATAAAGAGGGCAATCTTATTACTGGCTATGGACCTGTAGAGAATATTCCAGCAATGAATTCAGATCAAAGAGTGGGACAAGATGGTACTAACACAAATGTTCATAATTATATAGTTCACATACTATCTAGAGGGGGGCTATTGCACTTACTATTTCTTACTATTATTTACTACCTTCTCTTTAAAAAATTTAAATCAAATAACTTGTCAAAAGATTTTTACATTATATTCATCCCTTTAATTTTCAATTCTCTATTTGATCCAAGCATGGAAAATTCACATTATTCAGTTATTATGTATTTATTAATGGGATTAGTTTTAAGTAACCATAAAATGTTAAAAAAGGAAGATATTTAATTATGAAAGTGTTTATAACAGGAATTACAGGTCAAGACGGATACTATCTTTCGAAAGAACTACTTGAGGAAGGACACGAAGTCCATGGAACAATTAGAAGGTCCTCTAGTTTTAATACTTCTAGAATTGATAGCCTTATTTCGGCGTATGGTGAAACCGACCAGCTAAAGCTTTACTATTCAGACTTACTAGATTCATCATCATTGAATAATTTAATAAATACTATAGAGCCTGATCAAATCTACAACCTTGCAGCACAATCACACGTTGCTGTTTCATTTAAAAATCCTCTTTTTACAACTCAAACTTCAACAGTCGGATCACTAACTTTACTTGAGGCTATAAAGAATTCAAATAAAGATATAAAGTATTATCAAGCATCTTCTTCTGAAATGTATGGTGGAGTAGACTCGAGCATATTATCGGAAGGCTCAATTTTTAATCCTAAAAGTCCTTACGCAGTAGGAAAGCTATTTGCACATGAAATGACAAAAGTTTACAGAGAATCATACAATTTATTTTGTGCCAATGGGATACTCTTTAATCATGAATCTCCAGTAAGGGGAGAAACTTTTGTTACTAGAAAAATAACTCGAGCTGTAGGTCGTATTTATCATGGTATACAAAACAAACTTACATTAGGAAACCTTGAGGCAAAACGAGACTGGGGTTTTGCTGGAGACTATGTTAAAGGAATGAGGTTAATGTTAGATTATGATACTCCTGATGACTGGGTACTAGCAACAGGTCGTACTCAGACAGTACAAGATTTTGTAGAAACTGCATTTAAAGAAGTTGGTCTAGACTGGAAAGAGTACGTTACAACTTCGGAAAAATATCACCGTCCAAATGAAGTTGTTCATTTATTAGGTGATCCAACTAAGGCTAATAAATTATTAAATTGGAAACCTGAATTTGATTTTAAAGGTTTAGTAAAACTCATGGTTGATTCAGATGTGGAACTAGCAGAACGTGAAAAGGTTTTAATCAACAATAAAATGATGAAACCTACCTGGGAACATCCCAATATAAATTAAATTTTTTGGTTATTCAACTTTTAAACAACTGTTCACCAGTGACAATTTTCTTACTTTAGAACTTCAGACTAAATCTTGGCATCCAAGCACTAAATTTTTAATTACCTAATATAATTTAAAAATTAATTCTTTCTTGGAAGTCTTAAAATCAAATTATAATCATTTTATGTGTGGATTTACAGGTGTCGTCTCATTCGGAAAAATTAACAATGATGAATTAAAAAAGTCAAACCAACACTCTCACTGTAGAGGCCCAGACAACTTATCCAACCTTGTAGGTGGCGGGGATGTAAATTACAACCTTTGGTTTAATAGACTAGCAATTTTAGATCTGAGTGAAAAAGCAAATCAACCCATGATTTCAAAGGACTCAAATTATATCTTGATGTTCAATGGAGAAATATACAATTCTTTGAAATTAAGAGAAAAACTCTCAAAACTAGATTACAAATTTAAAACTTCCCACTCAGATACAGAGACCTTATTTGCAGGGTTACAACTTTTTGGCGTAGATTTTATTAACAAAATAGAGGGTCAGTATGCATTTATTTTCTTTAATAAAAAAGAAAGAAAAATTTATCTGGCCAGAGATCGCGTTGGACAAAAACCACTTTACATGCATGTAAACAATCAGGAACTTCTTTTTGGGTCAAATCTTAAATCTATTTTGGAAATAAAAAAAAATAATCGAGTTGACGTTGATTCCTTACAGCAATATTTAGCTTATGGTGTAAATTTTTCACCAAGAACTCTTTTTAAAGACATTCACAAAATTCCTGCTGGGAATTATATTGAAATAGATTATTCTCAAGATACATTTACAAGCAAAAATATACAGTATTGGAATATAAGCTCATATATTGATGATAAAAAGTTTGATCAAGAAGAGTTCGAAGAGCTATTTTCAGAATCTGTAAGCAAGAGGATGCTCGCTGATGTTGGAATAGCCAATTTTTTATCTGGTGGAATAGACTCAACTTCTATAGTAAAAAATCTTTCTGACAATGGATTTCAGGTAAATACATTTTCTGTAATTATTAAAAATAAAAAATATAACGAAAAAAAATATATTCAAGAAGTAGTCGATAAATACTATACAAAGCATGAAGAGGTTACGGTGGATGAAAATATTCCTAAAAAAATAATTCGAGATGCAATCAGAAGTTTAGATGAACCTTATGGAGATCCTTCTGTAGTGCCATCATATTATTTAAGCCAACTAATTTCCTCAAAGTATAAAGTAGCCATTTCTGGAGATGGTGGAGATGAACTCCTTGGAGGTTATTTCAGAATTAAAAATCATCTTATGAAAAAATCTAAACTTAATAATTTAATAAGTAAACTTTATCACATTTCACCATCCCTAATGGGTTCAGGGACAAACTTTAAATCATTAGACAGCAATATATTTAAATCATATTTAACATATTTGGAAGATTTAAAGTTTCTCAATTTTTTTGGAATTTCAAAGTTTTCAGAGTATTTAAGAATTAACCCTTTTAAAAAAGAAGTTGATTATAAGGTATTATTAACTGCTGAGTATAAGTATTATTTAGCTGATCAAATGATGTATAAAGTAGATAGAACGTCTATGGCAAATTCCTTAGAAGTAAGGTCTCCATTTGTAGATCATAAGTTAATTGAGTATATTTTTAGTCATAGTACTGAGTATTTTCACACTAAGATTCAAAAGCTGCCTTTGAGGAAGTATTTATCTTTAGATTTTAGTTCTGAATTTCTTGATCGTCCAAAGCAAGGATTTGTATTTGATTACAAGCAATGGGTATATAGTAATTTTGACATGATTATAAATGAACTTGAGAAATCAGAATTAACTACTTTTCTTAATACAAAGAAATTGCATAAATTAAATATATTCAAAACTAGAATTAACGCACTCAGACTTTGGAGAGTTTATGTTCTTGTAAATTATCTGGATGAGATTAATAGTTGATAATCTTCGTACATAATTTTAGCTATTTGTAAAATATCATTATTTTTTAAAGAAGCACTGGAATTCTTCTTAATTCGATCTAATTCTTTCGAGTTGTTTTTTACTAAATTGAATTTACTGACGAGGTCGTTTAAATCGGAAAAAAGATACCCGTTTACTCCATCATCGATTATTTCAGAGTGATTTGGTATATTAGATGCGAAAACTATACATTCTCGAGACAGCGCTTCTAATACTGTCTTAGGATTTCCTTCATATAAAGAAGTAGATAAAAAAAACTTGTATTTAGAAAATTCTTCTATTAAATCACCGTGGGCTGTCTTTCCTAAAAAATTAATTGAGAGATTTTGCTCTTCACTAAAACTATTTAATTTAGTGAATTCTGAGCCAGATCCATAAATATCTAGGTCTAAATCTGAACCTAAAATTTTCATAAAATCAAAAGCAAGAGAGTAATTCTTTTGTTCCTCCAACCTTCCAACCATAAGTATCTTGTCTCTTTTATTATGATGAATTTTGTTATTAGTAATTTCAATCCAGTTGGGAACAACCTTTATCTTCTTAAAATTAAATGTCTTTTCTATAAATTGCCTATCACAATTACTTGTAACTGTATATAGGTCTGAGAATTTTAGAGATAACTTAGTTAGATATTTATTGAAAATCGATTTATAAAAAGCATCATTATTTTCTAATGAAAATAAATAAGCATCATAACCTGTTCTAACTTGAACAGGTTTCTTTAAAAGAAATTTGAGTATTAATGGTATCCAAGCACCTAAAAGCTGGTGTTGGTGCAAAATATCAACATCGGATAATTTCTTTTTGATTTTAAAAGGAATTAAAAAAGATTTTATAAATCGGATAACCTTTATGTTTGACATTTTTATGTATTTATAGATAGGCAGAAATTCAAATTCTTTAAAGTCTTCTCCTATTTGTTGATCTTGCGTGTCGTAAGTTAGAAAAATAAAATCAATACCATAAAGATTATTTAACTCGCGATAGATCCTCAGTTCCCTTTCAAGTAAACCATTTTCTCTCAAGGTCTGAACTGAGTAGTCATAGGTAAAAAAAATAGCAATTTTAATATTTTTCACTAATGTTATTTTAATGAATAAAATTACATATATTTTTTCTGGAGGAAGAATTGATAAGTCAAATGACCTTGATTACTCAGAAGATTTTTTTTATGGATACAGGTTTCTTAAAGAAAAATACTCAAACTTATCTGTTATAGAATTTAAAAATACTAATGGAGTATTAAAAAAAGTAGAATACTATTTGTCAAAATTTCTTAGCCTACCTCTGTATATTTTTTCAATAGTTAGCACTAAGAATATTCAAACTATAAAGGAGACTAATAAACTAATTTTAGTTACTGAGTCTGCAGGTTTTTCAGCTTTGTTACCATTAATCTTCTTTAAAAAAAAATATAATATTCAAACATATATGTTCGTAATGGGACTCTATTCAAAGACAATAAATATAAAACTTTTAAAATGGGCTCATGACCTATTAATTTCACTACTTGTAACTTATATAGATAAACTTTATTTTTTGGGTATCGAGGAGTATTCAATTGCTAGCCGGAAAATAAAAAATCAAGAAAAGTTGATGTTCATGCCTTTTCATATCGATTATAGTTTTTGGAACAGTCAATTAATCAATCTTGAAAACAATAAAGACATTTTATTTATTGGCAATGATGGAAATAGGGATTTCAGTTTATTGATAAATATTGCAAAAATAATGCCACATAGAAACTTTATTTTTATTACCTCAAACAACTTAATGGATAACCTTAAGATGGATAATGTAAAGATCGTTAAGGGTAGCTGGGGTAGTGGGCCACTCAATGATTTAGATCTTAAAAATCTGTACGTTAAGTCTAGAATGGTAATCCTTCCCTTAAAAAATTCCACTCAGCCTTCTGGTCAAAGCGTAACACTACAGTCAATGTCTGTTGGCGTTCCTGTCTTAATTTCTAAAAATAAGGGTTTTTGGGATAACAAAAATTTTATCAATAATGAAAATATATTTTTTGAAGAAACTACGAATGTAGAATCCTGGGCTAACAAAATAGATTCGTTATATGAAAACACTAAATTATTAAACACTGTTTCAAAAAATGCATGTGAACTCGTCAGAAAAAAATATAATGTAAATGAGTTCAATAATTTTTTTCTAAAAGAATTGTCTATTAATGCTGATGAAGAACAGTAAAATTAAAAAATATGATTAAAATTTCAAATAAAACTTTTTATGATCGCCACAGAAAAGAAGTAGAAAAGTATCTTAATAATAAAGATTCTTTGCACATAATAAATCAAATTTCGGAAAAGAAAGTAGTAACTACAAATAGTGAAAAAATTTTATTAAACTTAGACGACCCCAAACACCTTTCAACCCTAAAATCTGATAAAAAATATGAAAGAATATTGTTAACTGACATAATTGAAAATCATGACGATGTTTTTAGTTTACTTACTAGTGTTACAAGTTTATTGGCCGACGATGGGAAACTAATTGTTAGTTCGATTAATTCTAAATATTCAACAATTTTTCAGATATTTGAGTATTTTGGATTAAAAGATGCAAACAAAAATAACTCATATATTCACATAAAGAAAATAAAAAATATCACAAATGGTATTGGTTTAGAATATCAAAAATATTACACAAAACAATATTTACCTTTTAAGTTATTTATTTTTGGAGACATAATCAATAGAATTCTGGAAGTCGCTTGCTTCCAATTCAATTTAGGTATTAAAACTTATATGATATTTAGACCCACAAATAGAGATAGAAATGAATTGTCAAAATCTATTGTTATTCCTGCCAAAAATGAAGAGGGAAACTTATCCGAATTGGTTTCTAGAATTCCCCAGTTTACTAAAGCAGAAATTATTTTTGCATATGGAGAATCTTCAGATGAAACATTAAGACTAATTCAAGATATTGCTGAATCAAATAATGATTTTAATTTTAAAATAGTAATTCAAACAAAAACTGGAAAAGCTAATGCTGTCTGGGAAGCACTTGAAGTAGTAGAAAATGATGTAATTGCTATTTTAGATGCAGATATAAGTGTTGAGCCAGAAACATTAAAAGATTTTTTTGAAATTATTGAAAATAATAGCGCTGATTTTGTAAATGGGACAAGATTAGTTTATGAAATGGACAAAAAGTCCATGAGATTTTTAAATAAGTTAGGAAACAGGTTTTTCCAGTTTTTTATTAGTAAAATTATTAGTGAACCTTTAACAGATTCACTTTGTGGAACAAAAGTTTTTAAAAAAACATACTTAGATGATCTACATCATTGGCAAAATACTGTCAATATACGAGACCCCTTTGGAGACTTTGATTTGATATTTTCTGCTGCTTACTCTGGTCAGAAGATAGTAGAGTTACCAATTAGTTATAAAGAAAGACGTTATGGCACAACACAAATTTCCAGGTTTAAAGATGGATACAAATTGCTTATCTACCTACTAGTTTCATTTGGAATCTTTAATACTTCGAAATAATAAAAAGAATAGGTAGCTTGAATTTCTAAGAACTAGAACTATTTCTCGAGAAATCAAAAAAAATAGTTTTTAGAAAGTATCTAAATTTTTTTCGTAGTTTAAGCAATCTAAATTCCAGGTGTTCATTTGGTGCAGGAACATTCCAATAGGGAAGGATTTCCAATTCGTTAAATTTGTAATTAAACTTAACATGTTCTGAAACAGCCTCTGGATTTTTTTTAGAAAGTTCATAACTTGGTATAGTCTTATCTAATTTATATATACCAATACCCCCAAATGCACTATAAATCTTGGTATTCTTTAATTTAAACTTACCAATAGTTATCTGGCGTTTAAAAATTAAAATATAATTGTAGATGAAACTTCCGATCTTAAAATATTTTTTTAATTTTTTAACCCAATATTGAGAATTAATTTCATTCCAATTAGTTGCCCGAAGAGCAAATATATCATAATAATAAGGTGTTGAAAAAGGGAATATTCCATTTGCTTCATCCTTGTTGATGCAATAATCAATAAGCTTTTCGAACGATTCTACTGGTGTATATTTAAATAAATCTATATCCAAATCGAGAGGTATGTAAATTATTTTTTGGTCATTTTTAGAATTCTTTATTAACTCTAGGCACTTATTCCTAGATATTAGGATTCTTTCAATCCGATTGTTAAATTTTAGTTCTAATCCATCTAAATCTTGATATATAATGTTTTCTTTGTTTAATGAAAAACTGTTTAGAATTTTCTTAGTTCCATCAATTGAATCAGAGTCTACAAATATTGCCTTGCAATTATATTTAGAAGATTCAAAAAAAGATGTCAAAAAGTCTAAATTTTTTGATAAAGTTTGTATACAATTTTTTGATATTCCACAAAAAAAAATTGTATAAGAATTAGGTAATAGACTCATAGTGTTTAGTTTATCTCAAAGTAATACAAACAACATTTGTAATTAAATTTGTTTAAATTTTTGCACCCTATGTAATATAAATAATGATGAGTTATTTGCTTGATATATTATTAATTTTTAAACTAGCTATTAAAAATATATTCTATTTTAAAAAAAAAAATTCGCTAGATAAATTTACATTAGTAACAGCATCAGATGAGAAACACTACATTTACATTAAAAAATTTATTCAGAATTACAAAAATGTAAACACTGACAATTTTAGCAACTTAATTATCTATGATCTTGGTTTAAATAGCAGTCAGAAGAGAGAATTAAAACTGGATAAACAAATTCAATTAAGAAGATTTCCATTTGAGCAATATCCTAATTTTTACAGTGAGAGAAATAAAGAACATGGTAATAAAATTGGTGGCTTTGCTTGGAAACCAGAAATTATTAATATATTAAAAAATGAAAATATCACTTATATTATTTGGCTAGATTCCGCTACGTCATTTAAAAACAACTTGCTATATTTTAAATTACTTATTCTTGAACGTGGGTTTGCTAGTTTTTACTCAAGCGGAGATATTCAAAAGTGGACACACGATACAGTAATTGAAAAACTAAATCTACAAGCTAGTAAACGAATACTACATTCATCAAACCTAATGGCAGGGGTCATAGGTTTTGACTTTACTAATGAAAAAGCAAGAGAACTTCTTAATGATTGGAACTACCTATCATCAAAAAAAGATTTCATATTTCCTCCCAAAAGCAATTCGTCAAATCACAGACACGATCAATCGCTTCTTTCTATAGGTTATTGGGAATTATATAGTGAAAGATTACCTTCACAATTAAATCTTTTTGGATTGCGAATCCAGAACTGGCCTAATAAGATACTTTTCTTCTTTGATGACAATTATAGAATCAAGAATAAGTTGCTTGAAAAACACAACTTTAATTCAACTACAACTAACAGCAGATGTAGGATAATTATTTTATTAAACATAGAAAGTTTAAAAAAAATTCCACTACATTTATTTTTCACTAAAAAAATATTGTTATTTATATTCAATGAAAATGATAAAAATGTTTTAAAAAAACATTTCATTAGAAACAAGAAAGTAAATTTTTATTACATTAGTGATAATCATAATTCAGATAGAGGTGTTTCAGACGATGATTATAAATTTTATAAAGTCAATGAAATTGTTGAAAGGGAATATAAAATTATAGCTTATGAAAATTAACAACATAGAGATTATTTCTGGTTTTAAGTTTGCAGAGATTGCAGATGTAATATTTAGTGGTGTCTTTTTAAAATCTCAAATTGAACATCTCGATCTCAAAGAAAATATTGATAACCACATAGGCGATAGTGAGTATATCTTTGTGAGAAAAAAAAAATTTTCTCTAAATGAAAATCAAATTATATTTTGTAAAACTGAGTATCTTAAAGAATTATTCAGAATATTAAATAAACAATGTAACTTTAACAATATAAAATTAATCACTCATCAAAGTGATTTACGGATATCAAAGAAATTATATTTATCAAAACCTAAATGTATTTCTAAATGGTATTCAATTAATGTTGACTACCGGAGTCATGATTTAGTACCAATACCAATTGGAATTGCTAATTTTCATTCTAAAAATTTAAATGAAGAAATGTTTAGTGGAAATATTCAAATTAATAATTATTTAATCAAAAAAAATAATTTATTGTATTTAAATTTCAACCCAAATACAAATTTCAACCATAGAAAGAGTTTGTATAATCTTTTTAGTGAAAAAAAATGGGCTAACCTAGATTTTACGGTATTAGATCAAGCAGAATATAAAAAAAGACTTTCAATACACAATTTCAGCTTAGCCCCTTGGGGTAATGGTATCGATACGCATAGGTTTTGGGAGGCACTCTATAGTGGATCAATACCTGTAACAAAAAAACATTTAATTTATGAATCATTTAAGACAATCCCAAAAATCTTAGTAGATGACTACACAGATATTTCTAAAGAATTACTGAAAAATAATTTACAAAATTTATCTAAAAATAGCAATGATTTTAACTTAAATGAACTTGATTTCAATTATTGGAAAAAATTAATAACAGATACAAAAAGTGATTTCGAAGAAAGTTGTTCTGTGGTTTTAATAAATCACAATCACAAACTTCTGAGAAGTGTTGCTGACTTTAAGCATACTTTAAAAAGTAAGTTAAAAATATTTAATAGGCTTAGAAGATTTTTATACAGAGTGGCGGGATTCTAATGCTTAATTTTCTGTATGCATTTGATAGAAATTACACTACACAAGGATGTGTTTCTATTTATTCTTTGTTAGAAAATGTAGAGGAAAAAATTAATATTTTTGTAATTCTTGATTCTTCAAATGAGAACTATATTTTTCCAGAAAAAATATCTCATCATAAAAACCTTAATAATTTTATAGTTAAAGATGTTGAAGTAGAAGAAAGATTTTATAATATAAGCTCTTCACACGTCTCAAAAGCAACCTTTTA
>TARA_B110000003_G_scaffold83805_1_pt1 | contig 27411 bp, 23 predicted proteins | sample TARA_B110000003 | Tara Oceans TARA_B110000003 (sample SAMEA4396424) | marine metagenome | biome: Westerlies Biome; feature: [SRF] surface water layer (ENVO:00010504); material: water (ENVO:00002006), including particulate matter (ENVO:01000060) such as... | depth 5 m
GGTCTATTTGGAGGTGCTGGAGTAGGAAAAACCGTTTTAATCATGGAACTTATAAATAACATAGCCAAAGTTCATTCGGGTTTCTCGGTTTTTGCAGGTGTTGGCGAACGAACTAGGGAGGGAAATGATCTCTATCACGAGATGATAGAAAGTAATGTGATCAATCCTGATAATTTAGAAGATAGTCAAGTTGCCCTAGTCTATGGACAGATGAATGAACCTCCCGGTGCGCGGATGCGTGTGGCGTTAACTGGATTAACTTTAGCTGAGCAATTTCGAGATCAGTCTGGTACCGATGTTTTGTTTTTTGTGGATAATATTTTTAGATTTACCCAGGCTGGGTCTGAAGTTTCAGCTTTACTCGGTCGTATTCCATCGGCTGTTGGTTATCAACCTACACTGGCAACTGATATGGGAGCAATGCAAGAAAGAATTACTTCAACCAAGGCAGGCTCTATCACATCGGTCCAAGCGGTATATGTCCCTGCAGATGATTTAACTGATCCAGCGCCTGCTACATCGTTCGCGCATCTTGACGCAACTACAGTACTCTCTAGAGCGATATCGGAAATAGGCATCTACCCGGCTGTGGACCCACTTGACTCAAATTCAAGATTAATGGATCCAGCTATCGTTGGTGAAGAGCACTATAATGTTGCTAGAGATGTACAGGGTATCCTTCAGAGATACAAATCGTTGCAGGATATTATTGCTATTCTTGGAATGGATGAACTCAGTGAGGAAGATAAACTTACGGTTGCTCGGGCTAGAAAAATCCAGCGGTTTCTTTCTCAACCGTTTGATGTTGCTAAAGTATTTACTGGATCTGACGGAAAACAAGTTCCACTAGAAGATACAATTCAATCCTTTAAAGCGGTAGTAGCCGGGGAGTATGATCACCTCCCTGAAGCTGCGTTTTATATGGTAGGCGGAATTGATGAAGTTCTAGCGAAGGCAGAAAAAATAGCAGCCGATGCAGCTTAGAAAGAGTAATTATGGCTAAATTATTTCAATTTGACCTTGTTTCGCCTGAAAAAAGTTTAATGTCTTTGGAGGTGTCAGAGGTAAACATCCCTGGAGCAGAGGGCGATTTTTCATCCTTGATTAATCATGCGCCAATAATTACTACTCTAAGACCTGGCTTTGTGAATGTTAGTTCACCCAGCGGAGATGTAAAATATTTTGTAACGGGGGGGTTTGCGGAGGTTTCATCTGAGGCGACTTCTGTTCTAGCTGAAAAAGCCTATCTGGAAAGTGATTTAACTAGAGATATTGCAGATGAGCTTATTACGAAAGCAAATCTAAGGCACGAGACAGTCGGATCTGATGCTACAGAAAAATATTGTTCTGATTTACGGATAGCTTTGTCAAAAATCCAGTAAAATTCTTAAATAAGACTTGGGTACATCCCCTCGTATACTGGAGCCAGGCTATCATCATTGAAAAGTGATGATACACTTGTTCCACCCCATATATTTAATATCGCTTGGGCAAACATTGGGGCTGTGGGTATTACTCTAATCTTTTTAGAATCTGTAACTTCTTCACTAGGCCCCACAGAGTCGGTAATTATTAACTGTTTCATCGAAGAAGACTCTATTTTTTTTACAGCACTGCCACTCAATACTCCGTGAGTGATGTACGCATGTACCTCAGTTGCACCTGCTTTTATAAGCAGATCAGCTGCTTTACACAATGTTCCAGCGGTATCACATATGTCATCCACTAGAATGCAGCTCTTGCCTGTTACATCACCAATTAGTGTCATTTCGGCAATTTCACCTGGTTTTTCTCTACGCTTATCAGCAATTGCTAATGGAGCTCCCAATCTTTGTGCAAGTTCCCTTGCTCTTGCAACACCACCAACGTCGGGAGAAACTAGCATTATCTTGTCTAATTTGTTTTTAAAGTTATGTTTAATATCTAATGAAAATAATGGTGATGCGTACAGATTATCGACTGGGATATCAAAAAAACCCTGGATTTGAGCTGCATGAAGATCCATCGTTAAAACTCTTTCAACACCGGCCCTAGCTATCAGATTTGAAACTAGTTTGGCCGAGATTGGGGTACGGGCTTTTGTACGCCTGTCCTGTCTAGCATACCCAAAATAAGGTATTACCGCTGTTATCCTAGAGGCGGAGGATCGTTTGAGCGCGTCTGTTATAATCAGAAGCTCCATTAGATTATCATTTGCTGGGTTAGAGGTGGATTGTATAATGAACATATCTTCTCCACGCACATTTTCATAAACCTCTACAAAAATTTCTTGATCAGTAAATTTTTCTACACGCACGTCTACTAATTTAGTAGTCATACCTCGATGCATGGACATTCGCTTTGCTATACTGCTAGCTAACTCAAGATTAGCATTACCGGCTATGATTTTTGGTTCTGAATGTATTGGGATGTTCATTATGCAAAACTCTTTCTCATAGCGATTCCAATATTTATACTAATGGATCTTTAATAATTAACATTGGTATTGTTCAGTGAAAAGTATTTAAAATTAGAAAACTAAAACTGATACATTTTCATTACAATTTTTATCTCTTAACTATACCTTTTATTAGATCTCTTTCTTCTAGTAAGCTTTCTCAACTTTGAAAATCATCCATTAAATGATCTTCCCACTCGTCTTCTGGAATTTCAAACTCTGGGATGCAAATGCCTCTTACTGATATGCCGGCTTCATGTACCGACTCTTTTTTTCCTGAGACCAAAGGATGCCAGTCAAACAAAGGTTTTCCCTCATACAATAAACGATAGGCACAAGTATTAGGTAACCAATAAGCAACTTTACTGATATTGACTGGGGATAGCACAACGCAGTCAGGAACAAATTTCTTTCTTATCGAATATTGACCGCATTTACATGTTTGATCATCTAGGAGACGGCATGATATCTTAGTGTATTCTATATTACCAGTTTCCTCATCTTCAAGTTTATGCAAACAGCATTTCCCACATCCATCACAAAGGGCCTCCCATTCATCTTTATTTAGCTGTTCAATTGGGAGTTTTTCCCAAAATTTTTGTCTAAATTTCTTATTCTTTTTCTCAGTATTACTCATCTGCGGCTTAGGCTATTTTTTGCCTTCCTACAATCAAGATCCATCTGTAAAATTAATTCTTCTACTGAGGGAAAATTTTCTTCTGGTCGGATAAAATCAATGAGTGCAACTGATATTTCCTCACCATAGATATCTTCCTGGAAATCAAATATATATGTTTCACAATTAATTACATTATTTCCGAACATAGGTTTTTTCCCAACCGAGGTTACACCAGTGTACGAACCACATTTTGGTCCACTTAAAATATCGACAAGAACAGAATATATTCCTAATCTTGGTTTATGTAATCCGTCCAGCGAAATGTTGGCTGTAGGATAACCAAGTGTTCGACCTCTTTGGTCTCCGGTAATTACGAGTCCATCCAATCTGTGCCAGTGTCCCAGCATTTTAGCTGCGTCTCTTGTACAACCATCAGCAAGTAAATTTCTGATACTTGTTGATGATAAAATTTTATCACCATCACTTACGGTATCAGCTATTTCGACATTAAAACCAAGATCGTTACCTAACTCAATCAGCATATTAGCATCACCAGTTCTATCTTTCCCAAAACAGAAATCAGCACCAATAACAAGATTTTTTGCGCCGAGACCTTTCGTAATAACTTTTTCTGCAAAGTTATAAGCGCTCAGAGAAGCCATAGTCTCATCGAAAGTAATCTGATATAATATTTCAACCCCTAGTCTTTTTAGTCTATTATTTCTACTCTTATCATTCATTAGTCTAAAAGCAGAACTCTCAGGTTTAAAAAACTCTCTGGGGTGTGGACTAAAAGTTAGAACACCTAGCGGACAATTTGATGAAAATTGCTTTGCATTTTTTATAATTGATTGATGACCTAAATGTACTCCATCAAAATTTCCAACAGCAACGGAGGCTCCTTTGTGACATTCATTTATAATATTATAATCAGTTAATATTCTCATAAATGTTGCGTAAACGGGTTAAGTCCTCCGTGCAAGCCTCAGATTTATTAAAACGTATAACATTTAAACTTATCTTAGTTTTCCTATAGTCCACCTTGGGTTGCAATTTTCTTTTTGTAAAAATTGCTCAAGAAACGTTTCATCTGGTTGATATTCTGTTTTTGTCTCTGAGGCGGCCAGACCTCCAGAAATGAAAAGTGAATCCAGCTTGTTATTAATTGCTCCAGTCACATCTGTTAAAATACCGTCTCCAACACACAAAATTTTATGATCAGGAATATTAAGGCTTAGATCGGAAAGACGCTTTCTGGCAAGATCATAAATTGGTTTATGAGGTTTCCCAAAATATAAACTTTTTCCTCCAAGGTTTGTATACTCTGCTGCTAACGCTCCAGCACACCATTCTCTTCTATTGCCCCTGTCAACAACTATATCTGGGTTTGCGCATAGCAGTGCTAAACCTCTTTTTTGAGCAATAATTAAGTCATCTAAATTTTGGTTGGGCGGTATTAAAGGATTGAAGGGGCCACAACATACGACTCCGTCTGCTTGATTTACAGATACAAGCTCAATTTTGTCATATCTTGCGGAATAGGATGGTGGATCAAAAAAATTTAGATCATGAGGTTGACCTATAAAATAAATTTTTCTTCCAATGAGCCCAGAAAATAACCCATAGCGTGCAGAGTCTCCAGAAGTTGCGATAGCATCCCAACAAGAAGGATCTATACCAATTTTATCAATTTGTTTTTCAACACTTTTTCTATGTCTGGGAGCGTTCGTAACAAGTATCACTATTCCCCCCTTTTTCCTGTAATCGGTAAGCGCTTTGGTCGCTTCGAAAAAAGGGCTATACCCGTCGTGTAAACAACCCCAAAGATCAACAAACATAGCGCTATAGTTTGAAGAGATTTCTGATAAGTTTTCTATAACACTAGTCATTAACGGTTTAGTCCTATTATTTTCTTTATATAAGCGTCGAAAAAATACAAAAAAAGTGGCTCATAATAGTGAGCCACTTTAAAAAACATCCCTAACAATTCTGATGAGTTACCCTATTAATAAAGGTGCTATAACCAGACTTACAATTGCCATTACGTTTATTAGGATATTCATAGCAGGTCCAGACGTATCTTTCATAGGGTCGCCAACAGTATCACCAACTACTGCAGCTTTATGAACATCAGAACCTTTACCCCCAAGATTACCCTTTTCTACATATTTCTTAGCATTATCCCAGGCACCACCAGCGTTAGCCATCATTAGAGCCATCATTACGCAACAGATAAGAGCACCACCAAGCATACCACCTAACGCTTTTGGACCTAACCCGAACCCAATTATTACGGGTGCAAGAACAGCTAGAGCCCCAGGAACTATCATTTTTCGGAGGGCTGCTCTAGTAGCTATATCTACGCAGCTTGCCGTGTCTGGTTTAGCTGTACCTTCTAAAAGGCCAGGAATTTCTCTAAATTGACGTCGCACCTCTTCTATCATATCGAATGCCGCGTCCCCCACGGCTTTCATTGTCATAGAGCTTACTAAGAATGGAAAAATTCCACCGATGAACATTCCACATAGAACTAAAGGATCGTTTATTGCTAGAACAAAGCTATCATCCTGCATAGATATTTTTTCAATATAAGCGCTTATAAGTGCTAGAGCTGCAAGTGCTGCTGCTGAGATTGCAAAACCTTTTCCGATTGCTGCAGTTGTATTACCAACTTCATCAAGACCATCAGTGATCTCTCGAGTTTCTTCTCCCATTTCAGCCATTTCAGCTATTCCTCCGGCATTATCGGCTACTGGGCCGTAAGCATCTATAGCCATCGTAATTCCAACGGTACTTAACATCCCCACTGCAGCCATTCCTACACCGTAAAGACCAGCGGATAGATTAGCAAAAAATATTATTGCGGCAATAGTTAGTACTGGGAGAGCTACTGATTCCATTCCTACTGCTAAGCCTGATATCATAACAGTTGCAGGACCAGTCTCACCATCCTTGGCAATTTTTCTTACGGGTGGGCCTCCTGTATAATATTCGGTGATAAGTCCTACTATGATGCCACCGACTGAGCCAACAAGAACAGCCATCCATACTCCTGCTGATACACCAGCATTTGTCACCATGAAGTAAGCTAAAACGATAAATAAAACTGCGGATCCAATGGTTCCAAATCTAAGAGCCACATCAGGACTCTTGCTTGAGAACAACCGAACAGAAAGAATCCCGGCGAGAGAGCAAATAAGTCCTAAAGAAGCAAGTGCTAAAGGCATGAATTGAAGAGCGCCTCTATCCCCGCCTAGGCTCTCTACGTTTGTTAACGACATTGATGCGGCCAAAGCAATAGATGCAATCATAGAACCGCAATAGCTCTCAAAAATATCTGATCCCATTCCAGCTACATCACCAACATTATCACCAACATTATCTGCAATAACAGCTGGGTTCCGAGGATCATCTTCTGGAATGCCGGCCTCGACTTTTCCAACCAGATCAGCACCAACATCAGCACTTTTAGTGAAAATTCCTCCCCCAACACGACTAAACAACGCTACAGATGACGCTCCCATTGCGAAACCCTCAATTGAATGAATGGTTTCCATGCTCCCAGCCATATAATGATATAAGATTCCAACCCCAAGGAGCCCAACAGAGGCTACGGTTAAGCCCATTATAGAACCGCCCGAGAAAGCAATATTTAACGCTGCGGATGCACCGCTTGTGTTAGCAGCTACAGCGGTTCGAACATTTGCACGTGTCGCGGTGTACATGCCGATATATCCAGCTACCCCAGAACAAGCCGCTCCAAGGAGAAAGGCAATTGCTGTTCCGGACCCTAAGCTAAAATAGAGAGCTACGATGCAAACTAGGCAGAAAACTGCGAGACGTTTGTATTCAGCGGACATGAATACCATTGCCCCAAGGTGAATTTCGTCTGCTATTTCTTTTACGCGTCCCTCGCCGCCTGAGCTTTGAAGAATCTTTGCATAAGTCAAAAATGCAGCTATCATACCAAGCGCACCGAGGCCGATTGGAAGTATTGCGGTTGAAAGCATGAACTTATCCTTTTTTTAAGTTTTTTGGTTGTCAGGTAGAGTAATTAAAGATTTAAAATCGACGCGGTTATAGCGACAATGTTAACTTCTGTAAAGCCATGAATAGACGACTAATCAAGTAACATATTTTTTATCAAAAATTGAAGTATGTTACCCTAGCTATGAACTCTTCTCTTCAGAAAAATGTTATTGATCTAATTTTTCGGTATTCTAGGTGTAAAAGTTAAAGGACAAGTTTAGTTTATTTCTTTTATTTGTTTTAAATTCAGGAATTAATGAAAGATTTTTATTACCTTGGTACTTGACTCTGTTGTCGGTGATACATATCTGCAGTTTGTTAGCACTCTTATGGTGAGAGTGACAACTGTCCGAATAATGGACCTAAATTTAAACCGTTAGTTAAGGAGCTAGTAAAATGGCATTAAAACCGCTTCACGACCGCGTGCTGGTAAGGCGCGTAGAAAGCGAAGAAAAAACTGCAGGGGGTTTAATCATCCCTGACAGCGCAAAAGAAAAACCAGCAGAAGGCGAAATCGTCGCTGCAGGAGAGGGATCCCGTAAAGATAGTGGTGAACTAATTGAAATGGCCGTATCCACAGGAGACAAAGTTCTATTTGGAAAATGGTCGGGAACCGAAGTAACAGTTGATGGCGAAGAGCTATTGATTATGAAAGAGAGCGATATTTTAGGCATTTTGTCTTAATCGCATCACAATTATTATGAATAGGAGCGGAGAAAATGTCTGCTAAAGAAGTAAAATTTAATACAGATGCACGCGATCGTATGTTGAGAGGTATAAATACTCTCTCTGATTCCGTGAGAGTTACCTTAGGTCCAAAGGGACGAAACGTTATCTTGGATAAATCTTTTGGCGCACCTCGTATCACCAAAGACGGTGTATCAGTTGCCAAAGAAATTGAATTAGAAGATAAATTCGAAAATATGGGTGCTCAAATGATAAAAGAGGTCGCCCAACGGACTAATGACGAAGCTGGAGATGGCACAACCACAGCAACAATTTTAGCTCAAGCGATTGTTAAAGAAGGCTTGAAGTCAGTTGCTGCCGGAATGAATCCAATGGATCTGAAGCGTGGCATTGATCTAGCGACATCAAAAGTTGTGGAAGCAATTAAAAAAGCATCTCGTGAAGTTAAGGATAGTGACGAAGTAGCCCAAGTTGGAACTATTTCCGCTAATGGCGAAGCAGAAATTGGTCAACAAATTGCCGGAGCAATGCAAAAAGTCGGTAATGAGGGTGTTATCACCGTTGAAGAAAATAAAGGGTTAGAGACAGAAACAGATGTCGTTGAGGGAATGCAGTTTGATCGGGGTTACTTAAGTCCATATTTTGTAACAAACCCTGAAAAAATGACCGCAGATCTTGAGGATGTTTATATTCTACTCTTCGAAAAGAAGTTATCAACATTGCAGCCTATGGTTCCTCTTTTGGAAGCAGTTATTCAGTCTGGTAAACCTCTACTAATCATTGCTGAGGATGTTGAGGGTGAAGCACTAGCAACTTTGGTTGTAAACAAGCTTCGTGGTGGACTAAAAATCGCCGCTGTTAAGGCTCCAGGATTTGGAGATCGACGCAAAGCAATGCTTCAGGATATCGCTATACTAACAGGTGGGCAGGTTATTTCCGAGGATCTCGGTATGAAACTGGAGTCCGTTACAATTGATATGTTAGGTAATTCAAAGCGTGTTTCAATAACAAAAGATGAAACAACAATAGTGGATGGGTCTGGTGAGAAAGCCGAGATCGAAGCAAGAGTAAGTCAAATACGTGCACAGGTTGAAGAAACAACTTCTGATTATGACAAAGAAAAACTTCAAGAACGTGTAGCAAAACTTGCCGGCGGTGTAGCTATCATTAGAGTTGGTGGCATGACCGAAGTGGAAGTTAAGGAACGTAAAGACCGTGTCGATGATGCTTTAAATGCTACTCGTGCAGCCGTTCAAGAAGGTATCGTAGTCGGTGGTGGTGTAGCGTTAGTACAAGCTACAAAAGCACTGTCTGGTTTGAAGGGAGCTAACTCTGATCAAGCAGCAGGAATTTCAATTGTTACTAAGGCACTTGAAGCTCCACTTAGACAAATAGCAGAAAATGCAGGCGTTGACGGTGCAGTCGTTGCAGGTAAAGTAAAAGAAAGCAAGGACGCTTCTTTTGGTTTTAATGCTCAGACTGAAGAGTATGGAGATATGTTTGCTTATGGTGTAATTGACCCTGCAAAAGTTGTTCGTACTGCATTAGAAGACGCAGCTTCCATTGCAGGTTTGTTAGTTACGACAGAAGCTATGGTCGCAGACAAACCTTCAAAAGATGCTGGCGGTGGTGCCCCAGGTGGAATGCCTGATATGGGCGGCATGGGCGGCATGGGCGGCATGGGCGGCATGATGTAATCGCTCCTCCAAATAATTAATAACATAAAAGGCCCATTATAATGGGCCTTTTATATTTTTGCTCCACCAATAGTCAAACCTCCAATCATCAACGTTGGTTGCCCAACACCTACTGGAACCCATTGACCAGCTTTTCCACAATTCCCAATACCAGGGTCTAGTTTAAGATCATTTCCCACGGCCCGAATATTTTTCAGAGCTGTTGCTCCATCACCTATTATTGTTGCGCCTTTTACAGGGTGTAGTATTTTTCCGTTTTTTACTTGGTAAGCTTCATTGCAAGAGAAAACAAATTTTCCATTTGTTATATCTACCTGACCACCGCCAAACCCAACTGCGTATAGACCATCCTTTAAATTACTTAAGATAGTTTCAGGGTCATCAGAACCTGGTAGCATGTAAGTATTCGTCATGCGTGGTAAAGGAGGATAAGCATAGCTTTCCCTTCTTCCATTACCTGTTGACTCCAAGCCCATTAGTCTAGCATTTTGACGATCATGCATATACCCTATTAATTGCCCATTCTCTATGAGGATAGTTTTTTCGCCTGGAGTACCTTCATCATCTATCGAGATTGAACCACGTTTGCTGGGAATCGTACCATCGTCCAATATAGTGACTCCTTTAGCCGCAATATTTTTTCCCATTAGTTCACTGAATGCGCTTGTCTTTTTTCTATTAAAATCGCTCTCTAAACCATGTCCGATTGCTTCATGCAGTAGAATGCCTGGCCAGCCTGGTCCAAGGACAACATCCATTATACCAGCTGGGGCTTCTACAGCCTTTAAATTCACTAGGGCAATTCGCAGAGCCTCCTCCACTAGGGGTTTCCAGCTTTTACTGCACATCAAAATTTCTAATTTATGTCTTCCACCAAGTCCAGAAGTTCCAATTTCTCGACGACCATTTTGTTCCACGATTACTGATATATTTAGACGAGTCATAGGTCTAGAATCCGTAAACTTAGACCCCTCAGGTCGTAATATTGAGATTTCCTGGATTGACGACGATAGATTTATAGATGCTTGGACAACTCTATGATCGAGCTCATGGGCAAAAGAGTCAATTTCTTGTAAAAGCTGAACCTTCTTGGAAACACTAAATTCATTAATAGGATTATCTGCTAAATAAAGCTCCATATTCTTACCGTTTGGAGGAGGCGATATTTTATTTTGATTTCTTCCTTGAGTTTTTGCTGAACTTTTTGCTGCTCTTTTAATCGATTTCTGATTTATTTCATTTGAGTGCGCATAACCAGTTTTTTCACCTTTCACTACTCTAAGACCAAACCCTTGAACATTACTAAAATTAGCATTTTTTAATATATTATTTTGTAAAGTAAAATTTTCTTTTCTCGAACTTTCAAGAAATAGTTCGCAATCGTCAGCGCCTTTTGCTGCATTTCTTAACGTATCTAAAGTGTTTTGATAGTCCAGGTGCGTCTCAAATGGATTGAATTTATTTTGTAGTATCCTATTCATTAAAACTTTCTAAATTGTTGTGTCAAAAGCCTGCGGCATGGTAGCGCGAAAGAGCCTCAAATACTTGCTACCTAGTGGTTTATATGGTCTCTGCGAAATACTATATAAAGTTCAGCATGTTGCAATACCATTAATTATTTTTAGGAATTACTAGATGAGATTTTTAAAATTTTCTATTATATTCACCTTCCTTTTTTCTGTAAAAGCAGCACTAGCTGAATCTGTGTCGGATAATCTTCAGATAATAGGAAAACCGATCCCGCATGGTCTGGGCTTTCAACCAGCTGTTACAGAGATGGCTAGAGATTTACAGTGGTTGGATAACTTTCTTTTAGTCATCGTGACAGTAATTACTCTCTTTGTAACTTTTCTTCTAGTTTATGCGATTGTAAAATTTAACCGGGCAAGAAACCCTGAACCAGCAACATTTACGCATAACTCAACGTTGGAAACTGCTTGGACTTTGGTACCAGTTCTAATTCTCATATTTATAGGTGCATTTTCGATTCCGGTTCTGTTCAAATCTCAAATAATACCAGACGGTGAAGTCGTAATTAAAGCAACGGGTAATCAATGGTACTGGAGTTATGAGTATGTAGATCATGAATTTGAGTTCGATAGTTTCATGATAGGGGCTGGAGAGAATAGAATAAGTCCTGAGACTATTAATGAATTGAATGAGGCCGGATATTCAGAAGATGAGTTTTTGCTGGCGACTGATACTGCCTTAGTAATACCCGTGGATAAAACAATCGTAATTCAAGTTACAGGTGCAGATGTGATCCATGCGTGGACTATTCCAGCTTTTGGAGTCAAACAAGATGGTGTTCCAGGCAGATTGGCGGAGCTGTGGTTTAAAGCTGATAAGGAAGGTATATATTTTGGACAGTGTTCAGAACTGTGTGGGAAGTCCCATGCCTACATGCCTATTACCGTTAAAGTAGTAAGCCAAGATAAATATGAAACCTGGCTTGATAGCGCTATCGAAGAATATGCTGGTATACCTCGGGTTACGAAACTAGCATCGATTGATTGAAATTAATTAAGACCATACTTGGAACTAATGTAGAAGTAATATGACTAATGTAACAACTCATATAGAATACAGAGAAGCAGAATTTACTGATTATTTCGCATTATTGAAACCGCGAGTGATGTCACTTGTAATATTTACCGCGGCTGTGGGTCTATTTGTTGCACCTGGAAATACTCACCCGTTTATTGCATTCACATCTATTTTATTCATAGCAGTTGGGGGTGGGGCTTCGGGAGCACTAAATATGTGGTTTGATCATGATATTGATGCGCTGATGCGAAGAACATCCGAGCGTCCAGTACCTATGGGAAGTATTAAACCAGGTGAGGCGCTGTCCTTTGGTCTTTGGTTGTCTTTCATTTCTGTTACCATGTTGGGATTAGCAGCGAACTGGTTTGCTGCAGGCCTGCTTGCATTTACCATATTTTTCTATGTCGTTGTTTACACTATGTGGTTAAAAAGATTGACTCCTCAAAATATCGTAATTGGAGGGGCTGCTGGAGCGTTTCCACCTATGATAGGTTGGGCCGTTGCGACAGGACAAGTATCTACAGAGAGTCTAATGATGTTTATGTTAATATTCCTATGGACACCACCTCATTTCTGGGCCTTGGCATTATTCATGAACGATGAATATACGGAGGCGGGAGTCCCCATGCTCACTGTTACACACGGAGAGAATAAAACGCGCCGTCATATACTGTTATATACTTTTCTTTTGGTTCCCGTTGCGATTGGCTTAGCGTTCACAAGTATTGGTGGCTTGATATATCTATTTACAGCAGTGATACTAAACATCAGGTTTGTTAACGGAGCGTGGAATTTAACAAAGCGGGACGAAAACGTTTCGAAACTCGATAATAACTTAAAAGAAAGAAAATTCTTCAGAAGATCTTTATCTTATCTATTCCTTCATTTTCTTGCTCTAGCGATTCAAGCAGTCTGGGTTAGTTTTGGTTTGGAGGCATGGTTTTGAGTATACGACGATCACATGAATTACATAGTAGAAGGTTAAATAGAAACGTTTGGTTAAGTGTTATTTTAATAGGGTTTGTTGCGTTAATATTTTGCCTTACAATAGTGAAGGTTTCCAACGGAAATGGTTTAGAAGCATATGATCACGTAGTACGTCCGTCACTTTTACCAGAAATAAAAGATTAAAATGGAGCTAGCAAAGAAAAATAAAAAAGTATTCACACTTTTGTCTATTGTTGTGGTTACTATGGTTAGCTTAGCATTTGCCTCAGTGCCATTCTATGATTGGTTTTGTAGGGTTACCGGATTTGCTGGTACTACACTGACGGCGAGTAGTGGGCCTAATGTAGTTATTAATAAGGAGATCAAGGTACGGTTCGATGGTTCAGTTGATCGTGGGCTAGAATGGGAGTTCAGGCCAGTACAAAAAGAGGTCAAATTAAAAATAGGAGAAACAGCTTTAGCATTTTACGAAGCATATAATCCTACGGATAGGCCTATAATGGGCACCGCTAGTTATAATGTTTTTCCTTTTAGTGCAGGTTCATTTTTTACTAAAATAGATTGCTTTTGTTTTGAAGAACAAATTTTAGCGCCGGGTGAAAGAGTTCAAATGCCAGTTACGTTTTATATCGATCCGGAGATTGAAAATGACAGAGATGGGAAATTTATTGAACAGATAACACTAAGTTATACTTTTTTTGAACAAGAAATAGTTGACGAAGCTAGATTGATTTCGCAACCTTTACCTAACATTAAATCTGATTAAAGCTGACCAAGGGGATTAAAATGGCACATTCAAAAAATCATGATTATCATATTTTATCACCATCAATTAATCCATTTTTAGGTGCTGTTGCTGCTTTTGCGATGCTCACAGGAGTTGTAAGGTGGATGCATGGATCTAGCCCGTGGTTGGCAGTTATAGGGCTAGTAGCTGTTTTGTATGTGATGTTTACCTGGTGGGCAGATGTAATAGACGAGAGTAACGTTGGAGATCATACACCAGTCGTAAGGATTGGCTTAAGATACGGTTTCATATTTTTTATAACTTCTGAGGTTATGTTCTTTCTTGCCTGGTTTTGGTCGTTTTTTAAGCATGCAATGTATCCAATGGGCCCAAATTCACCAGCAATTGACGGAGTTTGGCCACCAGTAGGAATAGAAACTTTTGACCCTTGGCATTTACCATTAATCAACACGCTTATTCTCTTATGCTCTGGAGCAGCAGCAACCTGGGCACATCATGCTTTGGTTCATGAAAATAATCGTAAAGATCTCAAGAATGGGCTTATTTTAGCAATCCTCCTTGGTGCGTTATTTACCGGGTTTCAAGCCTATGAGTATGGTCATGCAGCCTTTGGATTTTCTGGTAATATTTATGGAGCGAACTTCTTTATGGCTACTGGGTTTCACGGCTTCCATGTTTTAATTGGGACAATCTTCTTGGGGGTATGTCTTATAAGAACATATGCCGGGCACTTTACCCCGGAGCGTCATATCGGTTTTGAAGCTGCTGCATGGTATTGGCACTTTGTTGACGTTGTTTGGTTATTTTTATTTTTGGCAGTTTATGTGTGGGGCGGTTAATTCATTATAACGAGTTGGGTAGCTCCATCATCGAGAAAACCTGAGGCGCAGTAGGTGGAGAAAAATTTTTTCATTCCCCTACTTCTCGGTATGTGCGGTGTCTTAGTTTTAGTTTCCTTGGGTTTTTGGCAAGTTCACAGATTATCATGGAAGCAGGCTATTTTAAGCGATATTGATAATACAATAACGGCAGAACCAGTAGAACTCAATTCGGAATTAATTACTCGAAAAGATCAGTATTTACCAGTGAGAGCTGAGGGACAAATCCTGCAAGAGGAAGCACATGTTCTTATTTCACTCAAAACTAAGGGAGCTGGTTATCGTCTGATCAGTGTTTTTGAAACTCTAAGCGGTAAAATTTTGTTGGATCAGGGTTTTATTAGTCTAGAACGTAAAAATAAATTAAGGGTTACACGAAGAGTAGATGTTTTGGGAAATCTTTATTGGCCAGATGAAATCGATAGTTTTACGCCCGAACCAGATCAGGAAAAAAAAATCTGGTTTGCAAGAGATATAAAAAGAATTGCGTTAGAACTTAATACAAAGCCCATTCTACTAGTTGCTAGGAGTATAACCCCCAATAACTCAAATGTGATGATGTTACCTATAAGCTCTGTAAGGATTCCGAATAACCATTTTCAATATGCTATAACTTGGTTTTCGTTAGCTTTCGTTTGGTTGGGGATGACAGTATATCTACTTTGGCGTATTAGAGTTGAGAAAAATAGTTAAGAGGCCCGAATGCGATATATTTCTACCAGAGGAACGGCGCCAGAGTTAAACTTTGAAGAGGCCATGCTATCAGGATTAGCCAGAGACGGAGGATTATATCTTCCTAAGTGTGTTCCGATTCTCAGTAAAGAGACTATCCTAGAATTCAAAGGAAGTTCTTATGAGGAGATAGCCTATACTGTAATGGAGCCTTTTGTGGGCGATGCATTCTCTAGAGAAGAATTCCAAGAAATAATAAATAAATCTTATTCAAACTTTAGACATATGGCCAGAGCTCCTATTCAAAGACTTAGTGAAAAGCATTTCTTGCTAGAGCTATTCCATGGACCTACTCTAGCATTTAAAGATTTTGCTATGCAACTTATTGGTCAACTTTTTAGGGTATCTCTGGCAAAGTCTGGCAGACGGGTTACTATCATAGGAGCAACTTCAGGCGACACCGGGTCAGCGGCAATAGAGGCATTCAAAGGGTTAAAAGAAGTTGATGTATTTATATTTTTTCCAAGAGGACGAGTGTCTGAGGTTCAACGCCGTCAGATGTCAACTCCATCAGAAAATAATGTGCATGCAATTTCAATAGATGGCGATTTTGATGATTGTCAGAAAATTGTTAAAGATTTATTTAGTGATCTGGTATTTCGTGACAAAGTTAATCTTTCAGGTGTAAATTCGATTAACTGGGCTCGAATAATGGCTCAAATTGTATATTATTTTTCATCATTTTCATCACTTGATAGTGATTGCCATCATGTTAGTTATACCGTTCCAACGGGTAATTTTGGTGATATATTCGCTGGCTATATGGCAAAACAAATGGGTTTACCTATATCTAAATTATACATAGCGACTAACCAAAATGATATACTCCATAATACTCTAATAAGTGGTCATTATACTAGAGCGGAGGTTAAACCATCGATAAGCCCCTCGATGGATATTCAGGTTAGCTCTAATTTTGAACGAGCTGTTTATTATGCTCTGAATAAAGATACTACAAAAGTTTGTAAATTTTTTGAGAGTTTCAATAATAGTGGAAGTTGTGAGCTTCAAAAATTGGCTTATACCAATTTACTTAAATATTATTCTTCAGGTAGAGTTAGCGAGGCGCAAACAGCCAAAACAATAATGGAAGTACGCAAGAATTACAAATTAGATGTTTGTCCTCATACAGCGATTGGTCTGAAAGTCGCAGAAGATAATATAAGTGAAGAAACAATGATAACACTCGCTACAGCGCATCCAGGGAAATTTTCAACGGCATTCCAAAATGCTACAGGGAAACAACCTGAAAGTTTAAACTATATAACTGATCTATTTGATAAGGACGAAAGAATTACCGAATTAAAAATAGATCTTGAAATTATTAAGAAAATTATTCTGGAAAGGATTTAAATTTGAGCAATCAATTACACACTCTAGCTAATGGCTTTCGCATTGTAACAGAGAATATGCCAGGTTTAGAAAGTGCAACAATCGGTATATGGGTGAGTGCCGGTGGAAGACACGAAAGTGTTGAACAAAATGGTATTGCTCATTTTTTGGAACATATGGCTTTTAAGGGGACCACTAACAGAACAGCACTTGAAATAGCTGAACAAATAGAAGATGTCGGAGGGTATATTAATGCTTACACTAGCAAAGAAATGACTGCTTATTATACCCGTGTCCTAAAAAAGGATGTGAGTTTAGCTATTGATGTTATTGGTGATATTTTGCGCAACCCAACATTTGAAGAGAAAGAAATAGAGGTCGAACGGGGTGTAATAATACAAGAGATTGGAATGTCGTTAGACACACCTGATGATGTAATTTTTGATTGGTTGCAGGAAATCGCATTTCCTGATCAATCTTTGGGTAGAACTATACTTGGCCCAATAGAAAAAGTTTCAAGTTTCACTAAAAACGATTTATCCAAGTTTGTTTCTCGTCATTATAACCCAGAAAAATTGATTTTATCTGCAGCAGGCGCTGTTGATCATGATGAAATAGTACGCTTAGCAGAAAAGATTTTTGGTGATTTACCTGTTAGGAGGGTTGAAAGTGTTCAGCCAGCCAAATTCGCCAATGGGAGTAAGAAAGTTGTAAAAACATTAGAACAGGCTCACCTTGCCATAGGATTACAGGCGTGTGGCTATAGGGATAAGAATTTCTATACAGCTCAAACATTTGCAAGTTTATTTGGTGGGGGAATGTCTTCAAGGCTCTTTCAAGAAATACGAGAAAAACGCGGGCTATGTTACTCTATATTTTCACAATTAGCGGCATATTCAGATATAGGCTTATTAACAATATACACTGGAACCTCCGAGGGATCTATCTCCAGCATTTCTGATATAATTTTAGATGAGTTAAAGCGTGTCAGTGAAGATTTAATGGTAAAAGAAGTCGATAGGGCAAAAACCCAAATGAAGGCGGGTCTTCTCATGGGGTTAGAAAGTTCTTCATCTCGTGCAGAAAGACTTGCAAGGCTAGTCAGCATTTGGGGAGTTGTACCTGACCTAGCAGATACAGTCGAAAAAATTGACAGCGTTAGCGTAGATAGCGTCAAAGCCTTTTCTGAAAGTTTAATATCAAATAAGCGTCTAGCTGTAGCAGCGTATGGCCCAGTTAGAAAGGCTAAGGACTTCAAAGAAATTCTTGATAGAATGAATTAAGAAATGCTTAAGCTTACTCGACAATTAAACATTGAAACTGAACGAATGTTGTTAAGGCCTCCTATTCATAGTGATTTTGACCAGTGGGTAGCTTTACGGGAAAAAAGTATTGAGTTTTTGGAGCCGTGGGAACCCTCTTGGTCAGCAGATCACTTATCTAAGAAAAATTTTCTTAATCGAGTGTATTGGTCAAAAAAATCTCTAAGAGATAAAACAGCTTTACCGGTATTCATGTTTGAAAGAAATAGTGGAGCTCTCTTAGGGGCTATCACTCTGGATAATATTCGACGAGGTCCTGCCCAGGCCGGTACACTGGGTTATTGGATAGGTCAAACTTTTGCCCGAAATGGCTTTATGAAAGAATCAATCGGAGCCTTAGTACATTATGCATTTCACTCATTAGACTTAAGCCGGTTGGAAGCAGCTTGTCTCCCAGAAAATATTGCGTCTAGAACTGTTTTAGAAAAATCTAATTTCAAATATGAAGGAGTTGCTCAAAGCTACCTTCAAATAAATGGGAGGTGGCGTAACCATGTATTATATTCCTGTCTTAGATCAGATCGAAGAGGCAAGACTGACGTTTAATAAGAAATAAAGAGTTTATATTAATCGGTTTATGTATTAATCGTAATTTACTAGAGATTTGATTTCAAATTAGAGATAGAGCCTTCAGATATGCTGAACCCATTAAGTGATAAAATCGAAAAGAAACTGAGAGAAAGTTTATCTGCAGACACTTTTAGAGAGTTTTCACAATCGTACTTAGAGGAACCACGTGGTAGACATTTTGGTGTTGAAGGGTTGTTATTAGCCCCTAATAATGTGGAGGATGTCTCAAAAATTGTCAGTATCTGTTCAGAGTCTAACATAGGCATAATACCCTACGGTGGCGGAACAGGTTTAGTTGGTGGACAGATTCTTTCTAATGGATTTAAGCCAGTTATATTATCTTTGGAACGGATGAATAAGATTAGAAACTTTTGGCCCTCAGAAAATATTATAATTGCTGAAGCGGGTGTAATTCTTAGAAATATTCAGGATGTAGCAAATTCTTTAAATAAAATATTTCCATTATCGTTAGCGTCCGAGGGCTCCGCTAATATCGGTGGAAATTTAGCGACAAATGCAGGTGGAATTAATGTTGTTAAGTATGGAAATATGCGGGACTTATGTTTAGGAATAGAAACAGTGCTACCTAATGGCAAAGTATATAATGGCCTTTCACGTCTTAGAAAAGATAATACGGGATATGATTTAAAAAATATCTTTATCGGATCAGAAGGAACTTTGGGAATTATAACTGCTGCTAGCTTGAAATTATTCCCTAAACCCCAGAGCCAAGCTTCTGCCTTTTTGGTAGTGAAAGACCCAAGTACGGCAATCGAATTATTTGAAATTTGTCGAGATAGATTAGGTGACCAGATATCAGCATTTGAATTGATCAGTAATGTAGGACTAGATTTTCTAAAAGAGGTTGGTCCAGAGATAAAGTCGCCGTTTTCTAATAATCCTGAGTGGATGGTATTAATAGATGTGAGCTGTAACCAAAAAGATTTTGCTCAAACTGCTTTGGAAGGGCTCTTTTCGGAGGTTTATGAGCGAGAGTTAGTCAAGGATGGAGTTATATCTCAATCGATAGGCCAAAGAAATGATTTTTGGAAGGTAAGGGAAAGTATTCCTGAAGCAAATCATAGGGTGGGTGCTATCTCCTCCTCTGATATTTCGTTTCCTATCAGCTTAATTCCTGAGTTTATATCCAGGGCTGAAAAAAATATATCAAGAATTGGAGAATTCCGTATCAATTGCTTTGGGCATATTGGTGATGGAAATCTCCATTATAACATTTTTCCATTGGTGGGCGAATCTCGGAGTGATAGAGAAAAAGACAGAGAAAAGGTTAAAAGCATCCTATATGACATAGTTAGTGATATGGGCGGCTCATTCTCTGCTGAACATGGCATTGGACGTTTAAAAGTTAAGGAGTTACAAAAATATTCTGAACCAACAAAGCTTGAATTAATGGAGCTATTAAAACAATCATTCGACCCAAAAGGAATAATGAATCCTGGTGTGATGTTTAATTCGAAACAGTAGGTTTTTAAGTTAGCTCTCTAGCTCAAAAGTATCATGAAGAGCCTGAATAGCCAACTCAAGATATTTCCTGTCGATCAGGACTGAAATTTTTATTTCGGAGGTGGTTATGACTTTTATATTTATATTTTCTTCTTTAAGTGCATTAAACATTTGAGCTGCAACGCCAGCATGAGAACGCATACCGATACCTACAACTGACACCTTAGCTACATTCGTATCTACAACTAAATCTTCAAAAACTAAGTTACTAGATTCTTTGTTTTCTTTAATTGCTTTTCTAGCTTTATCCACCTCTTCTACAGGGCAAGAAAAAGTCATATCTGTAAGCCCTTCATCTGAAATATTTTGTACAATCATATCAACATTTACGCCAGATTCAGAAAGAGGTCCAAAGATGGCTGCGGCAATTCCTGGTCGATCTGCTACAGAAACTAGGGTCATTTTTGCTTCATCCCGTGAAAATGCAACTCCTGCTACAACATTTTTTTCCACTACATCTTCCTCCTTACAGACTACTGTACCTGATTCTATTGTTGTTGTCTCAAAACTAGAGAGAACCCTCAATGGTACATTGAAGCGCATAGCTAGTTCTACAGATCGTGTTTGTAATACTTTTGCTCCCAGTGAGGCTAATTCTAGCATTTCCTCGAATGATATTTGACTTAGTTTACGCGCTTTACTGCATATTCTTGGATCAGTAGTATAAATCCCATTTACATCGGTATAAATATCACATCGTACTGCTTTAAAAGCAGCAGCAAAAGCTACTGCTGTAGTATCAGAGCCGCCTCTTCCGAGAGTTGTTATTCTATTGTCTTCTGATAAGCCTTGAAAGCCTGCAATGACTGCTACTTTCATTCCTTCAGAAAATTTCTGATTTATATTTTCTGTACTTATATCTTTTATTCTAGCAGCACCATGACTTCCTTTAGTTCTCAGTGGAACTTGCCATCCAAGCCAGCTTCGTGCAGGAACATCCAGTTCTTGTAGAACTAAGGCCATTAGCCCAGCAGTAACTTGTTCTCCCGAAGAAACTACTGCATCGTATTCGCGAGCATCATACATTGAGCTCGTATCATTTACCCAACCTACTAGTTCGTTTGTCTTCCCCGACATCGCAGAGACGATTACGACGACTTCATAACCCAGCAAGACCTGAGCCTTTACGCGTTCAGCCGCTTCTTTTATTAAGTCGGTAGACGCGAGTGAGGTACCCCCAAATTTCATTACTAAAAGAGACATCGATAATCCGTTGTATTAATTTAAACGTAATGTCATTAAGTCCAATAAGGTAAAAGAGCAAGAGTTTGTCTGTTAGATCTTAGAAATTCTCAGATTAATTAGAGCCTGTTGCTCTTTTGACTACTCTCTTATTAATTAGTTTTTCTACTAGATATGAATGGCAAAGGTACTACACTAATTCCTTCATCTATTAAGTCCTTGGCTTCCTTAATTGTTGACTCGCCATAAATTGATCGCTCAGGAGCTTCTCCTAAATGCATTTTTCGGGCCTCTGTTGCAAATTTTGATCCAACATTTTCTGAACTTTTTTCAATATGTTGACGAAACTCTTTAATTGCTTTCTCGGTAACTGTCGAAGGCGTGGAGAGGGATACTTCTTTATTTAAATTTTGAGATTTTGTTCTCGAATTACTTTTTGCCCCAATGTTAGGCGCCATAATTGACTTTGAAACCTCACTGATCCCACAAACTGAGCAGGTTATATGACCAGAGGTCAAAAGTTTTTCGAAAGCATCGGCGGATTTAAACCAGCTTTCAAACCTATGCTTCTTTCTACATTCCAAAGTATATTTGATCATGATGTTCTCTAATCTTTGTTATAGTCATTAAATAATATCCATTTTAAATGATGCAAGTATATTATCTTTAATTTTTTAATTAATACTAATTGAGTTTAACAAAATTTTTGGAGAAAAAGTTTTTATTATATGCCTTAACTCTGGTTCTATAACGGCATTCCAGGCATCTTTTTGGGTCATCCACTGATTTTCCCGCTCTTCTTTTTCTTTATAATTATCCAAAAGATAATTAACTTTTAAAGGGTACACAGCTACATTACAAGTGATGTAGCTATCCTCCATCTCCTTAACATAAGAATACTTACCGATACAGAAATTAAGTATATCACCTACAACACCGGCCTCTTCGAAAGCCTCCTTTTCTGCTGTTTCATACGGTTTAAGACCTTTTACGGGCCAACCCTTCGGAACGATCCATCTTTTTGATCTGCGACTTGTAATTAATAGGATCTGTAATTTACCCCTATCTGATAGGTCATAGCATAACGCTGCTACCTGAGAAGTTTTTTTATTTGGAGGACGTTTTTGATTATTTTTCATAGATAGCCAGTCTAAATTATTTTTTTTTACGTTTCTATATTAAACTTTTTCTCGGATCAGTTCTATACCATCAAGATAACTTAGGTTAGTTAGATAATGCGAGAATTCAGAGGTTAAAGGTTTTAATGAGATGATTGATAATAAGTGGGAATTCTGGGTAGATAGAGGTGGGACATTCACAGATATTGTCGCCAAGACCCCAAAAGGTGAGTTAAAGACCTTAAAACTCCTTTCAGAAAATCCAGAACAATATGATGATGCGGCTGTTGCTGGTATCAGATCTTTTCTGGGTTTGAATAAAATGGAAGCAATACCCGATAACAAAATAGAGTCTGTAAAAATGGGAACTACCGTAGCGACAAATGCATTACTTGAACGTAAGGGGGATAGAACTCTGTTACTAGTCAATTGTGGCTTCAAAGACTTATTAAGGATTGGTTATCAAAATAGACCTAAACTCTTTGATCTTGAAATTAAGAAACAGTCTACGGTGTTTGAAGAAGTCATAGAGGTACCCGGTAGGTTAGATGCATTAGGCAGGGAGATATTTAAGATAGATATACCGTTGACGAAAAGTATTCTTAATAAAAAATATAATGAAGGGTACAGATCTGTTGCAATAGCTTTTATACACTCTTATTTAAACTCGTCTCATGAAGATCATTTAGCAAACATAGCAAAACAAATTGGTTTTAAGCAAGTATCTACTAGCTCCGGAGTATCAAAATTAATAAAACTAGTGAGTCGGGGTGATACGGCGGTCGTGGACGCATATCTATCCCCAATATTAAATCGTTACATAACAAAAATATCATCAGAATTAAATTCAAGCGAAAAGATTCAAAAAAAACTTTTTTTCATGCAAAGCTCTGGAGGTCTAGTCGACTCCGGTAGTTTTCAGGGAAAAGATGCAATCCTATCTGGTCCAGCGGGTGGGGTCGTCGGCATGGTTAAGACTGCAGAGTTAGCGGGTTTCAAAAAGCTTATAGGTTTCGACATGGGTGGGACCTCAACAGATGTTTGTCATTTCTCGGGTAGTTATGAAAGATCTTTCGAAACAGAGGTGGCGGGAGTAAGAATGCGTGCTCCAATGATGAACATCCACACTGTTGCGGCAGGTGGGGGTTCTATTTTGTCATTTAAAGACGGACGCTACCAAGTCGGACCAGAGAGTGCTGGAGCTAACCCAGGTCCTGCCGCCTATCGACGGGGGGGACCTTTGACTGTTACTGATTGCAATGTAATGTTAGGAAAGCTTAATCCTGATTACTTTCCAAAGATTTTTGGGCCTAATGCAAATGAGGCGTTAGATAGAGCATTAGTTACCAATAAATTTAAGGAACTTGCCTCTAATATATCGTTAGAAACTGGATTAACTGTTTTAAGTCCTGAGGAAACTGCAAAAGGGTTTCTACGTATTGCAGTCCAGAACATGGCGCGTGCTATTAAAAAAATCAGTGTAGAAAAAGGTTATAATATTACGGAGTACACCCTGAATTGTTTTGGTGGTGCTGGAGGTCAACATGCATGTGCAGTTGCAGATGCATTGAGTATGGAGAAAATTTTTATACATCCTTATTCAGGAGTATTGTCTGCTTATGGAATGGGGCTAGCTGATATTAGGGTTCTTAAAGAACAGCAATTTGATATGGACTTGAGGGAATATGAAAAAGCGCATGCGGTTATCGCAAACATGTCAGAAGAAGCTACTAATGAGGTTGCTAATCAAGGTATAAATAGTGCTAAGGTTAAAGTAATTTCAAAAGCTTATTTGAAATATTCTGGCTCGCATCAAAGTCTAGAGGTAAATTTTGATATCCCAGAGAAAATGAGTTTGGAATTCAAAGAAAGCCATCGAAAAAGGTTTGGCTTTGCATCGCCAATAGATGATTTAATTATTGATATATTGTCGGTCGAAGCTATTGGTGAGAGTACCCAATCCACAGAATTAGAAATGATTAAAAAGCCTAATCTCTCAAAAAAGATTGCAGATATACCGTTGAGTGGTTTTGGTGATGTACCGTTGTTTGATCGTGAATTATTATCGACATCTCAGATCTTAATTGGCCCGTGTGTAATCATGGAGACTAATGGTACGACTATTGTAGAAAATGGATGGTCAGGATTTGTAGATAATCTTGGAAACTTAATTTTAGAAAGAAAGGAAAAAAAGAAGAATGAACGAGCGTTAGGTACAAGGGCTGACCCAATAATGCTTGAAGTATTTAATAACCTTTTCATGTCGATAGCAGAACAAATGGGTTCAACTTTGGCAAACACTGCATATTCGGTAAATATCAAAGAGCGGTTAGACTTTTCTTGTGCGCTTTTTGACTCATTTGGGAACTTAGTTGCAAATGCTCCGCACGTTCCAGTACATCTTGGGTCAATGTCAGATGCTGTACGTAAAATAGCGGAGCTTAATAACGGGAAAATTGAACCAGGGGACTCATTTGTGTTAAATGCTCCATTTAATGGAGGAACTCATCTTCCCGATGTTACAGTTATAACACCTGTTTTTGATGAGGACAGATGCTCGATATTATTTTTTGTTGGCTCACGAGGACATCATGCTGATATTGGTGGTAGAACGCCTGGATCAGCTCCTCCAGATAGTAAAACAATCGAAGAAGAAGGAGTAGTAATCGATAATTTTAAGGTTGTTAGTAGAGGTAATTTCAAAATGCAGGAAACACGAGATTTACTTGCTTCAGGTGAGTTTCCGTGTCGAAATATTGATCAAAATATCAAGGATTTAGAGGCTCAGATAGCCGCTAATGAAACAGGCATTCGAGAGGTTAAACGTATGATTGAAAACTTTAGTCTTAGTACAGTTAACGCGTATATGATGCATGTTCAAAATAACGCTGAAGCATCGGTTAGACAGGTAGTAGGACGCCTCCAAGATGGAGAGTTTGTTTATCCTATGGATTTTAATCAAAAAATAAAGGTACAAGTTCGCGTTGATAGAGAAAAAGGATCAGCAGAGATAGATTTTACAGGGACTTCTCTTCAGGGACAAAATAATTATAACGCACCGCGATCAATATGTAATGCGGTTGTTTTATATGTATTTCGAACCTTAGTTGGATCAGAGATTCCGTTAAATGAAGGCTGTTTGAAGCCCTTAAAAATAATAGCGCCAAACGGCTCTATGATAAATCCAAAATACCCTGCTGCAGTAATTGCGGGAAATACTGAAGTTAGTCAAAATATGTGTGATTGCCTTTTTGGTGCATTAGGCGTCATAGCTGGATCACAAGCTACTATGAATAACTTTGTTTGGGGAAACAACAAGTTTCAAAATTATGAAACGATCGCTGGTGGAAGTGGTGCCGGACCTGGTTTTAATGGTATGTCAGGTACGCAGGTTCACATGACTAACACATTAATGACAGACCCCGAAGTATTAGAAAGTCGTTTCCCCGTTCGTTTGGATGTTTTTTCCATAAGGTATGGATCTGGTGGGAAAGGTAAGTGGCAGGGTGGAGATGGTGTGCATCGCGTACTAAGATTTTTAGAGAAGACCACTGTTACTACGTTGTGCTCACATAGGGTCATCCCACCTTTTGGCGTAAATGGAGGTCAAGCTGGATTAGTAGGAGAAGATACTGTGATTAGGGCCAATGGATCACGAGAAGAGCAACCAGGTAATACAGAAGTAGAATTAGATTATGATGACGCATTCGAAATGCTTACTCCAGGAGGTGGTGGTTGGGGTCACCCAGAAGCTTAGTATGTAGACATTTTATCTTTCCTGGAGTCTATCTTATTGGATTGACAATTATTACTATAAATGTATAAGCGCTTTCTATTGGTGTTGGTGGCCCTCGCAAGAGGAATCCTGTCGGAGTAAGTTCAGAGGACAACGCCCTTCACAAGACTTAATTATAGTCTAGAATCATATGGAAGGAGATCAGCCGTGACCAAACGCACGTCTGCCAAATATAAATTAGATCGTAGGATGGGAGAGAACATCTGGGGTCGCCCAAAATCACCAGTAAATCGTAGAGAATATGGTCCAGGACAGCATGGACAAAGACGGAAAGGAAAGCTTTCCGATTTTGGTTTGCAGTTAAGAGCAAAACAAAAGCTTAAAGGTTATTATGGCGATCTTACTGAGAAGCAATTTCGTAGAATCTTTCGCGAGGCAGAAAGAGTTAAGGGCGATACAGGAGAAAATCTAGTAGGACTTCTTGAAAGAAGACTAGATGCAGTTGCCTATAGAGCAAAATTCGTACCGACAGTTTTTGCAGCCCGTCAGTTTGTTAATCATGGTCATCTTTTGGTCAACGGTAAAAGAGTTAATATTCCGTCGTATACCGTTAAAGATGGTGATATAATCGAAGTAAGAACGCGTTCCAAACAACTCAATATAGTATTGGAGTCCGCTCAACTTCCTGAAAGAGAGGTTCCGGAGTATCTAGAGGTAGACCAAAGTAAAATGACTGCTACTTTTGTGAGAACTCCAGGGCTCGGTGATATACCTTATCCGGTGATTATGGAACCAAATCTGGTTATTGAATACTACGCTCAAAACTAAAGCGTTCTAGTCCTCTTAGTTTATGGCCTAGAAGATTAGCTTCTTTTATATTTGTTCGTTCGAATTCCATCTACGGTGAGGTATCATGTCTTTTGGATACTACAGTAATAGAATAAGCTTAGTTGACGCAAACCGTTTACAACTATTGCGACGGCCAGTATTTTTGTTAGCTTTGATGGCTTTTGCAATGCCTATTTCGTTCTCTGTCTGGATGGCTCTGCTTAATAATTTTGTTATCGAAATGGTCGGGTTCACTGGGGTTGAAATTGGTTGGTTACATACAATTAGAGAAATTCCAGGGCTACTTTCAGTTGGAGTTATTTTTTTATTAATTTATTTGAATGAACAATTGCTAGCACCTTTGGCATTGATATTACTAGGTTTAGCAAGCGGTCTAACAGCCTATTTTCCTAGTTTTGGTGGTATTATAATATTAACATTTCTTGCCTCAGTTGGATTTCATTACTTTGAGGCAGC
>TARA_B110000003_G_scaffold96937_1_pt1 | contig 27396 bp, 19 predicted proteins | sample TARA_B110000003 | Tara Oceans TARA_B110000003 (sample SAMEA4396424) | marine metagenome | biome: Westerlies Biome; feature: [SRF] surface water layer (ENVO:00010504); material: water (ENVO:00002006), including particulate matter (ENVO:01000060) such as... | depth 5 m
GCCACGACGGTCTGGTATTTTCAAAAAATCTACAGCCTGAAGATGGACGGGGACAGCGGCTACGCTATCAGCTGCAAGAGGGACCTGCTCCTCGTCACGACCGTCGTTGGTCTGAGCCTGCTGACAATGTCCGTCCTCTCCGTCTTTACGACCTTGGTCTTCTTGACATAGAGACAGCATAGGATTAATATTTTCCCGCCTTTTTTCTTCTTCGTGGACCGGCTCTGCTGGCCCTGCTTGGCCCTGCTCGGTCCGTCCTCCGGTTCTGCATCCGTCGTCCTTCGGTCCACCGGTCCTGCTCGGTCGAGAGAAAAAAGTACACAAAATGTTTCCGGGTCGATTTGGAGTCTCTGACTATGCACAAACGACAATAACCATGGAACTGAACCAATACGAAGGGTTGTCTCCCTTTCAACATTTCTATCACGACGGCAGCTCAGGCTTTGCCTCCTTCCTGACCTACGATGGTAGTCTCCTGCCTGCCGCGATGACGGTCTCTTCTGTACTCGTTCGCCTTGACGATAAGTTACATGCGCCGCATGGAATGAAGAAGCATATTGCCTACACGGACAAATATGCGCCGCTGATGAATTCCAATGCCGATCGTTTCTTTCGCATCGATCGCACGGCGCTCGACCTATCGCACCGGTTTGTTGGTGTGCAAGGCACTGACATGTTGCAGTCTCATGCGACGGTGTCCTTGATGGACAACCCGCAGCACTTTCATGCAATGCCTTCCTACGAGGCGTTTGTGAAATCGCGATTGGTGTTCTATGCGCACCAGATGCACTTTGTCTATGCCAACCAATCCGACCTTGCACGTGCAGAATTTCACTCGTTTCAGCCCTTCGTTCATGCCTTTGACGATGGCACAGCCCTCTACGCCTACCTTCCGCTCGGACAGCACAGGCGCGCCTTCTTCGTCGTCACGAAAGACGATCGCAGCAAGGTCCTTACGATGGACACTTCGCCGAACGATCCCGTCTGCCACATGAACCATTGGAGTTTCTTTGTCAAGGAGGAGGTCGAAGACTTCTACGACGAGGAGAAGACCATCACCGGCGCCTCGTTGGTCATGACGAACCTCTGCAAGGGCGACGATGGCCTATCGTTTTTCTATGCAGACAGGAAACTCTCGTGGCCGCGCACTATATTCTGCTGCTGTGCAGAGTGTTTTGCCGAAACGAGCATGTCGCAGCTCTGCGGAGGTCACTTTTGTTACACTGCAGACTCCTTCTCGCATTTGGCGGAAGAGACCTACAACACGGCAATGGACAATGTCCGTCGAGGCTACGATCGTCTCAAGGAACGGGCCAAAGACTACCACCTTGTCTCGAAGCTTACCAAGGTGAGCTCGTCGATCGTTCTGTTCGACAAGATGCCCCCGACGCTGTCGTCGAGCACCATTCGCAATGCAGAGGATTCGTTTATGGTCCGAGTCAACGGCAGCGTCTTTGACGTGAAGATCGACTTTGGCAGGGTCATCGACGCCTTTGAAAATACGATTCCGCACGCAAAAGATGCAATTGCCTTCTCGCCGCTGTTCAAGAGGCAGGGCTTCTTCTTCTATGTGAAAAGGGACGGCCTCCTTGTCCTGCAGGACGACATCTTCGACGAGAAAGAGCGGAAGGTCTACGGCCGCCTTGTCCCGAAGGAGGCAGAGAATGTGAAGCTCTTCCTGCCCCTCGGCAACACCGTCTACTGCTACTGGACGGTCGGCCGAAAGCACTACATGACGAATCTGGAGACCTTTCTGGCCGAAGGTATATTGGGCGACTCTTCGAAGGAAGAGAAGGCCCAATGATGCAGCACTGCGCGCACCAGTCAAAATTCTTTCGCACGGACCGGTTTGAGATCATTGGTCACGATCATCCGATACTGCGCCATCTGATCAAGGAGGTCAGCTTTGTGATCCTCGAGGGCAATGCCTCGTTTCCTCTGCTGGCCGACTGGGCGCAGGCAAAACTGGACTGCAAAGACGAGTGCATCGAGAACTGCAAGGTGCAGATCGACATGTCTTCGCTGAAACACTATGCCCTCTTTATTGGAAGCGTCATTCTCGTCTGTGGGGGCTTTGTCCTGCTGATGGAGCGCTGGAGGAGGAAGCTGAGAAGAAAAACACTCTAGAGACGGCATTATAATATACTAAAAAACATATGTTACATACTACAGTATCAATTGTGGGAAAATGCACTTCACTAATAGGAAGGCATCCTTCACCTTTTTCCTGTTCTGTTCGCTGAGCTCGGCAGGGTTCTGTGATAGGTCCATTCTTGGCCCGCTGTCGATCGTCCTAGTCTCTACAAACATTCTCCTGTAGGCGTCGACGGGGCTGTCCTCAACGGCGTTGTACCAGCCACAGAAGCGGGCAATCCGTGTCTGCTGGCGCTCTCCGAACTCTTTCGGTGCATGCTTCTCGAACAGTCCGTGGAAGAAGCTGAGGTCGGCGTTGTCGGGCATTTCGGTAGCCTGCCACTTCTCGAACAGGTCCTTCGGCACGTAGGGCAGGAGAAGCCACTTGTCGGCAACCTTGAACAGGTAGCGGTTCGAGACCGATACGCTCTTCTTCTCGTCGAAACAGTTATAGTAGAGGCTTGGGTCCAGCATCCGCGGCTCTGGTTCGCTAGACTTCCAGAGGCAGAAGAGAAAGTCCAGCTCCTCGGTGTGCTGGAGGATAAAGACATGCTTCTCTTCGGCCTTCTCGTCGTCCTTCAGGAACTCTCCCGCCCAGACAATGCTGTAGGAGCAGAAATCACCTTTTCGAATGACGAGGCCACAGACGTGGGTGTTCTTCGACACTGGCAGGGGGAAATAACTCATTGCACTTGTCAGAGCAGCGACGAGACGTTCTCTGCAGTCTCTAGGATGCTCCGAAGGCCCTCTTCCGTCAGGCTGCCGTTCTGGACGACGAGGACGACCTCTTCGTCGACCTCCTTCTCAAGGAAGCAGCAGAGGAGAAAGGCAAGGGCCGTCGATGCAGCGCGGTGGCGGAACTTTTCGCGATCGTGCAGAGTGTCTGCAAAGTGCAAGACGATCGTCCTTGTCGCTGGTAAGTTGTTGCAGAAGGCAAACATTAGCGTCCCGATGATCTTCCACTGCACCATGTTCTTCAACACCAGAATCGTGTTCGAGGACATGAACTTGGTGCCGTGCTTGTTGCGGTAGAGAGCAAGGAAGGCCCGAACGACGCGCTCGGTGTCGTCGGCAAACATTTCCTCCTCCTTTTTAAAGGTCCCGTCGATCGGCAGGAGGTAGATGTGCTTGAGGTTGTCGAAGAGGGTGACAAAGAGCCAGAAGCTCAGGTACGGCAGTCGTCCGACGAAGAAGAAGACCGAGGCTGCAGCGAAAAAGTTCATTCCCTGCACATAGCCTATTCTGGAGTAGGCCACAAAGGCCTTCAGGAGCTGGCGAACGCTGTCCTTCTTCCGGTCGAGAAACTTGCTCTGTGGAAAGGTTCTAGGAAGGTCCTGCTCGATGGTAGAGTCGTAGGAGTCGTCGTTCGGGAGTGCAAGAATGGCCTGATACTCTCCGTAGAGGTCGGCAAGCGTGTCGTCGCCGGCGATCGACTGGACAATAGATTGGGGACGCGGTCGGAGGAGATTCATTCTAGAGGCTTGCAATCCATTGGCCCGTGACAATGTCGAGGGCGTGCTGAAACCGACAGACTTCAATTGCACTTTTCGGAACGCGCGTGAATTCAAGCATCTCTGCTGCCTCTGCTGCCTCTGCGCCTCCGTGAAACCGCTCTCCGCTGAGAACGATGCCTTGAGGCCTCCGCTTCTGCTCTGTGATGTCAGCGTAGGTCTCCGTGCAGAGAACGCTGCCCTCCTCGTCGGTCCTCGACACCTTCAAGTTGGCGTAGAAGATCTGCTCCTCACAGACGGCAAAGCACGGCTCCTGAAGCGCTTGGCCGTTCACTAATATGTTCTGGCAGAAGAGCATGTCGTAGGTCTTCAGCTGCGCGCACGATTCCAAGAGAAAGTCTACGATGCGGCGCTTGAGGTAGTGGTTCTCTTGATAGTCAAAGTCAAGCTCCTGTCCCCTCAGCATTGGCGTCTCCAGAAGGTCCTCGTTCGAAGGCAAACGAATGTCTAAATGCTTTGGCGACACGGAAAAGACAAATACCAGAATGCCGACGGCAACGATAGCGCCACAGATCTGCCATGAGCGTCTCTTTAGGTCCATCGTCTTCAAGTATTTCTTCGTAAAGGCCTTTGCGGGGCCGAACATCTCGCCTTGGGCCTTGGCAAAGCCCCAGTTCTTTTCAAGGCGAGTCTTGCTGCGCTGGTGCATTGCTTTCGTTTTTGTGGTAAGATTATGTATATATATAGAGACGGGCAAGATTCAAGATACAGAGCCTCCAAACAACATGGCACTTATACATCCCACGTGGGACTACACTGGAACCACAGAAAACGACAGGAAGATATGGGTGAGACTTTTCAATTACGTGGAGCGATCCAATGCGGGAGAGAAAAACGAGACCACCGCACGACGGTTGCTTAGAGACTTTCTGCAATTCGAAATGCAAAAGGATAACAGCATCTCCGTCAAGCGCTACATGGAGCAGAGCACGAGAGACAGGGACCCAGCGCCAGTCAGCTTTAGGGTCGCTGTGGGTAGACAGTACATAACGGGTACCTGCGTTGCTCCCTTCGCTGTTCCTGCAGACGGCAATGACGACTACAGCATCAAGCTGGGTGCACACTACAACTTTTCCGTTCTCGGGAAAACCTTCAACGGAAAAACCGTCGGAGATGTCAATGGCAAAACGATCACGTTTCGCAAGGACAGCATCACGATGCTGGTGGCAACAGGCAACTACCGCAATAAGATCGGTAAGTGCTTTGTCGTCGACAAGGAGGACCGCATGGGAAACCCTGCTTTCACCTCTGGCAGACTAGGAACAACCGAGGTGGTGATTATTCCTCGCGACGATGTTCATATCATCCAGAACGAGCTGCTCCGACCGTACTTTAAATTTCTGCGCTGGGTGAACGAGGCTTTCCGGCTGGACCCAACGGACTGCCACAGCGACGAACGCATGATCGAGATCTTGGACCACCTAGGCCGACTCTTTGTCGACTCGAAGCTTGACATTACCGGTCACCCATGGCGACGCGTTCGAATGTCCACGAAGAACTCTACTCCTGTAGTGCTACCCCCGAAGCCTCGGAAGCCCCCACCGCAGCCGGAGCAGCCCTACGACCTCAAGGACATCGATGAGGAGAGAATTGCCCTCGACGCGTTGATGTGGACAAAGAGGGAATTCGGCAACCAGCACAAGCGCACGGACCCTTCGATCTACGACGCCTTTGAGGCCTTGGGCATCGACAAGACCGTTCCGTTGGAAGAGGCCTTGGGCAGGCTTATTGAGCGTCTTCGAATCAGAAAGCTTCTAGGAGCGCATCCGTGGGAGCCTCGCAGGTTTACCTTCTACGGGGTCAAGGCAAATCGAACAAGGATGGACATCTGGGAGTCTGCCTTGGTGAACTGCCTTCATGCAGATACTTCGGGTGCTTTTCTGAGTGCAATTATCGATCATATCTTCTTGAACCCAACGCTTCAAAACGGACGAAACCGCTACAGCGATGCAAACATATTTCAGAGCGGTGCCTTGAACGATTTCAAAAGTGGCGCCTACGAGTCGTTCGACCACGAAATAGCACAGAATTTTGCGACCCACATGCGCGCGAACCAAGACAGCAACAACTACTTGATGCTGCTTCGTCTTCCATGGCCGGAGACGAAGAAGTTGCTTCGAAAGCAACCACAGAGGAACCGTTACTACCCCGAAGCTTTCGTCGAAGCCCGCTACCCGGAGATGTTCTATCTGCGACTGAAGGACGAGCACGAGGCATGCCACCAGCTTCGAAAGATTGCCTACGCACTAAGCCTGAGTCGCGAAAAGGGCTACCCAGTCATCAGCCGTCGACAGGTCGTCGCGCCCGACTCCTTCCACACCGACTACAATACTCTGCCCTTGCCGAGGGTTGCCGTCGCCGGGCCACGACCAGCTGATGCAGAGTACTGGGGTGGGCACAACCCCGGCCTTATCAAGGAGTTCGGTAGGGAGGCACGCTTTGCAGACGACGCCCCACAGATTTACATGCAGCCGAAAAGCAAGCACCCGCTCTACCCCAGTCAGATAAAGGCAGATTTTGACCCCTAAGCGATTTGATACTATATATGTGCTTCTACTTCTACTACACACTTACTTTCCGATGTCCTCTTCTGATTTTCTCAACAGCTTTGAAGTCCTTGCCTCGGAGGGTAGCCGCTACACTACCTTCCGCCTCAAGAAGAATGGCCTGAAAATTACCATTGTCGGTTGTGAGACTCCTTTCAATTCGATTCATTCGCAGGTTATTTACCAAGTCGGTAGCGCGGACGAAAGAGTCGGTTACACCGGAAGCACTCATCTTCTCGAACACCTTCTCTTTAAGTCTAGCGCGAATCCTGCCGTCAAAAACATATTCGATGTTATGGAACCAGCTGGCGCAACAATCAATGCGACCACCTCGTTCGATCGCACCAACTTCTACTGCACCTATGCGGCAAATTTTTTGCCACGCTGGTGCGAGGCCGAGGCAATGCGAATGCAGACGGCGCCCTTCTCCGAAGAATTTGATGCAAAAGAAAAGCAGGTCGTTCAGGACGAGCTTCGCATCGGTCTGGACAACCCCTTCCAGAAGCTTCGATCGCATGTGATGAATGCAGCCTTCAATCGCTCTGGCTACTCGGTCGATACCGGAGGCTACATGCGCGATGTCTCTGAGGTGTCCTTTGATCGCCTGAAGCAATTTCATCGTGACTTTTATGGCCCCAACAATGCGCACATTGTCGTCGTAGGTGCTGTTTCACCAAAGTTTGTCCTTCGACACATTCATGCGCATTTTGCAGGCATCAGCAGCGAAGGCCGTGTCCCCGACCGCATGGACAGGGAAGAGGAGGCCCAGTTTGGTGCCCGCCAAGTGGCCGTCAACGTCGACAGCCCCGTCTGCATGATCATGATGTCCTACCGCAACATGGAGGGCCGTCACCGCGACAGCATCGTTTCCGAAGTCATTGCCTCCTACCTGAAGCACCCGTCGGCCGGTGTTCTGTCGCAGCTGTCCGACATGGCAGTCGTCCCACAGGCCCTCGTCGACAACGGGCGGCAGAAGAACCGTTACCTTTTCAGCATTGTCGGTTCACTGATATCGGACCTGCCACAGATCCAACAGGTCGCCATCGGCATGATCCACGCCGGACTGCAAAAACTGAAAACGGAAGCGATCGACGAGGGCATTCTGAAGGTCATCAAGAAGGACATCGACAACAAGTGGAAGAATGCAAAGACGAACGTCGAGTCCCTCGGCTCTCAGCTGACGGAGGCCGTGGCAATGGGGAACATCTCCGACGTCTGGCAGAGGCATGAGATCTTGAAGGGCGTCACGGCTTCGGACGTCAAGCGTGTGGCAAACTACCTCTTCCAAGACGAGCGCATGACGATGGGCGTCATCAGTCGACGAAAGGCTCCTCTGGTCCAGCGGCCGCTAAAGTCGTCCAAGAACTACGGCATGCAGTTGATGACCGCTGCCCAGTTCTCGGAGCCAAAGAGTCCGATGACTGGCGCTTACTTGTCGAAGAACACTGACCTTTTCAAACCCCTGCAGGAGCGAAAAATTGTAGAGAAAGACTTTGGCTACTACCATCGGATTGCCATCAGCGCGGCCGATCGCGTGCACCTCTTGATCACGGCAAAGAGCAACACGCAAAAGTCTGCCCTGTCGAAGGTGGCCGCTCGTCTCATCAAGGAGGGCCTGCCAAAGCTGAAACTGTCGCACGAACGAAAGCAGGCCGTCACGCACTACCGCACCGAGTCGCACGCTGCGATGGACAGGGATCAGGGCTTCCAGACGTTTCTGATCGAGAACAATGTCGACTTTGACATCAGTTCGTCGATGGGCAAGATGCAGTTCATGGTCTCCTTCGACTTCAAGAGCAACCCAGAGTACATCATGAAGAATTTGGCGACGGCGATCCGTTCGTTGAACTACACTTCGGAGGAGAACGAGAAGCAGATACAGATGAAGACGCAGATGTTGAAGGGCCAGTGGGCGGCCGCAAAGCTGGAGCCACGCTTTCTTGCAGAGCAGGAGATCACGCACCGCATCTTTGCGCCCGAAGACATCAACCGCTCGGCCAACCCGGAGAAGCTGGTCGAGGAGCTGTCGACGATCACCTTTGCCGACATCGAAGCCTTCAAGAACGACCTGCTAGCAAAGGACGGCAAGCCGATGGTCGTCAGCGTTGCCGCACGACCAGAAGTTCGCGACGAGAGCATAACCGAAGCGATAGAGACCTTTCACCGCATCCTCAGCCCAAAGTTCTACGAGAACGGTGCCATCTACGGCCCAGAGAACCTTCCGACCGAGTCCAAGCCTTCGGTCGAGTTTCCGGTCACGCACAACGATCGATATCTTATTCGCCAGCTCGACGGCCGCAACGAGGGTCTTAGTGCCATCGGTGTCCGCGTCGATCTGTCGAAGAACGACAAGGAGTACACTGCCCTGTCGGTCGGGTTGCAGTGCCTTGGCGGCGGCATGAACTCTGCCTACAACAATATCCTGCGCAAGGAGAAGGGCTGGACCTACGGCACCTATGCTCGCCTGCGCGGCGGAAACCACGACAGCGCTTCATGGGTCTATTCGTTTGGGTCCTTCGACATGAAGAACATGCCCAAAGCAGTGCCGGTCATGCGACAGATCTACGAAGAGTTCTGCAACAAGGGTGTTAGCGAAGAGGAGTTCAACATCAAGCGCTCGAATTTTGAAAAGTCGCTCAAGGTAAAGCTGGAGAATGTCAGCACGCTGCTTGGCATGACGCACAACACCATCCTCAACGGCGACAAGGTGCACTTCAAAGACATTCTCGACAATTCCATGAAGCTGACGCTCGAGGACGTCAACGGTGCAATTAGCAGGCATTTAAAGGGCAAACGCTTCGTCCACGTCCTCTGCGGAGATTTCAAGGGCAACAACATCCAGATGTAGAAAGATAGTGTTGCGGTTAGGGTTGTTTTTAATTCAGCCTATGCGGTGGACGTCGGTGTTTTTAAGGCATCATTACAGCAAAATAGACTGAAAATATTGTTCTAAAAGTCTTAAATCATAATAGGTATTTTCTTTCGCATTTTTGTCTTAATATTTACTTTTAAATGAATTTAGGCTATCAAATAGCTTTATTAGTGCTAAAACAGTATTGAATAATTTTTATTTTCATCTTGGTCATTGTTCTCGTTTTAGGACTTTTTGTTTCACATAATTCATTTAAAAGGTACGAAAATGTACTATTAGTCTAAAATTAAACTATTCAAAACTAAACAGTTCTTAAATTGAAAACCCTAACTCTATCATTCAGTGTTATAAACGGGTGGCTTCTTTATTTTATTTCTTCGTGGACGGACGGAGAATGTACATTAGGACAGCACTAAGAATTAATAATAAAATAAAGAATAACATTAATACTGTTCACCATTGCAGAGACCCTGCAAGAGCTTCATGATCATCTGCCACCTCTCTTCGGCACGCTCGACCTCGATGATAATTTTCTTTCGTACGGCCCCGCGCCGACGGTCGGGTAGCCAAAAGACACCCTCGACAACAATAGCTTCGCCCTCTCGGTACAGTCCCAGTTTCCCTCTCGCACATTTACGAAGAAGGGAAAGAAGCGTGACAATGTCTATATCAGTTTCCCCTTTCACTTTCTGCCGTCGTGCCGGAGACTCCTCGGAGGTCAATAGCTGGGCAACGCTTAGTTTCAGGGCAGTATTGTCTGCGTACGAGTCCGGTTGGACTTCGTTGCGGCAGAAGGGGCACTTGTAGAACATTTTGTGTTTGTCAATAATTTTGTTCTGGCACTTTGCGCAGACCCCGTTATTGCACACCGTGCAAGGGTACTTCATGTCGCCTACAACATCCTCGAAACAAATGGAACAGGAATCGAACTTGCCCACGGTCCCTACGGCTTTGAGTATTGCTTTCTTGTAGAGTGGCCAGCGTTGCTTCATCTCTTCGTCCTTATACGAGAGACCGCCTTCCGCGTAGTTATCACCGACGATCAAGTGCCAACCGCCTGCCATACTTGCAGCGTTGTTCTGCCACGATTTCTCGCCTCGAGCTGCCTTCATGTTTGCAAGCATCACCGACCATTCCGTCTTGAAGTTAAACTGCAGGATGAAAATTGTTCTGAGGTCTCTCTGTGCCTCCATGTTCACCTCGAGAAACTCCTTCTTCGTCCGAAGTGCAAGTTTCATCTTAACCTTGTAGCCTTTCGGCTCGTGGGTGTCGCGAACCCAGTTGTAGAGCTCTTGGAGGTACAGCATCCTCCGTCTCGCTTCCGGCTTGTCCTTCGTCCACGCGAAGAACTCTTCTTCTTTCTGAAACGAAGTGTTGAGCACAAAAGGCTTCTCTCGGAAGTGTGTCTCGAAGGGGTTCTGACCCTTGCGCGTTGCAGCCATCTCCGCTGCCGTCCTTTGAACATGTTGAAACTGTCTGCACTCGCCCTTGTGCTGCGGCCACACCGCCTTCAAGCACTCTTTCGAACAGAAGTAGAGTATGTGGCAACCACCACAGCGCTTCGTCGTTACCTTTTGGCAGTGCCCACACTTTGTTGGGACGACCGGACGATCCTTTGCGCCGACAACCCACTCGGTATTTATTTCGACAGCAGCTATAGATGCCATTTGAACGTATGCAATGAAAGACAGCAAAGAAACAGAAGAAGAGTTTTTTCGTTTTGTTCGGAGACAGGCACACAAATGTCGACAAAAAGACACTCAGTGTTTTCTGTATACTTTAAGCTTCTAGTTCGTCCCTGAAACATTTTTCCGATCGACTAAGAAATAATTAATAATATTATTAATAATAATTTTACTAAGAACGATGCAGGAGAAGACTGCCGTCTCCCGTGCCGGTATATAGCCCGTCGTCGTTTTCCTACTAATAAACAGCACATGGAGAGCCTCTGTGGGCCAGTGCTCTACGAACGAATAGAGGACGGCATTGCAATAACTACACGTTCTTGTAGTCAAGTCCTATACGAAATAGGTTCATGCGATGCCTCCTACCTGTACTTGAACGAACGGTTCTACTACACTATTGCATGCCCCATAGCAGACGTCGTTGCAACGAACACTACGAAGAACACTACAGTGCACAAGATCACGAAGAACACTACGAAGAACACTACGAAGAACTCTACGAAGAACTCTACGACCCTGCTGAGGGGGGTTCAGAGCAATCATACCTTTAACAACAGCAGAAACGTCACGATTCCTCCGAATAGCTCCTTCTACCGTTACTCTATCGAGGGCAAGGAGGTAGTACGGGCCGAAACCTTTGGCCCGGCCTTGTCGATCGTCCTGATCGTCTCGGCAGTGCTGTTGTCCGTCCTATCCTGTGCTGTGATCCTGTTGAAGAGAAAGAAGAAGGCCGAAAGAAGGCTTCGGAAACGTCCGTCGTCTTCCATCATGCCACAGGTCGTCCGTGGTCGAACTGCAACGGACGAGGTCCGTCAGGTGTTGAACAAAATGGTAAACACAATCTGTCGCTGGAACGGTCAGCGCCCCTACCGACACAGTGCTCCGGAGTCTGCACCACCGATACCACCGCGCCCTCCGAAAGAGACAAAGCGCGCCGAGACGCTCGAGTACCTTCGAAGGACGAGCTCCGTCCGGCCGCACGCTGCCATTCAGGGGGCACTGGCAAAGCCGTCGGAAAGCTTTGCAGACTCCGGCAAGAGAAGGGCCGAGCTTCTGCGGAGAGAGGCAGCGCTGGTGGCACGGCAGCAGGGCCGACCACGGCGCGGACGTTCGAGGCTGGAGAAGATTGTACGATTGAAGGAGATACAGTCCAAGCGGGTGGGGGTCAAAAAAACATAGGGTAGGGTCGTCTCATAAGCTGCAACTCTTTAATATTGGCGTGGCCGGCAAGGTCGAGCGGCTCGTCGGCACAGCGTTCTCCAGCCCGTCGCAGTGGCCTTGAAGCAAAAATTCTTACCGTCATCTCTGGCCGCTTCCTCGCCCACTGCATCAGCGAGCGGTTCGAACAGGCGCAGCGGTAGAGGCAGAGCGTTCGAAGGCTCGGAAGGTTGCCGAGAAAGTCAAAGGTGGCCAAGTCGTTGGCACAGAACACCGTCAGCAGTTCCAAGGTCGGCAGGCAGAGGCCCTCCAAGTCCCTGCTGTTCACTTTGGGGTGGCAGAGGGAGAGGGTGCGGAGCTTTCTCATCCCCGACAGCGCACGAAGGCGCTCCTTGTCGATGTACATGCCGTTCAGCACGAGCGTCTCCAAGCGTTCCAAGATGCCGTACTCTTGGCCGTAGAGGTGTCGAAGGCTGGAGCAGTGCACCATCGGCAGGAACGACAGCTGCAGGGTCTTCAGGGCCGGAAGCCTGCAGACGCTCCGGACAACATCTTCGTTGGCCTTGGAACACGAGCGAAGGCACAGTGACTCTAGGTTGCGAAGCATGCAGACCGCATAGAGCGACCTAGCAGAGACTCGTCGGGAGTTAAAGTCCAGTTCCTCGAGCGTCGGCATCGACTTGCAGATCAGGTCGAAGCCTTCGTCGCAGAGCTCGTTCTGTCCGAACAGCAACCGTTTCAACGGCAGCGTGGAGACGGCGGCAACGAAGCGCTTGTCGACGGCCGGAGATTTCCAGATGCCCGTCAGGTCTAGCGACTGCAGCCGAGTGCATTTCGAAAAAATTCGACAGAGTGCTCTGCTGACGCGCATTCCGTAGAGAGAGAGCGATTTCATTTTTCTTCCATGCAGTCCAACGATGCTCAGGACGCGCTGGTTCGACAGGCCGGTGACTCGAATTTTCTGCCAGTTCTTGCTCTCGTAGACCAAGTCTCGAAAGCGAGAGCTCGTCGGGGCTAGGCCCCCGCAAAGGTCTACTACGGTCAAAAACCCGACGACGAGCAGCTCGCACTCTTTCGGCAGCTTCCTCAGCGCATCGATTCCGAATGCTGCAGCGTGGCCTCTCTTCATCTGTTCCCCTGTGGAAGCCCTGTCGCCGAGAGCATATACTGCACTAGAAACCAGAGCTAGAACCGGCGCATTAAAAGGTTCATAGCGTGCATAAGTGGCGCGTCTAGGAGATTGACAAAGCGCAGCTCGGTGTCGATTGCCGTACTGTTCCGTTGTCCCCAGCGCTGCAGGACAGCTGCCCCGTCGGCTTGGACGTGCGTCAGAAGCGTCGAAGGCATCCCGTACTGCTGCGGCCGTTCGGGGTCTACGAACAGGTAGTCGGCAAAGTGCCCGGCGTGGTCCAGCTGCCACGCCCGGACGAGGTGCTTGTAGAAGGAAATTTCTGGAAGGCCGGTCGACTCTACGTAGTGCACTGGCCCAGTCGGTGGGACGATGGCGCACCAGACGTGCGTGTTCCGGTTCTCTCCGACGGCGCCCTGAAACATCCACAGGTCGGCCTTGTTGAGAAAGTGTGCCATGTGGTAGCAGAGCGAGGTCTGCCCGCTTTCTAGGTCCTTCTGTGTGACCGGAAAAATCGTTCGAAAGATGCGCATCGTGTCGTAGGCAAGCTGGCTGCCGTCTTCGCAGTCCCCGACGAGGAGGTTGCCGACAAGGTTGAAGCCGACGTAGTCGGGCATCGTCGTTGCCTCGATGTCCTTTGCATAACTGACTCGGCTGCTGACCATTCTCGAGAAGGCGACGGCAATGCTGTTGTAGACGTAGAAGAGCGTCTGGGCCGTTGCGGCACCCGCTCGACAGGTGCTGATAAATTTTGCAGGGCTGACGGCGCACTCCCTCATGGCAATCGGCATTTCTCGAATAAAGAAGCTCTGCCAATCGTGCAGTTCGTCCTCACTGCAGGAGAGCTCCTTGCCCATTCTCCCCGCGATGGCAACGTAGGGCACGAACATCGTCGGCTGCAGCGGAAACTCGTAGTAGACGCTGTGCGTGTGCTGCAGGGCCATTTCCCTCGGCTGCATCTGCTGGACCCGGAGCAGGTCGGCCTGCACGTAGGCGGCAAGTCGTTCGTTGACGCTGTCAATCTGCGACCGAAAGTTTGCCTGCAGGTCGTAGGCCTTCAGGCCCAACAGTTGCAGCTGAACGGCAACCTGTCCGAAGACGGGGCGTACGATCGTTGCTGGTTCGAACTCGACGACCTGTCGGCCGCTCAGCTTGTTCCCGACGTAGGAGTGAAGGACGAGGTAGAAGGGGCCGGTCTGAAACTTGACCTCTTCCGAGTCGCCCTTTCTCAGCAGCCTTGTGCGGTGGAACGGTGCTTTCTGGAGCGGACAGACGAGGTGGAGACGGTAGCCTTTGCCGTCGGCGGGGTGTTGAAGACCGGTAAAGCTCAACTGTGTCATTCGGAATAATTGTATATCGTTCTATTCACTTACACTGGCTAGTATATATAATTATATCAAAACGACCTCAGAAGCATGTCTCGTCGTCTTCGGAAGCAGTGGAAAGACTCCTATGCCTGTCGCCGACAGTTTTTTCTGTTTCTCTTCTTCTGCATCGGCACGACCGTCTTCTTCAAGCTTCTCAAAATTGTCCACGAGGACGAGCACCGAAAAGAGTTTCACCGATCCGTCGGCACCGGCCTCGACGGCCTGCTTCGGTGGTTGAACAATCCCTAGAGCATCTTACATTTCCACGCACCGAACGCAAGCAATGATGGAAAAAATAAAAACGAACAGATCGCGATGTGCTACCACGATCATCGTAAATGGGTTCGACACCTCCTCTCTGTAGCATTTCCACAAAGGGACAAATAGCGCGAATCGAGCAACAAAGGTCCAGTTGAAGAAGGTGGCGGTCAAAACGATTGCGCTGACGAAAACGACGAACGATAGCCATTTTGAAATTCGAGACGCGATAACACATAGGATATAAACTAGCCAGTGGTATCGATGCAGTACCCAGTCGCAGACGACTGTGTCTTTGTGTCCTAGTTGTGAAAATTTAGAGTCCCTGCCGCCGACCCACATAAAGTACAAAATAAATGCGGCGCATAGAACTCCAAACCGCGTGAAATGAGTGGAAAGGAAAACAAACAAAAAAATGAAACCAACCGAGATCCCAATTAATGCTTCGTACGGAATGTCCAGCGAGATGAACGCCCCCCCGTACGTCACCACCACCACTATGAAAAAGAGCAATGCCAACGTTTTCCATTTTATTTGCAGAGGTAGATTCCGTGCTTCCCACGCTTCTTTGTACTCCTTCAGAATTTTTCGCCCGCGGTAGTGTCCCTCTGGAACGTCTAGTGTAACACTGGCGTTTCGTCGTTGCACCTCCAGAGTATCGTCCGGAGTATCGTCCAGAGTATCGTCCAGAGTATCGTCCAGAGTATCGTCCGGAGTATCGTCCGGAGTATCGTCCGGTTCACTTTCTGTTGATTCTGTAGGTGCTTTGACACGGGCAGAAGCCCTCGACACGACTGCCATGACCCTTACCTTTTCTAATGGATTCTCGATGTCAAGGGAGGGTGATCGTTTTCGTTTTTCCCTTTTCGTCACGTGGAAGAGGCAAAAATCTTCCAGTTGTCCGTAGTAGTCGATCAGGATACAGGCTACTCTGTAGCGTGCTTTGTCGGCAAGAACGGAACAGGAAAGTTGAGGCAGCCCGAGGTGCGTCAAACAGCCTTCTGTAGAGTGCTTTATTGTTTCGTCTATGGCCTTTTTCACGCGTTTGGAGGTTCGGATCGTAAAACGTTTCTCGAAAAGAACGAACCGGCTTTGTGTAAGGGACTCGTCGAGGTCCTCGACGACCATTTTTCTCGGCACCCAGTCCTCGATCGTTAGCTCGGACGACACTGTCGACTGCAGCCGGTAGAGCTCTATCAAGTAGAAGAAAAGTCTGGCATTCAAACCTCGGAGGAGTGCCTGTTCTTCGAACTGATTCAACTTCCATTTAAAAAAAAAACCCTCCTTTACCTTGCCCTCTACTAGGCCAACGTTTCGAAGGGATTGTTTCAAAGCCTCTATTCTCTCAGTCTTGTCTGCATAGAGGCCGTCGAAGCAGAAACGGACGTACTTGCCGTACACCGTGAGGGCACACATACCATCCTTTGTAGTGTCGGAAAGAAGGCATTCCAGCTCTTCTTCCGTCAGAACAATTTCACCAATGTCGTCCATTTTCTGTCAACGGTTTGTTTAGGTCGAGGAAGACAGTAACCAGTCGTACTAGTTTTGTAGGTGTCACAGATTGTCACTTCTCACGAAAAACAAAAAAATACATTTTTTTTTGCATGGGGGGGGCTACTTGGTTTAAAGTACGGTCTTTTCAAAATACGTAGACGCCATTTTATCCACTAATTAAGACAGTGTAAGTAAAAGAATACCATTTTTTACAGTCATTTTTACATTCAGCCTACGACGCTGTAACTAAAAGAATACCATTTTTTACAGTCATTTTACAGTCAGCATACGACGAACTAAAAGAATACCATTTTTTACAGTCTGGTGCTGTTGCCTATAACAGTGTAAATAAAAGAAAACCATTTTGTACAGTCTAGCTTCCCGACAACAACCAACACCGGTGGGTCAACGCTAGCTTCCGACAACAATTAATAAATATTTTGAATGTATAAAAAATATATATAATAAATGAATTTTTACTAAAAACGACACAAGTACACAAAGAACAAAATGCAAGAACCAATGGAACTCGACGACCTGCAATTTGCAGACGGCTTTTGGCATGCCGACAATGCCCCGATCTATTCAAGACGAAAGAAGAGTCTTCTCGAAGGCAGGAGGCTTTCCGAACTAAAGATGAACGACCTCTTCTACGTGAACCTCTGGGGGGGAGAGTTCGAGGCCCGGTGCTTTCTAATGAAAGTTATTCGTCAACGACCGAAGGACGGCTGCTTCGATTGCCTCTGGCTGACGAAGAAACGAAAGCTCCTTCGAAACATCGTCGGCCAAGCCATGTTCTCGGAGGTTCCTCTGGACGTGAGGGTCTTCCAACAGAAGAAAAAACGGAAGCCAACGTTTGTCCTCGACCTGACGGAGCAACCAACCCCTACGAAAAAGGCACGGCCAGCTTTGCCGGCCGTCGTCGTGAGCAAGAAACTCTTCGAGATCAAGCAGGAGCCTCGTAAGCTGATCTCCATTTAAGCCCGCGCCGACAGAAGGTGCGGCTGTCCGACGGCCGCCTTGTCACGAATCATGATCCCGCACTGGTAGAGCTCTTGCTGCAGGAGTTTGAAGCTGTAGGGCACGCTTATGTCCTCGACCTCGGGGCTCCCACAGCTGTGGCACACTCCGGCAAGAAGGGGGTTGTAGAGGCCGCACTGTTTGCAGATCTTCCAGTCGCTCTTGTCGCTTTGGTCCCAGAGCGTATGGTGAACGACCGACGAGCCGGAGGCAATGATGGCGACGGACTCCATCTCCCCGATACGGTGGCCCCCGTTGTTCGAGCGGCCCGACGGTGGCTGCCGTGTCAGCATCGACCGTGGCCCGGACTCAGAGCGAGCGTGAATTTTATCTTCAACCATATGTTTAAGTCTTTGGTAGTACGCGCATCCTATGAACAGTTTCGACTTTAACATCTCCCCCGTCTTTCCGTCTATCATGCACTCGTCGCCGTAGCGCTGAAAGCCTGCCTTGTGCAGCTTTGCCGTCAGCTCTGCCTCCGTCGGGTGCGTGAAGGCCGTCGCATCCTCGATGTTCCCGTTCATCGCAGCAGCCTTTGAGCCGACCATCTCTAAGAGCTGCCCTATCGTCATCCTAGTCGGTATGCAGCAGGGGTTGATAATTATGTCCGGGTTGATGCCGTCCATCGTAAAGGGCAAGTCTTCCGGGTCGACGACCTGTGCAATGACCCCCTTCTGCGCGTGTCTCGAGGCCAGCTTGTCGCCGACTATCGGCCGTCTTGCCTCGTAGGTCGTGATGTTGACCTTCATCGACTCCTCGGCAAGCGAGCTCTTCTTCCTCCTCTGCCCGTGGCCAAAGATGACCCGGTCGACGACCCCCTTCTTGTCCTTTGCCTTCGACGAGGTGTCCATCTTCTCCCCCTCCTCGTCGACGCTGTACTTGCAGAGGATGACATCGGACGGGCCGATCTCCCCCCTAGGGCACGGCATGCCGTCGTCGTCGAGGTGTTTGAAGGCGCTGCCGTCGTGCTTCTTCCACGGAGCAGTCGAGCTGAGGTTGCTGATGACTTCGTTCCCGCTGTAGGTGTAGGTCTTCTGGTCGAGGCTTCGAAAGCCTCCACGGTCGACAAAGGCCCGGTTGATAATGAGCGAGTCCTCGCAGTTGTAGGAGTCAAAGGTTGCAAGGGCTACGATGCAGTTGATGCCGCTCGACTGTGGGAACCCTTCTACCTCGGCCAGCTTCGTCGTTGCGAGAGGCCGCTGCCCGTAGAGCAAAGACTGCGTGCGCGATTTCATGTTGGACTTGAAATCGACAGGAATCTGAGACTGTGCCTGCTTCATCATGGCATTCTGGTAGGTGATGCGTGGGCCCTGATTGTTGTTGCAGTAGGGCGCGCCGTAGTTGCTGTTGAAGCTGAGGATCAGCGTTGGGTGAATTTCGCACAGCTCGGTCGTCTCACTGATGGTTTCGAACGATTCTGCCACCTGCTTGGTGTCCTCTTCGCCGCTTCCGACGTACTCAACAATCCCCGACGACAACAGGTCGGCAAAGCTCTCGTCGCTAATGTTTCGTAGCGAGGTTTGCAAGTGCCGGTGCAGGTTTTGCACTACAAAGAGAGGCCTAAGGATTCTCCCCCCATCGGTCCGAACAAAGAGGCAGTGCCTGCGAACGAGAATGCTAACGCCGTGGTCGATAATCCCACAGCGCCTGTACTGCAGGATGTGTGCATGGAGCATGAGGAGGTCTGCCTCGCTCTTGCACTGCCGGACGACGATGCCGTTCAAGAAGACAAGGGCAGGGTGGTCGATCCGAACCTTCGGCACAAACTCCACGACGGTGTTCTCGTCCAAGCAGGCCTCGATGACCGTTTCGTCGAACTCGATCGAGACCGTCGTCAGCATGGCAAACGATTTCGAACAGCCGCACGATCGACCCTCCTGCGTGTCGAAGGGCGACAGGTAGCCCTTGTGGTCCCCGCGCACTTCCCTCTGGCCAAGGATGTTCCTCTTCTCGTCCCCGGAATGGATCCTCCTTGCCTGAGACAGCTTGGACGAAAAGTTGTAGTTGGACCGTTGCTGCGCGACGCCGGTAGCAATGCCGCCGACGGACGGAAAGTTTCCGGTCGACAGGGCGTAGAAGAAGGCTTCCGTAACGACACGGGCATCGAGCGCCCTCTGCACACCGCGAAGCATGTTCTTCTGGGGATTCTTTTCAATGTAATTCACAATGCGCCTTTGAAAACTTTGCGACACCCTTCGAAGACTCTTTTCTGCAATCGTCATCAGCAGCTGGCAGGGCAGATCGACTCGCTTGTTCTGCAGGTGGTCGCGATCGTAGGTGTCGATGCCTTTGAAGAGCGACATGCACATGTAGGACAATTGCGTCAGGAGGCTACGGTTCTGGGAACCGAAGAGAAAGGCAAGGTCGACTGCCTCGCTCTGTGGGAAGACCTTCTTGAACTGAGCGTAGCACTCTTCGGGGCTGACCTTGTTCATGAGCATCTCGGTCTCCATCCTCAGGTGCCGCGGAAAGACGCACGACAGTTCCATGTCGTAGAAGGCAAAGATGTAGGCGACGCTGCTGCTTCCGTGCTTGGAGTGGATGGAGACGAAGCCCTGCTCGTCCTTCTCGAGCCACCACGGGGAGACGGCAGGGTTCTTGTAGATGCAACGGTTCCCCGACACCAGCACGGCCCGGTCGAGCTTCCTCTCCTGCGCGATCATCATCTTCTCCTGCCCGTTGATGATAAAGTAGCCATCGTCGGTCAACTCCTTCTTCTGGTGCGTTGCGTTCGTCAGCGACGACCCGACCATGATAGGCATGTAGCAGAGCAGAAGGTTGGTTATTTTCTCGACCTTCTTCTCCAACTGCATCTGAAGGGAGACGTAGACCGGGACGACGAGGCTTGAGCGCAGCAGCCGTGCATTCTCTGCCGTCGGCGACAGCGTCTCGGGAATGCTGACGTTGATGTCGTTGTTCAGGAGCAGAGGTTTCAGGCAGACAACATTGGTGATTTGCGTTTGAAAGCGTTTCGAGAGGTCGAGCCCAAGCTGCGTGTCGACTTGAAAGAGGCGGTAGATCGCCTGCGGGAAAGCCCTGTGTACGAAGTTATCAAAGCTTTGTATGCTCTGGTCGGAGGCGCCCTTGGAGCTGAGGTGCCTCGACACGATCGACCACGTCTCGTCGTTCGTCGGGTACTGCATGAGATCTCGATAAAAGGACTGGGGAGACTATATCCGGCGTGCTATGCTGGAGTACAGAAAGGCACATGGGCTGCAAGTTCAGCATCTCCGTAGACCAGCAGAGGCCAAAGACACCAACGTGGCTCTCCAACAGAAAATCTATGCAGGAGAGCACCGTGCAGACGGACGAGGCGGACGAAGCGGACGAAGCGGACGAAGCGGACGAAGCGGACGATGAAGCGGACGACGAAGCGGACGAGGCACCGGAAGCCCCAGACTCCGAGCCCATGTCCAGCCCAGAGCAGGTCGATGTCAAGTCGTTGAAGAGGGGGCATCGATGGAAACCTTGACCCAGTCCTCCTTGCATCGCGAGAGCTCTACAAAAATTCTCCGAATCTTTCGGTCCTGTTTCTGCTCTTCCCTTTTTCTGACCTCAAAGTAGTCGCAGGCTTTGCTGTGGTCTACGCTGCCGATGTAGGGGGACGAGTAGACACAGCTCGGGGAGAGACTTCCGTGAAGGCCGCTGTACTGGAAGTTTCCAATAAAGGGGGAATGCTTGTAGTCTTTCTGTAAGAGACGCTTGTAGGCGCTCGTAATCATAAGTAAGAATAGTTTAGAGCGTAGATTTAGACACCTATATACCTCATGCCCTTGACCGAAGGCGCTTTCGGGACTCTTCCACTTCCGTCTCGACCACCTCCAGCTCCGGGTTCTCTCCGACCAAGAGCAGATTGTTGAGGTGCTGCTCGACTTCGTCCGATTCGGCCTCTGCTTGAGGGACGACCGGTTGGGTTCGGCCGAAGCGGGCGTCGACGCGCTCGCGCATCTCGTTCCGGAGCGTGTTGTTGTTCTCCCTCTTCTCCTTCAAAAAGTTGTACTTGACCCAGACCCACTGCCCGTTCACGAGCACCCTCTTGCAGTCGTAGGACTTCTCTTCGTGCCACGCCGCATCGTGCGGGTAGGCCGTCGTAAAGCTGTAGTCCTCGTCGTAGATGGCGTGGATCTGTTCCTTGATGTAGTTGGGCGAAGCGAAGCGGTAGGGGTAATAATCCCCGCGTGGAAACCGGTAACGGAGGTTGTAGAGCGCCTTGTAGTCCTGCACCGTCGACCCGTCTTCGAGAATGCACAGAAAATCCATCCGCGTCATCGTCGCAAAATTGTTGATCGGGATGACCAGATCGACGCGCTTCTTCTCCGAGTCCGACTTTGGTAAATTCAGCATGTCTGCTGCGTGAGACGAAGGCACATTGGCGGCTTCTGTGAACCACATAACTTCGGTGTGGTGAATGGTCACGGACCTCGACAGCTGAGGCGTGCAGGTGCGCTCGTCCTTGTTGCCGTCCTCGTCGACGGTGTAGCCGAGGAACGGGGAACCGAGCAAAATTTTAAGTCCTGCAGCGCTGTCGGGCTGCCCTTCTGCAATAACGAGCCCTTCGAGGCGTTCAAGGTCTTTCTTCAGGGCTTCTTCGTAGAGCGCCCTGTTCCGTTCGTCTCCGGCAACGAGCTTCTCGAAACGTTCCGTGCACTCCTTCACGAATACTTCCTTCTGCGCAGGCGTGATCGGGATGCCGTCGTAGCGGTAGCCAAGGGTCTGGAAGAACAGGATCAGCGGGTTGACGTCTTCGAGCTTCTGGTCGCGGTTCGGGTAGTTCTTCTCGATCCAGTTGATGTTGAGGTAGACGGTGCTGGAGTCTTTGAAGCCACCCTTTGACGACTCGGTGATTTCGACGATCGGCATCGAGTGACTCTTCGAGACGGTCCACTCCTCGAACTGACTATCGCAGCTGGTGTCTTCACGCTGCCGCACGGCAAAGGCAGCCTTTGCGCAGTCTTCTCGATCTTCCTGCGTCCGCTTGGAAAAGCTCGAAGGAGGTCTGTAGTTCCTCCACTTCTGTGTCTGTCCGGTGCCTAGCGAGTCTCCGGCTATGCCGTCGGGTCCGACGCGGTCCCACTGTGGAAGTTCCCCGCGAACATTGACAACGCCCCAGAAGGCCTCATCGTTGTCGTTGATACGACTGGGGCTCTTGTAGTAGTAGCCTTCGGTCTCCTTGACCTTGGTAAAGTCTTCGAGCATGTCGTTGATCGTCAGCTTGTCAAAGTAGACTTCGAACCCTTCTGGGTAGGTGTTCGACTCCTCGCTCTTTCCGGAATTGTCCGAGGCAAGAACGCCGACGACCTCCTTCTTGCTGCCGACCTTGATGTAGGAGTAGTTGGTGTTGTACTCCGAGTCTTCGGAGACTTCGACGCGGTTGGTCTTGAACATGGCCTTTCGCTTCTTCTCGTCGTCGGTTTCCCGCAGGACATCCTTCTTGAGGCAGTTGATGCCTAGGCGCAGAAGAAGTTTCTGGAAGAGGATAAACTTGTCGGGGACGAATTCGGAGCGCGACAGCCAGATGGCTCGGACGGTGTCTTCGAGGCTGATGGTCATGAGCGGCGAGACGCACTTGACAAAGTGTTCGAAGTTTCCATGGTGGATGCTGACCCACTGGCGGTAGAACTCTCCGACCAAGGACTCTGGGCAGTGCGGAAATACTTTTCCGGCCTTCGGGGGGCCCGCCTGCTGTATCGTCCGAAGCTGGTAGATGCACTTGTCATTCTCGTCGTAGGCCTTCTCGCAGCCCATCTTGACGAACAGTTTGTGGACGACCTGCCCCCTGCCGTCGACGAAGCGGACGTCTTCAAAGTTGTCCTTGACATTCAGCCCGTCGATGATGCGCTTGGCGTCGTCCTCGTGCACCTTGTAGTCAAAGTCCTCGTCCTTCAGCGTCCACGGGTCCGTGTCGGAGAAGGGGACGGCAACGATCATCAGCTCTGCGTCTGGTTTTGGGAACTCGAACAGGGTCGTAATGACGCGAAGGATCATGATCGACACTGCCTTGCCGTAGCAGCGGTCTTCGGTGCGAGAGTCGAGGGAAATGCCGAGGCCCTTCAGGTAGGCCTTCAGCTTGTCGAGCGTGAGGTCAAAGGCAGTTCGCGTCGGCTGTGTCAGGATGCCCAAATTGACGCACTTGTAGATCAGAAATCGCAACGAGTCGTAGTAGCGGTACTTGTTGCTGAACTGTTCCGATCGGCGCTTCTTTGAGGCAGACTGCTGCGACTGGGCAGAGTTCATGTCGCTGATTGCCCTGCGCCCTTTGATGCGTTTGATCTTTGGCATGTCCTTCGGCGGTACTCTTGAAATCATTGCTTTGATGCACTTCTTCTCCAGCTGCGTCTCGTTCGTAGAGCAGCCGATCTGCATCGACTGGATCGTGATAATCTGGCGTGTGTGCCAGCGCACGATGTCGTCCATGCCCTTGAACTGCTGCTTCTTGACGGCGATGGAAACGCCAGAGGTAAGGCGATTCTTCTCCTCGTCCTGCATTCTCGTGTACTTTGGATTCTTGTACCAGAGCTGCATGTTTGCCTCCTCCATCAGCCAGCGGTAGTCCATGCTGTCGATGTCGTCCATTGCAGCGTCGCTCTGCTTTGTCTTCATCATGATCGTCGCAAGGATGAGCATGGCGTCCTTGACCTTGTTGCTGGTGTAGGACTTTCCGCCGTCCGGAGACCCTTTGAAAATCCAGTTGTTCTTGTTCAGGCGCGTACAAAAGGCGTCAGCCGTGCAGACAAAGCAAAAGTAGACGATGCCGGTGTGCGTGGAGACGTAGAAGAGCGTCTCGGACACGTAGAAGAGTTCGGCGACAAACATGTCCCCTACGCCGATCGTCGGGGACGCCAGCTTCTTGAAGCCGAGGACGAGAGGGTTCCAGCCCTTCAGGTCCTTGACGAAATCGAGCGCCCCCCTCGTCGACAGGAACAGGTCCTGCCGGCTACTGTAGCGTTTGAAACTTTTGACCGAGGTCTCGATCCACTCTGAATAGTGTTTCCGGCGCTCTTCGTTCGTCGTCAAGTGTCGCCCTGCATCCTCGTAGAGGACTAGGTCGCACTTCTGTCGGTAGCGAAAGGTGTTCAGGCCGGCACCCTCCTGCCCCTTCTCCCAACGACGGACAGAGCTGCGAATACGATTCTGGTGCAGCTCTGGGAGTTCCGAGAAAAGGTCGCTGTTCGTATTCGAGGCCAGCTCGGAAGTCATCGACTGTGGGTTGCGAAGTATTCCACTGCTGGCGTCGGAGTTCGAGTTTGCTGGGTTGGATGCGTAGGCACCGTCGTCGTTGTTGAAGCGACGATCGTAGTACTCTTTCTGTTCCAAGTAGTGCCAGAGGTTGTACTTCTTCAGCACGACATGGTGGTCGTTCTTCAGCTCCAGCAGTTCCGAGTCAAGGATGAGCATGTTCCGCTGCGCCTGCATCGTCGGGCAGAACTTTCCGCCTCGAAAGTAGCTCGACAGCGCAAATGCATAGCTGGCCGTGTCCTTGTGCAGGGTCTCCTGCCAGTTCTTTGCCCGCTTGTCGACCGACGAGGTCGACGAGCGAACGGAGCAAAGGTCGTGCTCAAAGTTCAGGATCTGTTCGAGCCCTTTGACGAACATGTCCTCGGAGCTGGTGATCATCGGACAGTCCTTGTTGACCTGAGGGTTCGTGTACTGGTCGTGCTTGCCCCACATCAGCGCGCCTACGAGATGAAGGAACGAGTGCCGTGACTTTATCGTTCGGTGTTGCTGGTACTGGTTCGGCGGCTTGAAGGTCTTTCGCTTCTTCGACCCGTACTCGGCAATCATCGTCTGAACGACGCCGCCAAAGCTGACGGTGCTGTTCTCTGGGATGATGTAAATAAAGCGGACGGCAAGCGGAATGTCCGTGCCCTCTTGGACCTCGTTCGAGTGCTGCCTTGGGATCATCTCAAAGACGATCGTCGGCTCGTCCTCGGACTCGAACGGCGACGGTGCATCGAGCTCTTGGCAAGGGACACCGCAGTCGGTCAAGTACCTCTTCTGCGCTTCAACATTCTCTTCTCGGTTCAAATCGTCAACGCTGACGTTTGGAAAGTTCGTCGACTCGTCGTCGGCGTGCAGGCAGAAACACCTGCCTTCGTGCCTGCCAAAGGGGCAGTTGTTCGTCAACGGCAGCGGCGTGTCGACGGACAGCTGGTCCAAGAGCGGGATTCTGTCGTCGTCGTCGGGCCTGCACCAGCACGGCCGGCGGCAGCTCTGGCAGAAGTAGTTGATGGTCCGCGGAGCCTCGGTCATCTCCTTGTCGTCGACGCGTATGTCTCCGCGAGACTCGGCAATGAGCCTGCGCCCGATTTCAAAACCGAGCGTAAGCAGTTTGAACTGTCGTGTCATTGCAATGTCACACTTTCCCCTGCGACGGAGATTCTCGTGCGTCGAATTGAAGGGATCGATGGGATTGTGGCAGCGAAGCGTATAGATCTTCTTGCTGGCGATGCCATCGTTCTTCTCTTCTGAAGAAAGAGTACTAATGCACTCGCGCTCCTTGTCCGTGAAGGCGCCGTCGAAGGCATCCGGTTTGAAATTACCACTGAAGGGTGCATACTGCGACGGGTTGTACATGCATTGAATATCAATCGCATTCGCAACTCCAGTATTGACGCGATCATCTGCGTCGATGATTGGTTGAGGGGCACCTTTGTCCGTCATGGTAGTCTAAGAATTAGTCGGTCGGGGGTAATATAGCTGAATCGAAACGATAAAAGATGACGATACAAGGAATTATATTCGATAATTCGTCTCTGAAACGTTTCCTGATCTTTTTTTCGTTTATTAGACTTGGTCGATTGGTGGATTGCCGCTCAATTGCTACGACACTGTTCCCTCCTGAGGAGGAAGGAGGGAGGACCACGGCCGTGTGTTGGCCACGGGGGGGATTTTTTTCCAATCCTATATAGGCATTGAATCCGTCGGTATTGCATAGACACAGCACCACGGAACTAAAATGCTCCCCCGTTCGACGAGCTTTCCCGCCTTTCTCATTTTCAGCCTATTGGCCTGTACGGCCCGGTCGGAGGGCATCAAACGAATGGAACACTTCGATTCGAAGCTCTTCTACAGCCGGTACCATGGGAAGGAGCCGGTCGTGATTCAAAACACGGACGGCCTGAGAAGTGCTACGACAGACATTTTTCAAACCTGCAAGGACGAAATCGTCTACCTGACGAGGCTGCCGACGATGGAGGAAGATCTGGCAGAGGTTTCCTTAACGAACGCCTTTGCCCCCTGTGGTGCAGACTGCTACGGGGTGCACGAGGCTAAGGTATGCGCTGAGGTCATCCTCGACCTGCCAGAGGGCTTTGGGGAGGAGGTATGGTTCAGCATTGTGCAGAAGGGCATGGAGACGCCTGCTGTCTTGTTCGAGAATGACTATTATCGCTACATCTCTGCCGGTGTCGAAGATTGGCGCCTTCTGACAGGGTTCGAAGACGACACGATCGATCTCTTTACACAGAAACCATACGCCGAAAAGCTTGTAGTAGGCGACCTGCTCTACGTTCCACCGGGGACGCTCGCACAGCACTCTGCCCTTACGGCCCTGTCCGTGGCGGTCGGAAGCTCCTGAAGACCAGTGTCGTTTAATTGGTTTTTCTCAAGTCCTTTTAGAAAAAAATCATATATTGCCCGAATCCCGAAGAACCTCAGACTCTCAAGCCTTGCGAAAACGACATGACTACTCTAATACACACACACAGCATTGTCAAGCCGAAGAGCATGGCAAGAAGTCCAACCTATTCGCCGGACAGCATACAGGCTGTCGCAATGGAAGCGAAAGAGGAGAAGATGGAAATGGCAAAGGATGCCTTCGTTGAGCCTCTTCTCGCAGAGCAGGAGAATCGCTTCGTACTCTTCCCGATACAGCACAATGACGTCTGGGAATTTTACAAAAAGGCCGTCGCGAGCTTCTGGACCCCTGAAGAGGTCGACCTTGCACAGGACAAGGTCGACTACGCAAAGATGACCGCGAACGAGCGGTTCTTCATCAACCACACGCTTGCCTTCTTTGCCGCCAGCGATGGCATAGTCAACGAGAACCTCTTGGAGAATTTTTCCAACGAGATCCAGATCCCAGAAGTTCGCGCATTTTATGGCTTCCAGATCGCCATTGAAAATATTCACAGCGAGATGTACTCGCTGTTGATACAGTCCTACGTCAAGGACAGGAGAGAACGGCGACGCCTATTCCACGCCGTCGAAACTTTCCCAGCCAT
>TARA_B110000003_G_scaffold46797_1_pt1 | contig 27331 bp, 26 predicted proteins | sample TARA_B110000003 | Tara Oceans TARA_B110000003 (sample SAMEA4396424) | marine metagenome | biome: Westerlies Biome; feature: [SRF] surface water layer (ENVO:00010504); material: water (ENVO:00002006), including particulate matter (ENVO:01000060) such as... | depth 5 m
ATTCGGTTTCAACCAATTGCAAGAAAAATCTAAAGCAAGCTCATTTAGGTAAATAGCCGCTGATTGATCAACTACCTTTATACCAGTAATATTGGGTGCCATATCGGAAATTACAAGGTCAACCTGTAAATTATTTAATTTATTCTCTAATTTACTTAATACTTCAGTATCTCTAAAATCGCCCTTGATGAAATCCACTTCTTTAATAGGATGCATTTCTAATAAATCTAATGCAAATACCTTTCCCTTCGAACCAATTTTTTTTATAGCAACTTGCGACCAACTTCCTGGCGCTGAGCCCAAATCCACAATTATCATATCTTCTTTCAAAAGATTATATTTTTTGTTAATTTCAATTAATTTATATGCAGCACGCGAACGATAACCATCTTTTTGCGCTTGTTTAACAAATAAATCAGAAGTATGCTCAGACATCCAGCTTTTACTAGTCCTTGTTCTTTTCATCTGATATGATTCACATCCTATTAAATTAAAAAAAAAATGCTAAATTCAAAACAAATTTCTTATTTAAAAAGCCTTTCTCACTCTATTGACGCTGTTGTTCAAATTGGTAACAAAGGTCTTTCTGATGCAGTTATTAAAGAAATTGAAGGCAGCTTAAAGGCTCATGAGTTAATTAAGATCCAAGCTCAAGTTAATGATAAAAAGAAAAGACAAGATTTCTTAAATTTAATATGCAAAAAACTTAATGCAATTTCAATTAATCATATAGGTAAACAGTTAGTTGTTTTTAGGGCCAATGAAGATTCAAAAATTAAATTACCTTAAAATCTAACGTATTTTTAGAACTAAAAAAATACCTAAAAAACATTCAATTAGAAATCCAGCACTTGCAATCCCATGCCATGTAGCGTACCTATTTACAAAAACACTCTCTATTATTTCCTTAGACACAGAACTATCTCTAATATTCTCTAGTAAAGGATTAATTCCAAAATAACTAATTAAAGTCAAACTTAACATTGAAATTAACAACCAAAAAGTTAAAGATTTAATAAAAAATAAATTTTCTTTTTTAAAACCAAATATTATAAGAAAGCCTGAAGCGAACATTCCAAACAAATTCATGAAAGCAAACATATCATTTACAATTTCACCAGCTATATATGTGCTCGGTATTTTATTAAATAAAATTGTTGTTACCATCAACATTGACCATAATCCACCCACCCAAAGTGAAGAAATTATTATAGCTAGCTTTTGAAAAAAGACATTCATAAATTAAATATAAGATATTTTGACAATTTCGTAATTCTTTAATCCACCTGGTGACTGAAAATCAATAACATCACCCTCCTCTTTACCAATTATCGCTTTGGCTAAAGGAGAATTTATAGATATTTTTTTATCTTTAATATCAGCTTCATCGTCTCCTACAATCTGATAAGTAACTTTCTTATCCTCATCTAAGTCTTCTATTTCTACAGTTGATCCGAAAACACATTTTCCGTCTGCATTCAATGAAGCAGGATCAATTATTATCGCTTGGGATAGTATTGCTTCAATTTGAGCAAGTCGCCCTTCAATAAATCCCTGACGTTCTTTTGCAGCATCGTATTCTGCATTCTCCGATAAATCTCCTTGAGCCCGAGCTTCAGCTATTGCTTGAACAATATTTGGCCTATCAACACTTTTTAATTGCTTTAATTCAGCTTTAAGTAAATCTGCGCCATTTCGGGTAATTGGAATTTGATTCATTGATTGTTCCTATGTAAATTATCACCTTATTTTTTTATTAATAATTATTGAGTCTATTTTAAGACGATATTTTATGCAAGCTTTGCAAAGAAACTACACTAAGTTGATTTTTATAATTCATAGCTTTGCAAGCTGCTCGGGCTCCAAATAGCGTTGTGTAATAAGTTACTTTATTTTGTAAAGCATTTCTTCTTATCTCGTATGAGTCGGCAATAGCTTGTTTATCTTCAGTAACATTAACAATAAAATCAATTTCATCGTTTTTAATCATATCAACAATATGTGGTCTACCTTCAGCAACTTTATTTACTGGTACTACATCCATCTTATTTTCCATTAATATTTTTGCAGTACCCTTAGTTGCTACTAGCTTAAAACCAAGATTTTTAAGAGATATTGCAATATCAACAACATTTTTATGGTCTTCTTTTCGAACGCTAATAAAAGCCTTACCATTTTTTGGTAAGGATGTTGAAGCCCCAAGCTGAGATTTAATATATGCCTCTACAAAAGTTTTACCGATACCCATAACTTCACCAGTAGATTTCATTTCTGGTCCTAAAATAGTATCAACACCTGGGAATTTAATAAATGGGAAAACAGCTTCTTTAACTGAAAAAAATCTAGGCTCAATTTCTTTTGAAAAATTTAATGCTCTAAGAGTTTTTCCAGCCATAACTTTTGCAGCAATTTTAGCTAATGGTCTGCCTATTGCCTTGGAAACAAATGGCACTGTTCTAGAAGCTCTTGGATTTACTTCCAATACATATATTTCTTCATTCTGTATTGCGAATTGAACATTCATTAAACCTATTACGTTTAATGCTTTTGCCATTTGCTTTGTTTGAGTAATTAATTTTTTTTGTATTTTCTTTGATAAGCTATAAGGTGGAAGTGAGCAAGCTGAATCACCTGAGTGAACCCCAGCCTGTTCAATATGCTCCATAATGCCTGCTACGATAACAACTTTTCCGTCTGAGACAGCATCAATATCAATCTCAATAGCATCATTTAAAAATCGATCTAATAATACTGGTGATTCATTTGAAACCTTGACTGCTTCTCTCATATATCTCTCAAGATCACTCTTCTCATGAACTATTTCCATAGCTCTACCACCTAAAACATAGCTTGGTCTTACAACTAAGGGGTAGCCAATTTCTTCAGCTAACTTAATTGCTTGTGTTGGGTTTTTAGCAGTTCGATTAGGTGGTTGCCTTAGTTTTAAATCTTCTATAATTTTTTGGAAACGCTCGCGGTCTTCAGCTGCATCAATATCATCAGGAAGTGTACCAATTATTGGAGCACCTTCTTGAGCTAATGCTTTTGCAAGTTTAAGTGGTGTTTGTCCGCCATATTGTACGATTACCCCCCATGGATTCTCTATTTTAATAACTTCAAGAACATCTTCTAAAGTAACGGGTTCAAAATATAATCTATCAGAAGTATCATAATCAGTTGATACTGTTTCTGGATTACAATTAATCATAATTGTTTCATATCCAATATCTCTTAAGGCAAGAGCTGCGTGGACGCAACAATAATCAAACTCAATACCTTGGCCAATTCTATTGGGTCCCCCACCAATTATAATGATCTTTTTCTTACTTGTAGGCTTAGCTTCGCAAACTTGCTCATAAGTTGAATAAAGATAAGCAGTGGATGTCTCAAATTCAGCAGCACAAGTATCAACTCTTTTGTAAACTGGATGAATTTTATGTTTATGACGTAATGATCGAATATCTTTAATTTTTTTTCCTATGAGATTAGCAATTCGACTATCTGAAAAACCTCTACGTTTTATATCAAAGAGTATTCTCGAACTAAATGACTTTAAAGTCATTTCTCTAATTTTTTCTTCTGTATCAACTAAATCTTTTATTTGGTGGAGAAACCATGGATCTATTTTGGAATGTTGAAATATTTCTTCAATAGATAGCCCTACCCTAAAAGCATCACCCAAAAACCATAATCGATTTGGACCTGGTTCTCTTAACTCTTTAATAATCTCATTTTTATCTGTTGATTGCTCAGATAATCCATCTACATCGATTTCAAGACCTCTTAATGCCTTTTGAAAAGATTCTTGGAATGTTCTTCCAATAGACATAACCTCACCAACAGATTTCATTTGAGTTGTTAATTTGGAATTTGCTTGTGGAAATTTTTCAAAAGCAAATCTTGGAATTTTAGTTACAACATAATCAATTGATGGCTCAAATGATGCAGGAGTTAAACCTCCGGTTATATCATTACTCAACTCATCAAGAGTAAAACCTACTGCTAATTTAGCTGCGATTTTTGCTATTGGAAAACCTGTAGCTTTAGATGCTAAAGCTGAGGACCTCGATACCCTTGGGTTCATTTCTATAATAACCATTCGACCATCATTAGGATTAATTGCAAATTGAACATTTGAGCCACCTGTCTCAACTCCAACCTCTCTCAAAACATCAATAGATGCAGTCCTCATTATTTGATATTCTTTGTCAGTTAATGTTTGAGCTGGTGCAACAGTAATTGAATCGCCAGTATGAACTCCCATTGGATCTAAATTTTCAATTGAACAAATAATAATACAATTGTCTTTTACATCTCTTACAACTTCCATTTCAAATTCTTTCCAACCTAGAAGTGACTCTTCAATTAATAACTCATTTGTTGGTGAAGCATCTAAACCTCTTTTACAAATATTAATAAATTCTTCTTGATTGTAAGCAATTCCTCCTCCACTCCCCCCCATTGTAAAAGAAGGTCGAATAATTGCAGGGTATCCTATGCTAGCTTGAACTTGGACTGCTTCTTCCAAACTATGAGCCATTAAGGATCGAGCTGAAGAAAGACCAATCTTAGACATTGCTTCTTTAAATTGCTGTCTATCTTCAGCTTTATCAATCGCTTCTTTCGAAGCACCGATTAATTCGACATTATATTTTTTTAATATTCCATTTTTATCTAAATCTAAAGCACAATTAAGTGCAGTCTGCCCACCCATTGTAGGCAAAAGTGCATCTGGCTTTTCTTTAGCTATTATTTTACTAACGATATCCCACTGAATTGGTTCAATATAGGTTTTATGTGCAAGGTCAGGATCAGTCATAATTGTTGCCGGATTTGAATTTACTAAAATGACTTTATAACCCTCTTCCATTAGGGCTTTACATGCTTGTGCGCCAGAATAATCAAATTCACATGCTTGTCCAATAATAATTGGTCCTGCACCAATAATAAGAATCGATTTTATATCTCTTCTTTTAGCCACTTACTTTTTTCCTTTTATTATCATTTTAATAAACTGATCAAATAAATAATCCATTTCTGAAGGGCCAGGGCTAGCTTCAGGATGACCTTGAAAACTAAATGCTGGAATATCAATACGATTAATGCCTTGTAAAGTTTTATCAAATAATGAAATATGAGTTACTTTAAGATTTTTAGGAAGAGAGGATGCATCTACTGTAAATCCATGATTCTGACTTGTAATAAATACTTTTTTTGTTTTATTATCTTGCACAGGATGATTTGCACCATGATGTCCAAATTTCATTTTTTTTGTTTTTGCTCCGCTTGCTAATGCTAATAATTGATGACCTAAACAAATACCAAAGATAGGTAACTTTTTCTTCATAATCATCTTAATATTGTCGATTGCATAATCACATGGCTCAGGATCACCAGGACCATTTGATAAAAATACTCCGTCAGGCTTCATTGATAAAACTTCTTTAGCTGATGTTGTTGCTGGTACAACAGTTACCTTACAATTCCTCGAGGTTAACATTCTTAATATATTTCTTTTAATTCCAAAGTCGTATGCAACAACATGATATTTATACTTTTGTGGTTTTTGATAGCCCACTCCAAGTTGCCATTCACCTTCTTTAGCTATATATTTTTTTTGTGTTGACACAACTTTTGCCAAATCCATACCTGCAATTCCTTTAAAAGATTTTGCTTTTTTTATAGCTTCCTTCTCATCTATATCTCCAGTCATAATGCAGCCAGATTGAGCTCCATTTTTTCTTAAATGTTGAGTAAGGGCACGAGTATCAATTCCCGATATACCAACTATTTTTTCCTTCTTAAGGTAGTTGGAAATTGAAGAAGTCGATCTAAAATTAGAATGTATAATTGGAAGGTCTCTGATAATCAGACCTTTTGCATAAATTTTTTTTGATTCTAAATCCTCAGAGTTTATTCCTGTATTTCCAATGTGAGGATAGGTAAAAGTAATAATTTGTTCTGTGTAAGAAGGGTCGGAGAGTATTTCCTGATATCCAGTCATTGCAGTATTGAAAACTACTTCGCCAACTACAGATCCTTTAATACCAATTGAAGTGCCTCGAAACTTTGTTCCGTCTGCAAGCGCTAGTATGGCCGGCAATTTTGACGACAAGAAAACTCTCCATGGTAAATAATCTATCAGATATAACAAACGGGTGGTTTTAGGTCCGCCCGTTTATACAATTATAAATCATTAGCTTCTTTACTACAATTTAAAACATATAAATATTTGTTATTTTTTTAAATTTAAAACATCCATCATGTCAAACAGACCAAAAGAATGATCTGTCAGAAATTTAACTGCCTTAATTGCACCTTTTGCAAAAGTAGTCCGGCTTCCTGCTTTATGCGTTAGCTCAATTCTTTCTCCATCTCCAGCATATAAAACAGTATGATCACCAACAATATCTCCACCCCTAATAGCTGAAAAACCAATTTCATTTTTTTTTCGTTTATTTATTCTACTTTCTCGATGAAAAACACTATTTTCATTAAGGTTTAACTTTGCAGTATTTGCAATAGTTTCTCCTAGTCTTAAAGCTGTTCCTGATGGTGCGTCAACTTTATCTCTATGATGAGATTCAATGATCTCCATATCGTAATCCCTATGAAGAACTTTAGTAGCCTCTTTTACCAATGAAACTAAAACATTCACACCTACACTCATATTGGGAGCAAAACAAATTGGAATTTTTTTTGATGCAAGAGAAATTTTTTCTTTTTCTTCATCTGAAAAGCCCGTAGTTCCTAGTACATACTTAACATTATTTTTAACGCACATTTCTAGGTACTTCATGGAGACTTCAGGTCTTGTAAAATCAATTAGATGATCTCCTTCTTTCATTATCGAGGAAAGATCATCACTAACTGTAATATTAGTTTTAATACCAAATAAGGCTCCGGCATCCATACCTAAAATATTACTAGATGGTTGATCAATTGCTCCAGTTAATAACAACTCATGGTCATCTGAAACTTCATTTATTAAAGTTTGTCCCATCTTTCCAGAAGCGCCAACAATAAGTATTCTTAAAGGTTTTTTCATATTTTAAAATCCTATTTTTTCTAATAAAAGATCAAAGTAACCAGGGTCATCCTTTTCTGGTAGAGAGTCGATAATATCCTGTTTTATCGCTTCATTAATTGATTCAGCAGTATCAACAGATACTGGCGGATCTTTATCTAAAGTCAATTCTGTGTCCTCAATTAACGGTGGTAGTTCCTCTGGTTTAGAAGATTTTACTTTCCTATCAGAGACTTCATTCTCATTATTACCTTTTTTCTCATCAAGTTGAAGGTCTTTCTGTGGTTTACTTTTTTCATCAATATTTAATTTCCCATCGTCAGATTTAGGTATAACGGCGCCTGTTATTGTTTTTAATTTTTCATCTGCAAAATTTAAAACAACATGCCTTCTCTCAATCATAATGTCTTTAACTCTCATTTCATAAACATAGTCCCATCTTTCTTGATGAAAAGTATCTTGAATTAAAGGTGTTCCTAAAACAAAACGAACTTGTGCCTTAGTCATTCCAGGTTTTAATTTCATTAGCATTTGAGAACTTATTTCATTACCTTGCTGGATATCAATTTTATAAACTTCAGGTAAAGTAGTAGGAATATTAATTGATGAGCATGATATTAGGTTATATAAAAGAAAAAATAGACAAAATTTCCGAAGATATATCTTTATTTGCATAGGCTCATAATATAACATGATAGATATTAAGTTAAATAATTTTGGAGTTATGTGGACATGAAAGAACATGATGACCTAAAAAAAACTGGCCTTAAAGCAACTCTACCAAGAATAAAAGTCCTTAGTATTTTTGAAAAAAATAAAGATAAACACCTTTCTGCTGAAGATATCTTTAAAATAATGCTTAGATCTGATGACGAAATTGGATTAGCAACTATTTACCGAGTATTAACTCAATTTGAACAATCAGGTATATTAATTCGCCATCATTTTGAAAGTGATAAGGCAGTGTTTGAACTTAATGAAAAAGATCATCATGATCATATTGTATGTCTTCAATGTGGATTTATTCAAGAATTTGTTAATGAAGAAATTGAAAATCAACAAAAATTGATAGCTAAAAAGAATGGGTTTAATATTATTGAGCATGCTTTAGTTATCTATGCAGATTGCACAAAAAATCCGTGTTCTTGTAAGTTAGGTGGAGCAGAGAATATTGCAAAATGTCACAAGTTAACTTAATAGCTCTTTAGCATGCTCTATAGTTGTATCTGTTATTTTAACTCCCCCCAGCATTCTGGCCAGTTCTTTAACTCGACCACTTTGATCAAGTAAGTTTATTTGACTGACAGTTTCACCGTTTATTTGTTTTTTTGAAACTTTAAAGTGATTTAAAGATTGCGCAGCAACTTGAGGTAAATGTGTAATGGCAAAAATCTGGTGTCGAGTATCATCAGCTAAGTCTTTTAATAATTTTCCAACTACTTCAGCAACCCCTCCACCTATTCCAACATCTACTTCATCAAAAATCATTACTGGAATATTTGCTTTTTTAACCGAAGCAACTCTTATTGCCAAACTAATTCTGGACAATTCCCCACCTGATGCTACCTTCTGTATTGGCTTTGATTCCGCATTAAGATATGTTGAAATTAAAAATTCAACTTGCTCATTTCCATTAGCACTAGGCTCAATTGATTTTAAATTAACATGAAATTTTCCATGTGTAAAAGATAAATCTTTCAGTTTATCTGTAATTATAGAATTAAGTTCTAATGCGGCTTTTCCACGTTTTTTTGATAATCTCAAAGCGGCTTGATCATAACTATATTTTGCTTCTGTTAATACCTCAGTGATTCCTTCTGCGTCTATTAGATTTACCAATAAATCATATCTAACTTGCCAATCTTTACTAAGTGCTTCTAACTCTTCAGGCTTTAAACGATATTTTCTACAAAAATCATATGTATTCTGAATTTTAGATTCAACCTCATGCTTTAATTCCTCATTAATTTCTAATGTATGTAAGTAATGGTTTAACTCACGAATAAGCTCACTTACTTCCATAGATATAGTGTCAATAATTTTTAATTGATTTCCAAGGCTTTTATCAAGATCAGCTAAATTTGATAGGTTAATTTGAAGCTGGCTGATTTGACTAGATGCAGAAGAATCATCATTATCTAACCTTGCAATACATTCTTGCACACCATTAATTAATTCTGCACTATTCGAAAGCATTTTATGATTTTCTTGAATATCTTGCCATCCAGACAAAGAAAAATCCAGAGCTATAAACTCTTTATTTTTTTCTTCAAGTTCTTTTAATTCCTCAATATAAGATTCTTTATTTTTTTTAAAATTTTCATTTTCTATAAATAACTTATGCCAATTATCATAAAGCTCTTTAATTTCTAAAACTTCATTATTTAAGCCTGAAAAATTGTCTAAAATTTCTCTTTGTATAGAATTTTTTAATAATGAATGATGTGAATTTTGGCTATAAATATCAATAAGCAATTCACCTATTGATTTTAATTGATTAATAGTTGCTGGTACCCCATTTATAAAACCTTTAGTTCTGCCGTCTTGATATATAACTCTTCTTAAAAGAACATCATATTCATTAGATTCAAGTTCATTCTTTTTTAACCATTCTTGAGCATACTCATTACCTTGAACATTGAATGTAGCTGAAATATCTGATTTATCTGTGTTTTGTCTAACTACCCCGCTATCACCTCTTTGGCCAAGAGCTAATGAAAGTGCACCAATAAGAATCGACTTACCTGCACCAGTTTCACCAGTTAAAGCAGAGAACCCGCCTTTAAAATTTAGTTCTAAGTAATCAACAATAACAAAATTTTTAATTGAAAGATTTTCAAGCATTTATAAATTTATCCCCAATTCAACTTATTTCTAAGCATCTCAAAATAACAATAATCTTTTGGATGAAGGATAGAAATAGATTGTTTAGCTTTTTTAATACTTATAGTATCTTTTTTATCTAAAGGTATTTGTATTTGTCCATCGATGCTAGCATAGGCTTCATCCATATTTACTATTTTAATCAAGATTTTACTATCTCCACTAACAGCAATAGGTCGATTACTTAATGTATGTGGGCTAATGGGTACAATAGTAATAGCATCTAAATTTGGATGAATAATTGGACCCCCGGCAGAGAGAGCATAGGCTGTTGTACCTGTTGGTGAGCTAACAATTAAACCATCAGATCTTTGGGTATGAACAAATCTTTCATCGATATTTACTTCTAATTCAATAAGTCTTAAACCACTTCTTATAACAATATCGTTTAAAGCAAAAGATTCGTAAATTACTTTATTATTTCTTTCAACTGTTGTTTCAATTAACATTCTATTATCTTGGATATAAATACCATTTAAAATATTATCAATATTGGTAAACATGCTATCGATATTTAAATCAGCTAAAAATCCAAAACGACCTTGATTTATCCCTATTAGTGGAATTCTAGTGTCTACTAATGTTCTTCCAACTCCAAGCATTGTTCCATCACCACCAACAACTATAGCTATATCAACTTGTTTACCTATTTCACTAAGTGGCAAAGATTTAAATTTATTTAATTTTATTTGTCTTTGAGTTTTCTCCTCAATAAATAATTCGAAATCTTTTTGGCTTAAATGAGTTATTAATTGAATAAGTTGATTATGGATTTCCTTAGTCTCTTCTGAAGAAGGGTATTTTCCAATTATCGCAATTTTTTTAAATTTCATTACCATTATTTTTTTTAAACTAGCTTTGTTAAGATTGAGACAGTAAAATATATAATATGTATATATTAATGCATTAACGAAATTATTTAACGAATTAATTATAAATTCATGGATTTAGATAAAAGAGCTCAAACCCTATTAAAAACATTAATCAGTCATCATATTGGTGATGGTCAACCTGTTGGGTCTAAAACATTAGCAAATGCTTCAAGTTTAGACCTTAGTCCAGCATCAATAAGAAATATTATGAAAGACCTTGAAGATGCTGGTTTTATTACAAGTCCGCATACGTCCGCTGGTCGAATTCCAACACAAAAAGGATATAGATTTTTTGTTGATAGTTTGGTGACAATAAAATCGCTTGATGAATTAGAAATATCAAAATTAAAAGAACAATTAATTATTTCTGATAGCAAACATTTAATTAATTCTGTAGCAGATACGCTATCTCACTTAACTAAGTTTGCAGGAGTTGTTCTGATCCCTCGTGCTAAAAAAGTTTCTTTTAAACACATTGAATTTCTTGAATTATCGAATAATAGAATTCTAGTGATTATTGTGACCGACGATGGCGGAGTTCAAAATAGAGTACTTTACACAGAAAATGATTACAACAAACAAAGCCTTTTAGAAGCATCAAACTTTTTCAACCAACATTATGCAGGCTTTGATATTGAGCAAGTAAAAAGTAAGTTAGTAAATGAATTAAAAACTATGAAAGCCGAAATGGTTGCTCTTATGAATGCTGCAATTGAGACATCTGGGGATGTCGATCAAAATGATAACTTAATTATGTCAGGGCAAAAAAATCTACTAGAAACTTCAGAACTTTCACAAAATGTTTCTAGCGTAAGAAAAATTGTTGAGATTTTTGATAAAAAATCAGCCTTACTCCAGTTACTGGAAAAAAGTCATCGAGCTGATGGAATACAAATTTTTATTGGAGAAGAATCTGGTTATCAAGCTCTTGATGAATGTAGTGTTATTACAGCGCCTTATGAAGCTGACGGGGAAATTCTTGGTATGCTTGGTGTAATTGGTCCAACAAGAATGGCATATGAAAGAGTTATTCCGATTGTTGATATCACTGCTAAACTGTTGAGCAATTCAATTAAGTAATAATTTATATGAGCTATTTCAATCAAGAACCTAATTATAGTCATGGAGACCCACCTAAAATAGGTATAATTCTTTCGAACTTAGGTACACCGAAAGAACCAAGACCTCAAGAGGTAAGAAAATACCTTGGTGAGTTTCTAATTGATAGAAGAGTCGTAGAAATTCCACGTTTTGTTTGGTGTTGGATTTTATATTGTATTATTTTAGTTTTTAGGCCAAGGTCTTCTGCAAAAAAATATAGTCAAATATGGACATCAAAAGGCTCTCCTCTTTTAGTAAACGCAAAAGCTCAATCAAGGTTACTAAAGAAACATCTTGAAAAAATTTATAAGCAGCCAATAGAGGTTTCTTTAGGTATGAGTTATGGTGAGCCATCAATAAAAAAAGCTTTTAGCCAACTTAGAGAAAAAAACTGTACAAAAATTCTTCTTTTTCCTCTTTACCCTCAATATGCAGCTTCATCTTCAGCATCAGCCATGGATAGTTTATGGAGATTACTATTAAAGACAAGAAATGTTCCTGAAATTAGAACAATTCGTCATTATCACGACCACCCCGCTTATATAAATGCATTAAAATTATCAGTATTAACTTATTGGAAAAAAAATGGTAAGCCCACAAAATTGATAATGAGTTTTCATGGCATACCAAAAAAATCTTTATACCAAGGTGATCCTTATCATTGTGAGTGCCATAAAACTGGGCGCTTGTTAGCAGAAGCTTTAAATTTAAAAGATAATGATTACCAAGTCTGCTTTCAATCTAGGTTTGGAAAGGCTGAATGGTTAAAACCATATTTTGCAGAAGTTATTGCTGATCTTGGTAAACAAAAAATAAATAATTTACATGTAATATGTCCTGGTTTTTCGAGTGACTGTCTTGAAACACTTGAAGAGATAAATATGGAAGGAAAGTCTATATTTATTGATAATGGAGGAAAAAATTACAAGTATATTCCTGCTTTAAATAGTGATCCAAATTGGATCAAGGCAATGGGTATAATCTCAAGTTCAAACCTTCAGGGATGGCTCGATCCTAAATGGTCCAAGGTGAAAGAACAAAGATCATCAAATTTAACAAAAAAACAAGCTGAAAAATTTAAATAAGAAAAGCATATGATAATTCTTACTGGTGGTACAGGAATGATTGGGAGCATGATTGCTTGGCACCTAAATACAATTCTTAATGAAAATAAGTTTGTTATTTTTGATGATATGTCTAATGAAGAACAAGAAAAAAATATCAATAAAAGAAAATTTATTGATTTAATTGATAAAAATGATCTTCCAAAATTTATCAGAAATAATAAGCAAATTACTGCTGTCATTCACATGGGAGCTATCAGTGCTACAACAGAATCAAATTTTAATAAATTATTGGTTTCAAATATTCGTTATAGCCAAATGTTATGGAGTTGGTGTGCAACAAATAATGTGCCATTTATTTATGCGAGTTCTGCTGCAACCTATGGCGATGGCGAGAATGGTTATGATGATAATGAGAATTTACTATCAAAATTGATCCCTTTAAATGCTTATGGATATTCAAAACATTTTTTTGATCAATGGGTTAATGCTCAAGTAAAATCTAATCAACCAACACCGCCACAATGGTGTGGTTTAAAATTCTTTAATGTTTATGGGCCAAATGAATATCATAAAAAAAGAATGGCCAGTGTTGTTTTTCATGCATTCCAACAGTACCAAAAAGAAAAAGAAATAAGATTATTTAAAAGTGAAAATAAAAAATATAAAGATGGAATGCAATTAAGGGATTTTATTTATGTAAAAGATGCTGTGGAGTATGTTATGTTTTTTTTAAAAAATAATCATATTTCAGGACTATTTAATTCAGGAACTGGGACTGCTCAATCATTTAATGATTTAGCTGAGGCTGTTATCTTAAATACAAAAGGTGATAAATCTAGTATCAAGTATATTAATATGCCAGATGATTTAAATGGTAGATATCAATACCATACGGAAGCTAATCTTGATAAGATTAAAGCTTTGGGCTTAAACTTAAAATTTAAAAACTTAAAAGAAGGGGTTAGCGACTATATGCAAAATTATCTTCTTACTTCAGATAGGTATGCTTAGTTTTGAACAATAATATAATTGATATTGTAAGTAATAGATTTAATTCTAAAAATAAATGGGGTTTAGTCATTGGCGATATTATGCTTGATAGGTATATTAGCGGTGATGTTAAAAGATTATCACCTGAAGCCTCAGTACCTATTGTAGATGTAAATGAAAATATTAATAAAATTGGAGGAGCAGGAAATGTTGCCCTAAATCTTTCATGCCTAGGAATCAAAACACTAATAGTTGGAGAAATTGGTAATGATAACTCTGGGAAAATTATAAAAGATTTATTTAAAGAAAATGGTATATCTACTCAATATTTAGTAAAGAAAAAAGGTGCGACTACTACTAAAACTAGGATTATGGGTGGCCAACAACAGATAGTGAGGCTTGATTATGATGAATTTTCGACAGGTCCAAACCAAGTTGAATCAAAAAAAATTCTAAAGCTTATATCCAATAGTCCAAGTGCAATAATTATTTCTGATTATGAAAAAGGATTTCTTACTACTTCACTATTAAAGAAAATTATTAAAGCAGCAAATAAAAAAAATATTCCAGTTATTATTGATCCTAAAGGTAAAAACCTAGAAAAGTATCGGGGAGCAACAGCAATTACTCCTAATAAAAAAGAAGCTTATTTATTAGCAAATTTAAGTGAAAAAGATGAAAAATTACTTGATATATCTCTAAAAAAATTAGTAAAAAAATATAATTTCAATTTTATTGCTATGACTCAAGGTGAGTATGGCATTAAGCATATAACAACTAATAAAATTGAAGAATACCCGACAAGAGCATCAAATCAAGTTTTTGATGTTTCAGGAGCTGGTGATACTGTTATTGCTACATTAACGGCTAGCATTATTGCAAATTTATCTCTAAGAGATGGTTTTGAATTAGCTAATTTAGCTGCAGGTATTGTTGTTAAACAAATTGGAACGATGCCAATTCAGCAAAATGAATTATTAGTTGAGCTTCATTCATTAACTAGTATCAACACTATTAAAAAAGTTTCCACCATAGAAGATTATACAAATGTAGTTAAAAATTTAAGAAAAACTGACCCATCTTTAGTTGTTGGCTTTACTAATGGATGTTTTGATATTATCCATGCTGGTCATGTTACTTATTTGGCAAAAGCCAAAGCACAAGTTGGTCTTTTAATTGTTGCTCTTAATAGCGATAGTTCAGTTAGAAAAAATAAAGGGGCAAGTAGACCAATTGTTGGTGAGGCAGATAGAGCACTAGTTCTATGTTCTCTTGAATCAGTTGACAGCGTAATCTTATTTGACGAAACAACTCCGCTAAACTTAATTAAATCAATTAAGCCTGATATATTATTTAAAGGAAATGACTACACTCTAAAAAATGTAGTGGGAGCAAAAGAAATGAATAAATGGGGTGGTAAAGTTATTTTAATTCCTGTAGTACAAGGAAAAAGTTCTAGTAAAATTATACAAAAATTGAGTTAGATTAGATCTGCAATTTTTTCGACATAAGTTAATTTATTTTCATGACATATTTCTTTCCAACCATTTAAATCTGTCCATCCGTAAATAAAAATAAAATCTAGGTCATACTTTTTAGCAGTTTGAATATCATATAAAGAATCCCCAAGAAATAATGCAGGTAAAAAATTTTTATCTTTTAATTTTTCTTCTATAATCTCATGCTTTGATGTTGGACTTCCATAAATACCACCTTCAAAATAAGAAGAAATATTTTTTTCATCGAAAAGAAATCTTAATTCGTCTTGATCCCCTCCTGAAGCTACCATCCATGATAGTTTTTGAGTTTGATGTTTAAGCTTTTCTAATCCACTTGCAATCTCACAATTTTTTAATAAATTTTTTACCTCATTATTAAGATTATCAACTAATATCCTCATAGAAGAATCTCTAATTTCCTCATTCATAATTTCTTTTAAAAAATACTTAAATTTTATATACCGCGATATTCCAGTAAGCTCAACATGATGAGCAACAAGCTTTTCAGCCTGAATTTTTGTTGCTCCATATGTTATTGCAGTATTTCTATAAGCCTCAATTTTTTGAAAATTAGAATTTAAAATAACACCATCGCAATCAAAAATAATTGTATTGTATTTATTTAAATCAATCATTAAAAATTAAATTGATTTTGCTTGCTTAGCAAGTTTTGTGATAGCTGACCAGTTTTTCTTTTCGATTAATTTTTTTGGAGTAAGCCATGTTCCACCGCAAACAGGTACATTTGATAATGCTAAAAAATCTGGTGCAGATTCAATCGTTATTCCACCAGTTGGGCAAAACTTAATATCAATAAAAGGCCCTGCAAAACCTTTTAGTAGGCTAATACCACCCACAGCTTCTGCAGGAAATAATTTTAAAAAAGAAAACCCATCATTGCTGGCTTGCATAACTTCACTGCCAGAAGAAACGCCCGGAAGAAGCGGGAGATCTATCTCTTTACATATCAAACCCATTTCTTTCGTATACCCTGGGCTAACAGCAAATTGACTTCCTGCAATTTTAGCATTTGTTGCATCAGAATCTGTTCTCAATGTTCCTGCCCCAACAATAGCATCAGGGACTTTAGAAGCTATCATTTCAATTGCTTTCAAAGCACAATTTGTTCTTAATGTAATTTCTAGAACTTTTATCCCTCCTTCTAATAATGCTTCTGCTATAGGAACTGCGTCATTAACATCTTCTATAACAATTACTGGAATTACAGGACCATACTTTACTAATTCAATTGTTTTCATATTAATCTCTTTAAATTTAATTTATCCAGGTTATTGCACCTTCTTCTGCTGATAAAACATTTTTTCTCATATTTCCAAAAAGTTCTCTACCTATTCCATGGCCATTATTTATTTTCTGTTCCTTAGTCATCTCTTCAAGTTTTCTTTTATCCCATTCACTATCCTCAACAAGAACATTTAATGATCCGACTTCAGCATTTAATCTAATGATATCGCCATCTCTTATTTTCGAGATAGATCCACCAGCAGCAGCTTCCGGACTCATATGAATAGCTGCGGGAATTTTTCCAGAAGCACCACTCATTCTCCCATCAGTAACGATAGCAACCTTAAATCCCTTATTTTGAATTACAGATAGTGGTGGCGTAAGCTTATGAAGTTCTGGCATACCATTAGCTTTTGGTCCCTGAAAACGAATTACTGCAATAAAATCTTGATCTAAAATTTGTTCATCAAAGGCAGCTAACAACTCTTCTTGACTATTAAATATTAGAGCTGGCGCTTCAATAATATGATTTTCTTTAGGTACAGCAGAAATTTTAATTACAGATCGCCCGATATTTCCCTTAAGCAACCTCAAACCACCAGATACATTAAATGGCTTATCAATTTTTCTGACAATAGATTCATCTCCACTTTCTTTAGGAATATCTTTCCAAGAGAGTTTTTTATTTTTTAATATTGGTTTTTTAGCATACTCAGCTATACCTCCAAAACTTGATGTGATAACGTCTGGGTACATGCAGCCACCTTGTATCAATTCTCTTATCACAAAAGCAGGGCCTCCAGCCTTCTGGAATTCATTTACATCGGCTTTACCATTTGGATAAACACTAGCTAACAGTGGGACTGATTTGGCTAAATCATGAAAATCAGACCAATCAATTACAATTCCAGCAGCCCTAGCAATAGCTACCCAATGTATAAGGTGATTTGTTGATCCGCCAGTTGCAAGAAGAGCTGACATTGCATTAATAATTACCCTTTCATCAACCAATTCTCCAATTGCAGTGGTTTCTTTATTTGTAATATTTTTTATTATTAATCTGACTGCTTCAATGGTAAGCTCTTTACGAATACCGTCATATGGGTGAATAAATGCTGCACCCGGGACATGAAGTCCCATTGCCTCCATAAGCATCTGATTGCTGTTAGCAGTTCCATAAAAAGTACAAGTTCCTTCACCATGATATGCCGCTGATTCTGAATCTAACAGCTTATCTCGGCCTATATTTCCTTGGGCATATTGCTCTCTAACTTTTGACTTAGATGTATTATCAATGCCAGTAGACATTGGTCCTGCTGGTATAAAAATTGTAGGTAAATGACCAAAATGAAGTGCGCCAATAAGTAAACCAGGAACAATTTTGTCGCAAATACCAAGCATAATAGCTCCATCAAACACATCATGGGACAAACCAATTGCAGCGCCCATAGCAATATTATCTCTTGAGAAAAGGCTTAATTCCATTCCAGGCTCACCTTGTGTAACACCATCACACATTGCAGGAACGCCGCCAGCAACTTGAGCTGTTGCTCCAAAACTAGCAGCTGCTTGCCTTATCATTTCAGGATAACTTTCGTATGGCTTATGGGCTGATAGCATATCGTTATAAGCTGTAACAATAGCAAGATTTGGCTGCCTTTCTGATACTATTTTGAATTTATCATCTTTAGGAAGTGCTGCAATTGCATGAGCTACGTTAGCACAACCCAAACGATCACTTCCTCTATCTCGTTTCTTCATTGAGGAGACTCTATCGAGGTAGGCAGTCCTAGTAGGTCTACTCTTTTCTTTAATACGTTCTGTAATTTCAGTAATCGATTGCTTCATAGTTTTATGTATTTTTTTGATCTTAGCCATGCATTATCAATGAAATGATGTAAATAAGTCAAATATGTAATTACATTGAATAATTTTATAATAATAGTCTTGAAATTATTTAAACTGTCTCCATATTATTTTTAACATTAACATTAGTATTTTTTATAAATATGACAGATAAAACCACAGCAAAGAAAGCTAAAAAAACAGTTAAGCCAAAAGCTATAGATAAAGATTTAGCTGAACAGGCCGAAAAAATTTCTGCTCTTGAAGCACAAGTGCTTTATACAAAAGCAGAATTAGAAAACAATAGGAAAAGAGCGCTAGAGGAAGCTGAAAAAACAAGAAAATATGCTGTAGAAAGCTTTAGTCAGGAAATTCTTCTTGTTAAAGATAGTCTTGATGCAGCTTTAGCTATTAAAAATGCAACATTAGAAAGTTACAAAGATGGGGTTGAATTAACTGCAAAACAGCTAACTACTTCATTTGAAAAATTTAATATTGAAGCATTAGATCCTTTAGGTGAAACATTTGACCCTAATTTTCATCAAGCAATGACAATGTTGGATTCTGAAGAAGAAGCTAATAAGATTCTTTCTGTTTTCCAAAAAGGATATACGCTAAACGGAAGAGTTTTAAGACCCGCATTAGTATCGGTTTCAAAAGAAAAAGAAAAAAAAACTTGAAATATATATAAGTACCCCTATTTATAGTGTAAGAATTTAATTTTATTAAGGAAATATTTAAAATGGCAAAAACTATTGGAATTGATTTAGGAACAACGAACTCATGTGTTTCTGTTATGGAAAATGGCAAACCAAAGGTAATTGAAAATACTGAAGGTACTAGAACAACGCCATCAATTGTTGCATTTCAAGAAGGTGGAGAATCTCTTGTAGGTGCTCCGGCAAAAAGACAAGCTGTTACGAATCCTGAAAATACAGTTTATGCAGTTAAGAGATTAATTGGAAGGAAATTTAGCGAAGATGAAGTTCAAAAAGATATAGGCTTAATGCCTTATAAAATTTCAAAAGCAGATAATGGAGATGCTTGGGTTGAAATAAAGGGTGAAAAAATGGCACCACCTCAAATCTCTGCAGAAATTTTAAGAAAAATGAAGAAAACTGCAGAAGACTATCTTGGTGAAGAGGTTTCAGATGCGGTTATTACTGTACCTGCATATTTTAATGATAGTCAAAGACAAGCTACTAAAGATGCTGGGAGAATTGCTGGATTAGACGTTAAAAGAATTATTAATGAGCCAACTGCAGCTGCTTTAGCTTTTGGCTTAGATAAAAAAGAAGGCGATAGAAAAATTGCTGTTTATGATTTGGGAGGTGGTACCTTTGATATTTCCATTATTGAAATATCAAGCGTAGACGGCGAACATCAATTTGAAGTTCTATCAACAAATGGAGATACTTTTTTAGGTGGTGAGGATTTTGACAATAGAATCATTGATTTTCTTGCTGAGGAATTTAACAAAGAGAATGGTGTAGACATAAGTAAAGATGTTCTTGTTAAACAAAGACTCAAAGAAGCTGCAGAGAAAGCTAAAATTGAATTATCAAGTAGTACTCAAACAGAAGTTAATTTACCTTATTTAACTGCAGATGCTTCTGGTCCAAAACATTTGGTCGTTAAATTAACTCGGGCAAAACTTGAATCTTTAGTTGAAGATCTTATAGAAAGAACTATTGCTCCGTGTAAAACTGCTTTGAAAGATTCTGGAGCTTCAAATGAGATCGCTGATGTAATTCTTGTTGGTGGTCAGACTAGAATGCCCAAAGTTCAGGAAAAGGTACAAGAGATATTTGGAGTTGAGCCGAGAAAAGACGTTAATCCCGATGAAGCTGTTGCAGTTGGTGCAGGAGTTCAAGGTGGCGTACTTCAAGGAGACGTAAAAGATGTATTGTTGTTAGATGTTACTCCCTTGAGTTTAGGTATTGAAACAATGGGTGGTGTTATGACAAAGTTAATCAAAAAAAATACTACAATTCCTACAAAGGAGTCTCAGACATTTTCAACAGCAGAAGATAACCAAAGCGCAGTAACAATTAATGTATTTCAAGGTGAAAGGGAAATGGCTGCTGGAAATAAAAGTTTAGGCCAATTTAATCTTGATGAAATACCAGCAGCTCCTCGAGGAACACCTCAAATAGAAGTTACATTTGATCTTGATGCAAATGGTATCTTGCATGTCAACGCAAAAGATAAAGCTACAGGTAAAGAAAATAAAATTGTTATTAAATCTAGTGGCGGCCTAAGTGAGGAGGAGATTAAAAAAATGGAAGATGATGCTGAACTTCATGCAGAGGAAGATAAAAAATTACGAGAATTAGTTGATGCAAAAAACCTTTCTGAAGGTATGATCCATTCAGTTAAAAAGACTATGACTGACCACCCTGACAAAGTAGAAAAAAATGAAAAAGAAAAAATAGAGAAAGCTATTAACGAGCTCGAAGAAGCTTTAAAATCTGATAATAAAGATGATATTGAAGCAAAAAATAAAATACTTGCTGAAGCATCTCAAAAACTTGGTGAAAAAATACATGCTGATCAACAAGCTAGTCAAGCACAACCAAAAGAAGATGGAAAAAATAAAGAAAAGACTGTTGATGCTGAAGTTGTTGATGCTGAATTTGAAGAAGTAAAAAAAGACGACAAGAAAGACGACAAGAAAAAATAAATAATTCTTTAAATAATTATATATAGTAGAGGTAATTAAAATTACCTCTACTATATTTTCGCTATGGCTGATAAAAAAGATTACTACGATACTTTAGGTTTAAATAAACAAGCTTCAGATACTGAAATTAAAAAAGCTTATAAAAAGCTTGCAATGAAGCATCATCCAGATCGTAATGATGGCAATCCTGAAGCAACTGAAACCTTCAAAGAGGTCAAAAAAGCTTACGATGTCTTATCCGATCCACAAAAAAAAACAATTTATGATCAATATGGGCATGCTGGCGTAGATCAAAATATGGGTGGCGCTGGTAGTGCAGATTTTGGTGATGCTTTTGGCGATATATTTGGCGATATATTTGGAGGTGGAAGATCAAATACGAGATCTAATGTTTATCGTGGTGCTGATCTTAGATTTAATATGGAGATTTCACTTGAGCAAGCAGCTAAAGGAACAGAAAATCAAATAAAAATACCAGTAATGGTCTCATGTGAATCATGTAAAGGATCAGGTGCAAAAAAGGGATCTCAACCAATTGAATGTGGAACTTGTCATGGACAAGGACAAGTTAGAATGCAGCAAGGCTTCTTTTCAGTTCAACAAGAATGTCCAAATTGTAATGGTGTAGGAACGACTATTAAAGATCCTTGTCCAGATTGTGATGGGTCAGGCCGCATCAGAGAGACTAAGACATTATCAGTTAAAATACCTATTGGAGTAGATGATGGTGATCGTATTAGACTTTCGGGTGAAGGCGAAGCTGGAACTAATGGAGGGCCTACAGGTGATCTTTATGTAGTTATTAATTTAAAGGAGCATCAAATTTTTGAACGTGATGGGGCAAATTTACACTGTGAAATGCCTATTAGTTTTTCTACTGCAGCACTTGGTGGTGAATTAGAAATTCCTACTCTTGATGGAAATGCTAAAATAAAAATTCCTCCTGAAACACAAACAGGTGCAGCATTTAGATTAAAAGGCAAAGGTATTAAACCAGTTAGAGAAAATCAGATAGGTGATTTACACTGTCACGTTGTAGTTGAAACACCAGTTAAGCTAACTGAAAAACAAAAAAATATTCTAGAAGAGTTAGAGCGAATGAATCAAGCTGATAGTGACAAACATAGTCCTAGATCTAAAACTTGGCTTGATACAGTTAAAGATTTTTTTGAATAATTAAAATGTGTCTTTTTGAATTAACTCTATTTTATAGCCATTAGGGTCTTCAACGAATGCTAGTAGTAACTTTGATCCCATCATAGGGCCTGCTTCTCTAACTACATTTCCACCTTTAATCTTTATTTCTTCACAAGCTATATAAACATCATCAACTTCAATGGCAATATGGCCAAAAGCATTTCCATGATCATAATTATCAGTACCCCAATTGTGAGTTAACTCAATAACTGTAACTTCTTTCTCACCTCCATAACCCATAAAAGCAAGTGAAAATTTTCCTTCAGGGTAGTCTTTTTGACGTAAAACCTTCATTCCAAAAATATTTTGATAAAAATCAATTGATTCTTTTAAATCATTAACTCTAAGCATGCTATGAAGTATTCTCATTTTTAATGCCTTTTATTAGTTTATTTATTTTTTGGTGGGTATGAATACAAACTAATATTACCCGCTACAGAAATTCTTGGTTCATCACAATTATAAAACTGATTAACAGAATGTTTTAACTGTGCTGGGAATAGAACTAAAGTACCCTCAACAGATTTACCCATTGCAATTTCGTAATTAACTATTTTTCCTAAAGTATCTGTGAAAGTAAAATAAAAGTTTGAAATTTTCCCTTGAGAATTGCTATTAGCTGCTATTGGAATTGAATTTTGTTCTTCAGATTCAGTAGGGATTTTCATCCAAACTACCCAGCTATATACTCCATTATGCGCATGCATGGGATTAAATTCATTTTGAAATTGATAATTTACCCACCACTCAGTAAGTCTTGATTCAGTATCAGATAAACCAGAGACTTGAGAACGATATGGAAGTCCAAATTGTTTTGGATATTCACTACAAAGTGGCATAACTATCTTGGAGATTGGATCAAGATCATATAAGCCCATATTAAGAGATTTAGAAATATTCCCTGCTAATTGAGCATTAATAACATCATGTTTTTTATTCGCTTCATCGATTCTCTTCCATAAAAAATTCATCTCTTCTTGAGTAAGATTATATGAAAGATATCCAGGGTTAGGGTTAAAGTGATGAACATTATATTTCATGAAGTCTTTACTTTAATATTGTTTAAAAAGTTAGCAACTTCATGTGATACAAATTTAGAATAATCTCCATTTAAATCAATCACTTGACGAACTAGTGAGGAATTAATTGATTTAAAGGGATCTGCCGCAATTAAAAAAATATTTTCTAAGGTGTTATCCATCGTACTATTCATTTGAGCAATTTGTGATTCATAATTAAAATCAGTTGAATTTCGTGCACCTCTTACAACCACATTTATATTATTAGCTTTTGCAAAATCAATAGTCAAACAATCATAAGAGCTAAAAGTAACATTAGAATATTGACTCGAGATAATTTCAATTAATTTTAACCTGTCTTCTAGGAGAAACATCGTAGATTTTGGAGATTCTTTAGCAACTGCAACTAATAGATGATCAAAAAGATTAGCAGCTCGATAAATAATTTCTTCGTGGCCTAATGTTAGTGGGTCAAAAGTACCTGGATATATTGCATTCATAAAATCTATTTTTTTATTGTAATAAACAAAAGTATACCTTTCCTGCTTTAGAATTCTTTAAAATTTTAAATTCTTTACCTAAATATTGTTTATTTGTTTCAAAATATATGATGCCATTAGGCTTTAAATGATTTTTAATTTTAGTTAAAAGAATATTAGGATCAGCTATTGAAAATGGAGGATCGTAGAAAATAATATCAAAAAGCTGTGCATTATTTTCTAGAAAATTTTCTGCTGTTGAATTTATAATTAAGGCATTTGTAGCACTTAAATTATTTTTATTATCGTTAAGATTTAAAATAGCTTTAACATTATTATCAACTAATTGACATGATTTAGCATTTCTTGACAGAGATTCAAAACCTAATATACCACTTCCAGAAAATAAATCGAGACAGACTTTATTCGATAAATCCTGGCCTAACCAATTAAATAATATCTCTCTTACTCTATTTAATGTTGGTCTTAAATTATCAGACTCGTGAAAAAAAATATTTTTTCTTTTCCATGTACCACCAATAATTTTTACTGAACCTTTTTTTTGGCTACTCACTACCAACAATAACTGTAGAAAATTTACTCATATCAACTCGCCTTTGAAATGCAGATTTAATTTCTTCAGCTGTTATTTTATCAATTTTATCAGTAAATGTTTCAAGATAATCTAATGGGTACCCATAAAATGCCATCATACTTACATATTCAAGGATCTTTTTATTACTATCAAGTCTTAGTGGGAACCCACCAATCATAAAATCCTTTGCTCTTCTTAATTCACTTCTAGTTGGACCATTCTTAATAAAGTCAGAGACAGTTTTTTGAATTAATTCTTTTGCTTGTTTTACTTGGCTCTTCTTTGTTTGAATTCCTATTTGAAAAGGACCTACTTCAATAAATGGCATAAAGTAACTATAAACACTATAGGCTAAACCTCTATCCTCTCTAATTTCTTGTGTTAGCCTTGATACAAACCCACCACCACCTAAAATATAATTTCCTAAGTATAACGTTAAAAAATCTGGGTCTCCTCTTTTAATTATTGGGGCTCCATAAAAAAGATGAGCTTGTTTTGCAGGATGACTAATTTCAATATTTTGACCTTTATTGTAATCAACTGAGGGGATTACTGAAATCATTTTATTTTCAGAAAACCCTAGGCTAATCTTATTACCAAAATTTTCAGCCTCTCTTCTTGAAATATCACCTACAATTACAATTGATAATTCATTTGACAAATAACTATTTGTATAGAAATCGTGTAGATCTTTTTTTCTTATTTTTTTAATAGTATCAACTTCGCCAGAACTTGGTAAGCCATAAGGATGTTGATTATATAAAGCTTTCATAAAAGCTTTTGAAGCAATAGAGCTTGGCATTGTTTTTGATTGATTTATACTTGCAATATATCTTTTCTTTTCTCTTTCCAAAATATCACTATCAAAATTGGGTTTATGAAGAACCAATGTTAATAAATCAACAGCCTCGTTTTTTTTATCAGATAATGTTCTTACACTAAACCCACTTTTATCCTGATCAAAGGAGCTGTCAAGTTGAGCGCCCAAATCTATAAACTTATTAGCTAGATCTTCTTCATTTATTCCGTCTGATCCTAAGACCATCATATGATTTGTAAGTGATGCCAATCCACTATTTTGTATGGTGTCCTTGACGCTTCCAGCCCTAAAATCAACGTTAATATCTAATATTGGTAAATCATGATTTTCAATAAAATATATACGGGCTCCATTATCTGATTTCCAATGTTGGATGTCTAATTTGGCAAATGTAAAATTAGAAAATAAAAATAATCCTAAGATAAAAATATTTTTAATGAGCATGAGGTTTTCCTTTCGATATTTTATTTTTATCCAGAGGTTGAGGATCTAAAGTCACTATAGTTAATGCATCATCATGGAAATATTTTTTAATGACAGCTTGAATTTCTATAGATGTAACTTGCTTAATATTGTCTATATAATCATCTACTATTTTATGAGAGTAACCCATAGTTTCTAGCTGCCCAATTTGCATAACAGCTCCATAAACAGAATCTTTTTGATAGACTTCTCCAGCAATAACACTTGTGATTACTCTTTTTAATTCCGCGTCAGTAACCCCATTATCAACAATATTTTTTAACTCAAGTTTTAAATATTTTTCTAAATCAACAACAGAGATTGTTTCGCTTGGTGTAGCATACATTTCAAATGAACCTTGTCCTCCTCTTGAAAGCATACTATAGCCCGCTCCAACACTTATTGCTCTTGAGGTGTTTCTAACGAGATTCTGATTAAGTCTTGATGAGCTAGTACCTGACAAAATACCAACTAAAACTTCAAGGGCGAAAGCTTCTTTTTTATTTTTTATACCATCTTTTCCTAAGGTAGGTGTTGGGTAGCCCATTTGAATATAAGGTAATTTACTCGGTGCTTTAAGTATTGCCCTCCTAGATCCGTTCTGTTTTGGTTCAATTTGTGGCTTCCTCTTAGCTATTTCAAATGCTGGAATATTTCCAAAATATTTTTTTGCTTCAGCAAAAACCTCTTTGGCATCAACGTCTCCACCAACAACTAATATTGCATTACTAGGGCTGTACCACATTTTATACCACTCAAGTGCATCTTCATGTGTCATATTCTCAAGATCGCTCATCCATCCAACTATTGGTCTCCCATAAGGATGAGCTCTAAAAATTAGAGAGTTGAATAACTCGTTAACTTGAGCTTTTGGTTTATCGTCTGTTCTCCATCGACGTTCTTCCATTACTACTTGAATTTCTTTTTTGAATTCTTCTTTAGTTATAACAAGATTTTGCATCCTGTCAGATTCCATTTTCATAGATACCGGTAATTTTGATTTTTCTAAGCGTTGAAAATAAGCAGTATAATCTGCCCCAGTAAATGCATTTTCTCTTCCACCTGCAGCTGCAACAATTTCTGAATATTCTCCGGGTTTAGTTGTTTTAGTTCCCTTAAACATCATATGTTCAAGCAAATGAGCAACCCCAGTTTTACCATTAACTTCATCAAGGCTTCCTGCTCTGTACCAGACCATTGATACTACTACTGGTGAACGATGATCTTCCTTTACTAAAACCCTCATGCCATTTTTTAGCGTTATCTCTTGAACTTGAAGGTCAGCATGGGCAAATAAAGGTAATAAAGATAAAATAAATACTATTTTTAAATAATTCACATGTAATCCTTTTTACTTAATACTTGTATAATAATAGTTTACTGACCATTATCATAAAAATAAGTTCTTAATTATAGAAAAAATAATGTTTGATTTTCTTAAAAAATTAGTATCAAAAACAAAAACAGCCAAAAAAAAGGTTAAAAAATCTGCTACCCCACAGAAACCTAAACCTAAAGTTGTCAAACCTAAAGTTGTCAAACCTAAA
>TARA_B110000003_G_scaffold228985_1_pt1 | contig 27329 bp, 25 predicted proteins | sample TARA_B110000003 | Tara Oceans TARA_B110000003 (sample SAMEA4396424) | marine metagenome | biome: Westerlies Biome; feature: [SRF] surface water layer (ENVO:00010504); material: water (ENVO:00002006), including particulate matter (ENVO:01000060) such as... | depth 5 m
TTCGCGGAACCTAAGAAAACAAAACCAACCTCAAACCTCGATTTTTTCACTCCTGCGATGAGCGTTCTCAGCTCGCTTGAATCGCAAGCTGACAAGAGATTAATTTCGGAGATCGCAGCCGAGGCATCATTGGCAATCCGAACCTACCTAGCTGGAGCTCAGGCAGAGCCTGCACTTTACGAAACAGTCGAAGAATTTGAAGCCCGCCAAACTATACTGCCAGCTGATGCCAACCATGTTCTTAATCGCTTGAACGATGCCAAGTATGACAAGTCTGAGATCGATCAAACCATTTCCTTGAAGATGATTGAGGAGTCACGTGTCTGTCTCACAAAGCTCCGCCGATTCACTCCAATTAAAGACATCGAAAACGATCACTTACCAAGCTTACCCGAGACCAAATCAGTGGGATGGATCCAACGGACTTTCGCCAGACGGACTTTAGCAGCCTTTCCTTTCGGTATGATCCTTGCCCTCGGAGGCTTAATGAGTAGCACCTACAAAAGGCGTGGGGCAGGCGCTGAAATCGAAGGAAACGCTTTAGTCTGGGTTGGACTCTCCATCAGTGCCGTAGCCCTTATCACCTTTCTCCTTGTCCGTCCTTCGCAGAAATCATCATGAGTTTTTTGGATAATTATGATTTCGCGGAACCATGGTGGCTCTTGCTTCTTGTGGCCGTTCCACTACTCATGTTTCTCGGCTATCGTCAAGGCGCTCGCAGTTGGCTTGTCTATCCAACCTTGCGGGTATTAAGCACTCTGGGACTTAAGCCTAAAGACCGGCCCTTTAAGTTCGCGCCCTTAATCCTTCCGCTCATGCTAATCCCCGCGATTGTCGGACTTGCCCGGCCACAAGAAACTAGGAGCCAGACTTCACGGACCGCGAGCGGAATTGATATCATTATTGCGCTTGATGTTTCCTACTCAATGTCGACTGCTGATTTTTACGAATCTGACAGAGGTATGCGGCGCCCCCAGCTCAGAATAAATGCAGCTAAAAAGATTATTACGGAATTTATTGATCGTCGACCTGATGACCGAATCGGAATAGTAAGCTTCGCGGCACGCCCTTACACTGTCGCTCCAATCACCCTTGATCATCAAATTCTTGAATACACCTTACGCGACGTCGCGCTAGTAAAGGATCGAACCGAGGGTGGCACAGCTATCGGCAGCGCCATAGTGGCAGCAGGTGATCGCCTAGAAACGCTTGCCCGAGATACAGGAAAAAATGACCCAAAAAGCAAAAGCAAAAGCAAAGTCATTGTTCTCGTATTTGATGGCGCCAGCAACTCCGGGCAACTCTCTCCGATTGAGGCGGCAGGCTTAGTAGCCGAACTTGGCATTAAAGTTTATCCGGTAGGGATAGGAACTCCCCAAGGCCGAATTCGAGGACTTAATACAGGACAAGAATTTGACACCGAAACTCTAAAGGAAATCGCTAAAATTACGAAAGGAGATTACTATCGAGCGCGTGATTATTTAGGCCTAAGAGAAGCTTTTAAGAGCATCGACGACCTTGAAAAAATCGAGGTCGAACGTAGAAGCTGGACGATAAGAAAGGAGCTCTACTTCTGGTTTGTTGGAGCATCAGCCCTTCTAATTTTGGGATACCTTTTTGTTTCAGCGTTCAACCCACCAGCGATGCCATGAATTTTGCGAAACCTGAATGGCTTCTTTGCTTAACCGCCCTCCCCTTGATTGGATTTATGGCTTGGCTCTCTTGGAAAAAACGTCGCTATCGCTGGAAGAGAATGGTGGCACATCGTTTACAAGGCCGCCTCAGTCATATTCGTCCACCATGGGTTCACTTCACCTCACTGGGTCTCGCTTTAGGAGGACTGGCTGGATTAATTATTGCAGTCGCACAACCAGAATCTGGCGAAGAATGGATTGAAGTAGAAAATGAAGGACGAAACATTCTCTTTTGTGTGGATATATCACGTAGCATGCTAGCCCTTGATATCGAGCCTAGTCGACTACTAGCATCTAGGGCTGCAGCTTTAGAAATCCTAGAAAAATTTCCTAACGATCGAGTTGGAGTTCTTTTGTTTTCTGGCGAAACACTTGTTCAATCTCCACTTACGATCGATCACAGTTTTGTGGAACAAACTTTGGCTCAACTGGACCCCAATGACATTCCAGTGGGAGGCTCCAACCTTACCACTGCTATCGATTCTGGAACACGACTTCTGAGGGAAACCGGTCAAAAAAGCAACATCATGGTAGTATTCAGCGATGGTGAAAAATCCTCTGAAGGACTTGAAGAAGCTGCCGCCGGTGCCGCCCGAGAAGGTATCTTCATCTACGCAATCGGGATGGGAACCACGGAGGGCTCCTTCATACCCGATCCTCAGGAAGGTGATGGGAATTTTCGAGACCGCTCCGGGAATGTCGTTTTTTCCAAGCTCAACGAAGAAGCTCTACAAGTGATAGCTGAAGAAACTGATGGATATTACTCCAAAGGAATGGGCGCAGGCTTTATTACCAAATTAGATTCAGCGCTTGCTGAAATGGATCGCTTCCGAGAGGAAGGAAAACACCAACGAGTTGCTAAACCGGCTCATCAGTGGTTTGTTTTTAGCGGACTTCTTCTTCTTATGACTTCTATTTTCATCAAGTGCCTTCCTTTAGCTCCAGTCATTGCTCTTGGAGTCCTTAGCCTCGCCACCCCGCAGGCTGAAGCAAGCTTGGTGGAAGACGGAATCGCCGCCCTCAAAGCAGGTGAAACAACCACAGCTCAACAGTTATTCAACGAAGCGGCCAAAGATAGCTCAGGTGACCGTGCGGCAAGCCTATACCTCGCGTCCGGATCGGCAGCATCCAGGGCGCAAGATTGGCCTACTGCGGTCACTTCATTTAGCTCAGCACTTTCGGCTGAAGATCCTGAAACTCTCCAGCAAGCTCATTACGCTCTCGCAACTTCCTTATTTTATCTAGGTGCGTCAAAAACTGCCGAAGAGAAAGTGAAAGCTTGGGAAGGTTCTATTGAGCACTTTAAGGCCTCCTTAAAACTCCAACCTCAAAACGCGGCCGCGAGAGAAAATCTACAATCTGTAGAGAAGCAATTAGCCGAACTCCAAAAAGAAAAGAAAAAGGAGGAAGAAAAAAAACAGAAGAAGGAAGAGGAAGACACTCAAGATTCAGAAAAAAACGATTCTCAACAAGGAAATCAAAATGAACCTAACTCGGAAGACACATCGGAGGAGTCAAAGGACGAGCAATCAAATGAAAATCCAGACAAAACGAAGGAAGATGACCCATCCGAAGAAGATCGAGATAAGGACAAGACTGGGCAACCTAAAGAAAGTGAGAGTGAAAGTGATGAGCAGTCTGGTAAATCAACACCTGAAAACGAAAAATCGAATCAAAACGAAGATCAAAGTAATGAGGGAGAGAGTAAACAGGGCAATAAAAATAAGGCACAAGGAGAGAGTTCCAATCTAAAAGATGATCCTAATGCTCCGGAAAATGAAACGCCCCGCGAAAGAGCTCAGCGGCTCCTAAAGCAATATTCCGACTTTGGGGGAAAGGCTCCACGAAGGATACGGAGGCCCTACAATCGAAGCCCACACGATTGGTAATTTATGAAACGACTATCGTGAGATTTTTCGTAATCATTTCATTTCTGATCCTTACTAGAGGCAGTAACCTCCTAGCTAAGGACACTCCGGTGATCGAGACAAAGCTCGACAGCTCGATTATTGTAGTTGGGGAAAAAACCTACCTTACGGTATGGGTCGAGAATCTGACGCTAATCGATTGGCCAACCACCCCAAAAGCCGCCCCTCTTGCTCTAAAACGAGAAGCGCAACGCCGATATCAAATTAATGGAAAGATCCGTGAAGGCTTCCGTTATTTAGTTTCAGCTTTCGAACCAGGGATTTACAAGGTTCCCCCGTTTGAACTCCAAACTAACTCCGGAGTGATTCGCTCAAAAAGCCACACTCTTCGAGTGGCACCAATCAATAGCCTCGAAACTCATGGCATAAAAATCAATGGAGAAGTCACTCCGTATTTGACCGGTGTCTTCCTTAAGAAGACCAACCCTTACTTAGGTGAAACACAGGACGTCGAAGCTAAGCTGTATCTTTCCCAAGCAGCGCCTCACTTACTTCGGTTATCAGATGGGAACGTCATCAACCTTAAAAAGGATGGTCTCGCAGCATGGCGCTTCACTACAACGTCTGAACCTACTGGATATCTTGATTATGATGGACATCAATTCGCGGTATACACCTACTCTAGTTCAATCAATGCGCTTCAGGCCGGATCTCTTATTCTTGGACCTGGGTCGACCAACGCCACCTTACTTCGTCGACAAATGGTTCGCGGGGGCTTTGCCACCCGTTCCTTTACCGCAAAGATCGACTTCCCTTCTGTTCAGCTAGATGTCCGGCCTCTTCCTGAAGGGGCTCCATCCGGTTTTGGTGGAGCCGTCGGAACATTTTCGATTAAGGTTCGCCCCCTCAGTCTCGAACTCGAGCTCGGAGGGTCACTCACCGTTGAAACACGTATCACGGGTTCGGGGAATATCGATCAATTCCCTGGACCGAAATTGATCGATTTGAACAAAGATTGGAAACAATTTGAAACAATGGCTAAGCCGAGTGGCGGCGAACGCCGTTCGAGCTCAGGAACCGCCGAGTTCTCGCACGTCCTAAGACCTCTAAAAAAGGTAGATGCTCTTCCCCCTTATCGCTTCATTTACTTCGATCCATTACTCGAGAATTACGAGGTGAAGGAATCTCTTCCTTTTCCGATAAAAATCACCGGAGAACCTCTTTCCCCAAAATCCCTTCGAGAAGCTCTGGAGTTCCTTCCCCTTGGCGAACGTCCGCTAAAAGCTTTTGGCAAATCATCCCCGCTGAGCAAGTGGGCGTGGCAAATCATCCCGGCTTTAATTACCTGCTCAATTCTTGGAATTGCATTCCGTAACAGGCTCAAAGCTCGCCATATCACTTTAGCGCCTCGTAGGGAATTTGAAGACAAGCTTAAAGGAGTAACTTCGGCAAGTAATGACCGAGTGACATTCTTTCGAGAGGCGGCCCGTTTCGCGACGGAGCACGATGCCGCTGAGGGGCTCGAAGAGATTTTCAAAATACGGGATGAGATCTGCTTTCAGCAGGACCCGAAACCGGAACCCCTTAAACAAAGTGAAAAAAAGCGAGTCTTGACCCTCCTTAGGACATTGTCTCCGCTCTTACTATTTTCTATCACCATAGGAACCTTGATTCAGACTAGTAAGGGGATTGACCACTCTCCCGAAGAAGCCAAAGCCGACATTCTTGCATCAATGGAAACAGGAGCGGTAAGAGAGCATCTTCATAACTTAGCTATTTGTGAACTGAAGCTAGAAAACTATGGCGAAGCTTCATTGTGGGCTCATCGATATCAATTACATGGTGGTGATAGCACCAAACTGATGAGCGAATTACCAGGGCTTCACGCCCGTACACCGGAGGGAACTGAATGGCTATCGTTCCTACCTAAATGGGTTTATTTCCAAATCTTCATTCTGGGGGGTTGGTCCCTTCTTATCGCTATTCTGACAACCTGGAATATCTTTGGAAATAAGCGTAAACCTCTTCTGGTCACCTACTTCGTTTTTACAAGCTTGGGGCTCATAATCGGAATTACCGGGATGAAGTTCTACCCAGAAGGGATAAGCTTCGAGCCCCTGAGGGAGTTATCAATCGTGACAGAGAAAACACCGCTGAGAAGCCACCCTTTTGAGGGAGGTATTACAATCCGGGAGAATGTGGTAGGGAGCCTGTGTCGAGTCAAAGTAACTCGAGCAGGCTGGTCTATGATTAAGCTCCCTGAAGGCGGCACTGGCTGGGTCAGGATGGCCGACGTGTCCCCTATCTTAGAGTAAATCGGCAGCATCCAATTGATTCGCCTCTCAATTCTTTACGGAGTAGAAACACCAGCTTTCTTTTGCTTCTTGCGAGCCTTGGCTTTGAAAGAAACCTCCTTCGCATCCTTTTTAACTTTCGCTGTAACGTGTTGGTCCTCCTTTACAGCACCAGAAAGAATGGCTTCAGCAAGAGGATCTTCAAGCAGTTGCTCAACCGCCCGGCGCATTGGACGAGCTCCATAGTCAGGATCATAGCCCTCGGTGACGATGAGGTCGCGTGCGGATTCCTCAAGCACAAGATCGATCTCCTTTTCAGCAAGCCGCTTTACCAACTTAGCAACCTCTAGATCGACAATCTCGTTAAGACTCTCTTTCTCAAGCATCCGGAACACCACGAGTTCATCTAGTCTATTCAGGAATTCCGGCCGGAAATGCTTCTTAGCGACGGCATCTATTTTAGCCTTCATACCTTCGAAGTCTGCCTCATCCTCAGCCATTGCATTGAAGCCTAATGTCGTTTGGCGTTTGATACTTTCAGCCCCGACATTCGAGGTAAGAATAATGATCGTGTTCCTGAAATCAATTTTTCGACCGAAGCTATCCGTGATCATCCCTTCCTCCAAAATTTGAAGCAATAGATTCATGACGTCTGGGTGCGCTTTTTCAACTTCGTCAAAAAGAATAACCGAATATGGACGGCGCCTTACGGCTTCAGAGAGTTGACCGCCCTCTTCATATCCAACATACCCCGGAGGTGAACCGATAAGACGACTTGCGCTAAACTTCTCCATATATTCCGACATGTCGATCTGAATGAGCGACTCCGGATCACCGAACATGAAGTTGGCAAGATTTCTAGCAAGGTAGGTTTTCCCCACACCAGTTGGCCCCAGGAAAAGAAACGAACCTATCGGGCGACGGGGATCCTTGAGATCAGCACGCGATCGCCGAAGGGCCTTTGAAATTGCCACAACAGCCTCATTCTGCCCGATGACGGTCTCCCTGAGATTCTCCTCCATTCTTAACAGCTTAGCGGCTTCCTTCTGCTCCATACGCTGGAGCGGAACACCTGTCCACTTCGAGACCACCGACATAATATCGTCCTCATTGATATCAACGATCTTCTCTTCGCTTTCACCACGCCACCCCTCGATTTTATCATCGAGCTCCTTTCGGGTTGTCTTTTCTTCGTCACGAAGAGCTGCGGCTTTTTCAAAATCCTGATCGTTAATTGCAGAAACCTTCTCATCGTTAATCTCCGCGATGCGCACTTCCAATTCCTTGAGTCCGATCGGGCGCGTCATAGTCTGAATTCGGGCACGGGCACCCGCCTCGTCGACAACATCGATAGCCTTATCGGGTAGAAAGCGACTTGTGAGATAACGAGATGTCAACTTCACCGATGCCTCAAGAGCCTCTTCAGAGTAGCGTACCTTGTGGTGGCTCTCATACTTCTCACGGAGACCTTTCATGATTTCTATAGCATCTCCAGTTGAGGGTTCATTAACCTTAACTTGCTGAAAACGACGCTCCAAAGCAGAATCCTTTTCAATGTGCTTTCTAAACTCATTAAGAGTGGTGGCACCGATACATTGCAGCTCAGCACGACTCAAGGCGGGCTTAATAATATTCGAGGCATCCATCGCTCCCTCAGCCGAACCCGCGCCAACAATTGTGTGTAATTCATCAATGAAGAGGACAACGTTCTTCACCTTGCGGATCTCGTCCATGACAGCCTTTATACGCTCTTCAAACTGACCACGGTATTTTGTGCCCGCAACCATCAAAGCGAGATCAAGAGTGACCACTTTCTTGTCTCGAAGTATTTCGGGTACATCACCAGCCGAAATCTCTTGCGCAAGCCCTTCGACAATTGCAGTTTTCCCCACTCCTGCCTCTCCCACTAATACTGGGTTGTTTTTTGTACGACGACAGAGGATCTGAATCACCCTTTCAATTTCAGGGGCACGTCCAATCACCGGATCTAGATCACCTGATTGCGCAAGCTTAGTAAGATCACGACCAAAAGCCTTTAACGCCGGAGTCTTAACCTTCCCTTCCGCATCCTCACCATTCTCCATTTCGATTTCATCGTCATCATCGAAATCGAATTCATCGTCGGATTCTTCGGCTGCAAAATTAGGGTCAATCTCCGCAAGCACTTCATTCCGAGTCGTCTGAAGATCCACGCTCAGACTAGTAAGAACCCGAGCCGCCATTCCTTCTCCTTCTCGAAGCAACCCCAAAAGAATGTGCTCAGTTCCGACGTAAGAATGATTGAGCTGCTTGGCTTCTTTATTTGCAAGAGCCAGCACTTTCTTAACACGAGGTGTGTAAGGAATATTAGTTGAACTCTTGGTATCCGGACCAGTTCCAACCTCTTTCTCTACTTCCATACGGACTGATTCAAGATCGAGCCCCATCCGCTGAAGAACGCTAACAGCGACACCCTGGCCTAATTTAATGAGACCAAGGAGCACGTGCTCGGTCCCAATATAATTATGATTGAATCGGTCAGCCTCTTTTCGAGCGAGAGCCAACACCTGCTGTGCGCGTGGTGTAAAATTATTCATAGAATTGTTAGGATGGGTTCGAGTGGAGCTTTCTTTATTTTTCTTTTCCCGATAAATCAATAGCAGGGGGTAGCGATGATTGCAACTGCTCGCGAATCATTTGAGCCCGTATTACATCACGAGCCTCCGGTTCAAGCTTACGCCCTGCTCGCCATTGGAGGTGGGCAGGTTGAGTCTCCATAAATAAACGGTCGCAACTCTCAACTAGATCTGCCGGAAGTAGCGTAAGATCAGCACCCAGGCGGAGCATGGAGAGATGGTTAAGAGCCTCTTTTGAAGTAATAATATGAGCATATGAGAGATTACCTGCCGCGCGACCGATTCGATCCCTTACCATTATCGGGTCTTCAGTCACAAGCTTTTCCCGAGCCTGGAGTTCATATTGCGCCACGTCGCCTATCACCTTGGTTAAACGGTCGAGAATTTCCTCTTCGGTCTCTCCGAGGGTCGATTGGTTTGAAATTTGATAAAGATTCCCCAGGGACTCGGTGCCCTCGCCGTATAACCCACGAACAGCTAAACCAAGTTTATTGATTCCCTTCAATACCGGGCCAATTTGATCGCTCAAAACTAAGCCAGGCAAATGAAGCATCGACGATGCCCGCATGCCAGTCCCTAGATTGGTCGGACAAGCAGTGAGGTATCCAAGCGTTGGATCGATAGCGAAGTCGACCACCTTTTCAAGGCGCTGATCAACTGCATGGGCCAACTTGAACGCTTCTTTTAATTGAAGGCTAGGACGAATCGCTTGAATCCGCAAATGGTCTTCCTCGTTTATCATGAGACTCAGGGTCTGCTTACGATTTACCACCGAACCACTCCCTTCACTCCGAGCAGCCTGCTCCCTGCTAATTAGGTGGCGTTCGACCAAAACTTGCTTCTGTAGTGGATCTAAATCACAAAGTTCATGGGAGAAGCCATCTTTCATGCCTGGAACCAATTCTACTTTTTCTCGCAAAGATGAATATACATCTTCGCGATCTTTCTTCCGAGACCATCCTGGAAATGGAGATTTGGCGAGATTGCGCGCAAGGCGCACACGGCTAGTCAGAACCACTGATGTTTCTTCTCCGTGCCCCATCATCCAATCTGCGGGATGCCGCAGAAGTGTCGCAAATCGCATCATAGGTCGACTACCCCTTTCTTCTCTTCAACTTTAGAAATTTGATCCCGAAGCATTGCAGCTTCTTCAAACCGCTCATCTTCAATTGCGCTCTCTAACTTGTCGGTCAAACACGCGAGTTCTGATTTCAAGGCCTGTTTTATGGCAACTCCTTCAGGTAAATACCCCTTATGGACACCTCCCTTATGCATCGAAGGAAGACGCTCCGCGAGTTCACGAGAAAAAACCTGATAGCATTCAGGACAGCCGAGCCGACCGACTTTTCGGAAATCATCTAAGGAAAAACCACAAGAACTACAATCTTCCTGATTTAGCTCAGCCACAATATCTTGCACGTTGGTTTGTGGTGGTGAATTCCCAAGCAAATCATTGCCCATTAAAAGATCATCCACATTTGTGATCCCCTTTTTTTGAGCGCAAGCTTCGCAAAGGACAAACTTCCTAAGTTTACCCTCAGTCACTTGTGTGTAAAACACCGTGGCCTTTTCTTGGCATGAGTCGCACTTCATCAACGCTTAGAAGGTAACGATTCAACTACTAATGGCTACCGAAAATTCTGCGTTTTCGCTCTAAGATTTCGTGAATAGGAGGATAATGCATCAATCCCCATCATTTGGGGCCTTTCTTACAACTTCTCTATTTTGATTTCTTGCGACTATCCTACCACGCACTAAAGTTAAATTACCATGAAGACAGCACAATTTTTAAAGGAGATGTTCGGGCTTGAGGGAAAGACTGCCGTCGTGATTGGGGGCACTGGAGAGCTCTGTTCCTGTATGGCGCTGGGACTTGCTAAGGCTGGAGCAGAAGTCGTTTTAGTTGGGCGGAATGAGGAAAAGGCAAACGAACGACTTAAGATAATAGAGGAAGCAGGGGGGAAAGGATATTTTGCATTAGCAGATGCTAGCGATCGCCAATCACTCAATGAGCTCCTAAACTCAGTGGTAGAACAATCTGGTAAGGTTGACATTCTTGTAAACGGCGCGGGAATCAATTCCCCAAGTCCATTCGTCGAGATTACAGATGACGAAGCCCTCAAAATCTTAGACGTCAACCTGGTCGGTGTCATGCGCGCCTGCCAAGTTTTTGGAAATTACTTCCTGAGCCGCGATGTGCAGGCCTCGATCATTAATTTAGGATCTATTTCCGGCCTAAACCCTCTCTCTCGCGTCTTTACCTACTCTGCTTCTAAAGCAGCCGTCCACAATCTTACCCGCAATATTGCCCGCGAATGGGCGGATCGCGACATCCGGGTGAACACGTTGGTCCCTGGATTCTTCCCCGCAGAACAAAATCGCAAGGTCCTCGACGAAGTTCGGGTCGCTGAAATTTTACGCCACACTCCAGCCTCAAGATTCGGAAATCCCCAAGAATTGATCGGAGCAACCCTCCTTTTGGCATCTAATCAAGCCGGTGGTTTCATCACAGGCACAGAAATTGTCGTCGATGGCGGATTCAACTCGATGACGATCTAGTCTTGGATTTGAATAATAGTCTCCCCTTTTAGCATGTAGCGAAGGGGATCCCGGGCCCGCTCTTGTAAATAGCGCGGGTTTTCCTCAAGCGCGCGTGCCTCGGCAGCTAATTGTTGAATTTGCCTCTCAAGCCGCTTTTCCTCTTGCTGTGTTTCGGCCAGTTCTGCTTCGATTTCCTTCAAAAGGTGATATTGAGGAAGTGCTGGAATTGCCACAGCGCAGCAAGCTGCCAAGACAAAGAACCAGAACAGGACTAAAGTTGGCTTTCCAAAGAAACCACGACCACCACGAGTTTCCGAAAACTCAGGCGAACGGTCAGTTGCGACTCGAAAATAACGGCCCATCGGGTGGGAAGGTAACAAAACCTCGATACTAAGGAAGTCTAAACCAAAAAAAACTGCAGGCAAAACCTACAGTTTTTGAAACATTTAGGAGGTCCCAATACCTAGGAACCACCATAAATCGCATTATTTCCAAGTGCCTCTTCGATTCGAAGAAGTTGATTATACTTGGCGATCCTATCAGACCGGCTCATCGAACCTGTCTTAATTTGACCTGCGTTGGTTGCAACCGCGAGATGGGCAATCGTGCTGTCTTCAGTCTCCCCCGACCGATGAGAAATCACCGAATTATATCCATGAATCTTACCTAGCTCGATAGCATCAAAAGTCTCGGTAAGAGTTCCGATCTGATTGACCTTGATCAAAATTGAGTTTGCCACACCGAGATCGATTCCCTTCTGGAGAAAATCAACGTTGGTCACAAAAAGATCATCTCCTACAAGCTGGACCTTCTCACCGATCTTATCGGTGAGAACCTTCCAGCCATCCCAATCATTCTCGTCACAACCATCTTCAATTGAATCAATAGGATACTTCTCACAAAGTTCGGCTAAATATACAGCTTGCTCCTCTGATCCTCTTTGAGCACCCCCATCTCCTTCAAATTTGGCGTAATTATAGACTCCGTTCTCGAAGAACTCTGAAGCAGCGCAATCAAGTGCGTAAGTAATATCCTCACCCACTTTATAACCAGCTTTCTCAACAGCCAAAGTGACAGTATCTAAAGCATCCTCGGTCCCTTTGAAGGTCGGGGCAAAACCGCCCTCATCACCAACAGCAGTAGAAAGCCCTCGATCATGAAGAACCTTCTTTAGGTTATGAAAGACTTCAGCACCCATTTGTACCGCTTTACTGAAGGTCTCAGCACCCACTGGCCGAATCATAAATTCCTGAAAAGCAATTGGAGCATCTGAATGAGATCCACCATTAATGATATTCATCATTGGAACCGGAAGAACCTTAGCATTAGGACCACCGAGATACTTGTAGAAAGGAAGGCCCGATGCAGAAGCTGCCGCACGCGCTACCGCGAGTGAAGTTCCGAGGAGAGCATTTGCTCCGAGATTCTTTTTATTCGGAGAGCCATCGAGGGACAACATGGCTTGATCGACACTGGTTTGATCACAAGCACAATTTCCTAGAAGAGCCGGAGCAATCTTGTCGTTAATATTAGCAACGGCGCCAAGGACGCCCTTTCCTAGGTAACGATCCTCGTCGCCATCACGAAGCTCCCATGCTTCATGTTCACCGGTGCTAGCCCCTGAGGGAACAGCAGCGCGGCCGAATGCGCCACCATTAAGGGTGACGTCAACTTCAACAGTAGGATTGCCCCGCGAATCAATGATTTCGCGGCCTTTGATCGACTGAATGGTAGTGTTCGACATATGTATATTTAGAAATTTTTCTGAAAAAGTGGGCTTAGATGGTATTGATAGAGGTGATTGTCACCCCGATGAGTTCTTCGGTTTCAGTATCATGGATTTCAGCGACATCCCCCACCACTTTACCGAGGAGCGCCTGACCAATCTCGGAGAGATAGGATACGATATTCTTTTCAGGGTCGCCATCCCAAGCCCCTAGCATTGTCATTGAACGCTCTTCACCACCTTCAATGGCAACCATCACCTTAGTTCCGATATTAATCGCCGAAGTATCAGCGCCCTTGAAGTCAGTCGGACGAGCCCGCTCAAGATCACGTTCAAGATCATTTTTTCGAGAATTAAGAACAGACTGCATTTGCTTGGCTGCGTGATATTCAAAATTCTCACGAAGGTCACCGTGTGCACGAGCTGTCGAGATTTCTTTAACGTTAGCCGGAATTCTCTTGTTAACCAGCTCCTCATACTCTGCCTTACGACGGTCAAGACTTTCGAAGGAAACGAGGAGAGTATCATCACCCTTTGCCTGATTTTCCCCAGAAACCATTTCTTGAGTCTCAGGAACCTTTTTAATGACACGCGCCATTAGCGATTTTCGATCGAGATCGGGGAAAGCTGGGCTTGCAAGGAGTTTGCGAGCGAAGTTACGAACATCGTTTAATTCCATTCCATCAAGGATATCCGAGATCAGTTCCTTGTCATCGAGAAGCAGATTTCCTAAACGCCCGCTTCGGCGGGGCCCATCATCGAGAGAATCTTGCTCAAGAACGGTAAGAATCACCGAACCCACTGAACCGTCAAAAACATCTTCCGCCAACTTCTTGCGTTCGCGACAAATCCAAGCAAGCGAATCCGGCCCAAGAGCGTGGCGCGATAGCGCAACCTTGATATGATCATTAAGAGCCTTCGTTTCGTCCTTTTCTCCCAAGAGTTTCGCAATCTCGGAAACTCCCCGGGAGCTTATCTTACCAAAAACAGACAGCACCTTGCCGACCCAGTCGTCACCGAAAGCAGGAGGAAACGCCTCAAGAATACGTTTTAAGCGAGCCGCCGCAACGTGATTAAGATCCTCGGAAAGATTACCATCGGCTACCTGAAGGACTTCTGCGAGCTTGGGAGCATCAACCGAGATTGCTTCATCCTGCTTCGTTTCTTGAGCGATCTCATCACGAAGCGCGATTAACTCTAATGATTGCGCTGGAGCGAGCTTCATTAACTTTAAAGCTGCGTCGTTGACTATTTCAAAGGCACGAGCAAGCAAACCTTCAGTCGCTGCAACCAATGGGGCCTCACGCTGAATAGCTTCAAGGGCCTTAACACGAGCTTTAGGTGAGCGAGCCTGCTCCAAGTCATCTACCAGAGCCTCTCCTGGACCAGTAGATTCATCGCGAAGGACAAGAGGATCAGTACGTTTTGTTGGAACGGAAACACGTTTGCTCTCACGGAGAGCCTTCTTAGTCTTCTCCCACCATTTTTTATAACCAGGCTCTTCGACAACACTTCCGCAAAGCTCGGCATCAAGTTGATCCATCGTCATATTCCCGCCCCTTGTTTCAATTGTGCGAACGACCAATTCGACTGGATCTTTCTCCGCGAGATCCTTGAGTTCCCCGAGTTGGCTCACCTTCTGAGCACGGACATCATTCGCCTCTACTGCCTCCGTTTTTTCAAGAGCAAGCTTAAGCCCCATAACTTTTCCCTTTTCTTTCTCAAAATCGATTGTGACCTTCCCATTGAAAAGATCCCATTCTGTCACCACACCTCCTCCAAAACCTTTATGAATCCGGTATGAGCCGGGAGCAATCTTTGAGAGTTTTTCACCAACGGGAGCGGTAATTCGGCCCGCCTCCACTAACTTCGCGACATCAGGATGCATGTCGCGAGATTGTAAGGGACAAGCGTGAATGGCAAGGACCGAAGAGAAAAAGGTTCAAGTCTGACTCTCTAACGGGGTGCCCCATTTTTAGCCGTTAGGACTTTTCGTTATTATCCTAGGAGCGAAGCGAACCTTTTCTTTAGAGCTTTCAGCCCCCCCATCCTGACGTTGTTGGAGAGTCTGCCTCAAAATTAAAAAGGCGCCAATCCACCTTCTTGGGAGCTTTTCGCTCAAATCATCAGTGCTCACGAGCGCTGAAAGAATCACAACATCATCCTCCTTAATCTCGAACCGCCAACCTTTCCCCTCTGCCTCTAAACTTAAAACTTGCTCCTCCGTATTAAGCCGAGCCACTTGTTCCCGCTTTGCTAACTGCCTTGGTCTCTCAAGGTTTCGATTTTTTATCAGCGAGCTGACTGGCCTTGCCTGTGGGAGCTGACGAGATCCCAGCAATAGATTGAACTTCTTGAGCTGCCCCTCACGGAAAATTTGAACCTCCACTGTTTCTCCAACCTCTTTTTCACGAAGGAGGACAACCATTTGCCTCATATTTAGAAGAATTTTATCATCAAATTTCCACCAAACATCACCATTTATCCCACCAGCTTTTGCGAGCGGTCCTTTCGGCACCACTCCAGACACCCTAAGTCCAACTCCCAACTCAAGTGGTGAGCCTTTTCGATCCTCCGTTGTAAGGGGTTCAAACGAGACTCCAATCCACGGAAGCTGCTCCGCTTGCGCCAAGGTTGGCAAAAGAGCTAATAAACAGACCAAAAGCAGCTTCACGTCTCAAAATAGCTAAAAGTCACTCTTGGGAGTATCAACAACATGATGATCGGTTGTCTCAATTGTTACAACCAGACCACTTTCCCGGTGCTGGACAACCTCTTCGGTCACCTCAACCTCTCGTGAAATCTCCCTAATTTCTCCTGATTTAGTCACGTAAACGTTTGGTGATTCTGTGGATAAAATCCAGGTTTCATGATCAAGATGCTCGAAGGCTACAACATTTTCAGCACCAGCTGATCCTTCCTCTTCGAGAGGTAGAGAGGAGGTTCGATCAACCCCCAAAAACCATCCACCACTCACTCCGACCCCAAGGGCGACAGCTGCTGCTGCTGCAGTTGCCTTCCAACTCCCGGCCCCTTGTTTCAAACTATCCGCGGGAAATCCATTTGCACTCACTAACTGATCGATCAGCTGGTGACAATTCTCTCTCCCCACATCACTGAGACCACGAGGCGTCAGTGTTTCAAGGCTCGATTCCAGATTCTTTAGTGCGTTATCCATTTTTAATAATTTGAAGATAGTTTAATTTCTTCTGCAGTTGCTCAAGAGCATACCGGTAACGGGAAGCTGCTGTATTGTGGGATATTTTAAGAACACTCCCAATTTCGGCAAAGGTGAGCCCCCCCCATATTTTAAGAATTAGCGCCTCACGGAGCTTTTCAGGTAACTCTTCAACCTCTTTCCGGAGAAGTTTAGATTCCTCGGCATCTTCAAGAGTTGGATCCAGCCAGTGATCTTCGCCGCTTTGAAATTGAATGATCTTCCGGTCACGCTTCTCTCGACGCCCCTTACGGCGCCCGCGATCAAGAGCAAGATACCGCATCACCGAAAATGCGAGAGGCAGATCGGGCGGGCGGCATTCCCTTTCCTTCTGATAACCCCAAAGCTTGATCAAAGCATCTTGGAGCAAATCCTCGGCTTCATGGACATCGTTACATCGCGCCCGCGCATAGGAAAGAAGGCGAGGGGCGCTCTCTCCGAGCCATTCCCGCCATGCTTCGCCAAGATCTATCCCGCTAACCGACATAACTGTATGAGAGAGAATGCCCTATCTTAACCAATTTGTCTCAAAAAAAATACACGTTCTTCTCTTAGCTGGAGATCGACAAAGTGATTAAAACTATTCTCCACACCCAAATCTAGCCCATAGCGGGCTAGATCAATCTCTCCAATCTAGGTGTCGCGCAACCCCCTTTTGAGTATTTTCAAGCCCGTTAAAATGGTGGTCGATACTGGATTTGAACCAGTGACATCTTGCGTGTGAAGCAAGCGCTCTACCACTGAGCTAATCGACCTAATTTTGAGGACCTAGAAAGCACATCATGGGCTTTCGCCCCTCTTAGCCCTGCGCCAAGAGATGGTGCGCGAGGGGGGAGTCGAACCCCCACGTCCGCAATGGACACCAGATCCTTAGTCTGGCGCGTCTACCAATTCCGCCACCCGCGCTAAGCACTGTCTCTCTGACGGCGGAGGAAGTAGTCTCCCCTCTGCCCTTATTCAAGAATTACTTTTAAAAAAAATCAACCCTGCGGAATCGTCACCGAACGAGTGTAGCGATAGCTGTTTTGCTCAATAAAGCGATTATTAATAATCACATTTCCCCCAAATGGATTCTTCTTCAGAGTTGCCACACCTTCATCGGAAAGAACTGTGATTGCGAGTTCGACAGAAGTGATCCGTCCACCAACAACTTCAGAACGCGTATTCAAATTAGGTGCTAAACCAGTCCCATTTACAGCAAAATTCTTAACAGTCCGCGGCCCCCCCGCGTTGTTGGATGACATAACCGTAATCTTAGTGGTGCGATCCAGGCCAGCGGTATCTCGATAATCAATAACGAAAGTGACCGTGAACTCAAAAACATTTTCACACATCAAATCCTCTAACTCATTCTTACCAGCAGAGGCATCAAAAGCGGTCTCAAGATTCTGACTCCCTAGCATCGAACGATCATAAGTCTCTTTCGGATCGAGAAGGTTACGATAGAGCACGAAAGTTGAAAATCTTGGATTCGGATTCCCAAAAACAGGATCGAGGAAGTCTAACTCATAAGAAACAGCAGAAATATCACCACCAAGGTCGGCGTTTCGATTTCCTCCGCTTGCGTTGCTGAGCCGCTCGCGACTCCCAGCATTTCCATTATAGCGATCAGATGCAGACGTAAAAAAGACCAATCGCGCTGCATTCGGGCTTTTTTGACCTTCCGGTCCAACCCCCTCGGGCGGAGTCGTCGCCAGAAGCCACTGACTATCATTATTCCCCAAGCGGCTCACCATTGACTCTAAATCCCGCCCTAGAGCATTTAGCATGACTTTAGCCTGACCTGCTGCGCGAATTTCAGAACGGGCGGCCTTCCAAGTATCGATAGCGGTGCCTGTAATGAGAAGCGTAAGAAGGGTGAGGACAAGTGTGATGGACATCGCCACCATGAGTTCGGCAAGAGTAAATCCCTTAGCGCAACTTTTGCGAATGCGAGAGTATTTCATAGGTTGTGAACAATTCATCTAACGCCTTACGACAAGATTACGGGAAAAAATGGGCCGGGTAAAATTATTGGGATCAAATGCACCAGAAAGGTAAGTGAAAGTCGTCGTCGGCAGACTGTAATATTCGGCCTCGAAGGCGATAACTGCCTCTGGATACGATTCTGGTGATTGCGCAAAATCCTGTCCTGGCACGTTTGGATCGACGATTGCGCCCGGCTCTTCGCTCACACGAAGACCCTGTCCCTCATAAACAAGCTGCCGGAGCTTCACAAAAAAGACCCTACCTTCGACACCTTGAAGATCCTCCTCAAAAAGAGGATCACTAATACGACGAACCATTGGTTGAACTAAGAAATCACGCCCAGCGATCGCCAGAGTTCGATCAGCAGGCTCCATAGTTCCGTCGTTTCTAAATCTTCCTGGAATTCCACGATATTTATAAATAATAACTGTTTCTCCCTGCTCCTCTGATTGAGCAATCCAATCAATTGCCTTTTGGAAAGGATCCCCTTGATAGCGACGACGCTCCCGCCCCTCCCGGACCGTCCTAAGCTCTAGCTCCAATGTGGCCTGCAACCGACTTGCCTCGTCCGTAGAAAGCGTTTTCTTAATCGTCCGGGCGGCAGGCCCAAAAACCGCCATAAATCCAGTAATCATCACAACTAAAATTCCTAGTGCGATAACAACCTCCACAAGCGTGAAGCCTGGCTTAGCAGCATTAAAATTTGTCGATGTATTTGTCGTCATCTTAATTCTGTGAGATTTATGTTATCTAGTTGCTCCAGTACTTAGCTGCGTTATATCCCTAATCATAGTCGTGCCACCATTCTTAAGAACGACGAAGCCACCGAGGTCCAAGCTAACGCCTGTCAAAGGTTGTCTCGCGCCGCTCGGCCGGGCCCCTTCAACCACGACAAAACCTGCTCCAGGGGTGGTGCAAATACCCTGCCCATTGAATTCGTAGACATGGCACTGCCGAACCTCAGTTTGGTCATTGCTCAACTGATGCCTCGCCTCTGGGAGAACCCCCCCCGCTCTCATATCTGCCCTGCTTAGCTCAGGACTATAGTAAACCCCTTTTGGCAAAGACGTCGGGGAACCAGCCCTTTTCCACTCGGGAATGATTCGTCCTTCTTCGTCAGTCGTCTGGTAGACCACCATCATCATCCTTCGATAATTTTCACGATCAAGAGGGTTTTGATCCCTCAAATCACCGTGAATGATGAGCCGTGCCGGAGCATTTTGATTCATCGCCAAAATCCGCGCTTGAGCAAGGAGTCCTTCCCCGATCGCTAAGCCAGCAGTCACACCCTGTCCTTTTCCAATCCGACTGATGCCAACCGAAGCGAGCGAGAGAAGAATCGCAATAATTGCCATGACCGCCAAAAGTTCGACCAAGGTAAAGCCTTTTCGAAAGCTACGCAGCAGCCGATCGCGACTTTTTGTAGAGGTTGGAGTATTTAACATTTTCTAGAAGAGTGTTCGTTTGTTTTCAGATTGAGATCAAGAAAAAAAATGTAGTTACACTGTATATCTCCGTGAATTAACTAGTAAACCGTCCGTTATGGGGTTGAGACATCCATTCCCATGAGGTTTCGATCATTGAGCGGGGATCTTTCCGAGAGGCTTCCCAACCAAGTAACTTCTTGGCATGTCCAGGATCAGCAACCAAGTGCGCAGGATCGCCCGGACGGCGGTCACCGTATTTCACGGGCACCTTCTGACCCGTTACTTGTTCTGCGATATTGATAATCTGCTTCACCGAAATCCCGACGCCAGTCCCGAGGTTGCAACGGAGGGAATCTCCGCCGCCGATCATATGCCTGAGAGCTGCCAGGTGGGCTGTGGCAAGATCTTCGACATGAATATAATCGCGAATACATGTCCCATCATCTGTCGGGTAATCTGTCCCAAACACCGTAATTTCTGAGATTTCGCCTTTAACAGCTTGCAAGACGAGAGGAATCAAGTGCGTCTCTGGGCTATGATCTTCACCGATCAAGCCATCAGTTGAGCATCCACTTGCATTGAAGTATCGGAGAGCCGCACTTTTAAGGTTCCACGCGATATCACAGTCATCGAGAATCCATTCTACCATTAGCTTGCTTTTCCCGTAGGGGCTCACCGGCTTCTGCGGATGATCTTCGGTGAGAGGAAGCTTTTCCGGCTCACCATAAGTTGCGCAGGTTGATGAGAAGACGAATGATTTACAGTCAAACTCAAACATCACCTCAAGCAAAGTGAGAGGTTCGGCAGTATTATTACGATAATACTTCAGAGGATCGTTTACGGATTCCCCTACGTAAGCATAAGCCGCAAAATGAATCACCCCGATAAAATCATGAGCGGTAAACAACCGAGTCAAAAGATCGCGATCACCAACGTCCCCCACCACCAGCTCGGCCGACTCATCAAGAATCGCGCCTTCATGCCCATAAACAAGATTATCAAGAACCACGACTTGGTAGCCCTTTGAACAGAGCAGCCTAACGGTGTGAGACCCAATGTAACCAGCTCCTCCAGTAATTAAAACCGATCCTTTCTTCATAGTGACATTTATTTCGATCACTCCAAGAGTGCACCGATTCGTGACGATCAGGTATTACGGAGTGGATTGGGGAAGGTCAACCTAAGTTCGCATTCTAGCAAGATCATCTGAACTTAAAAGCCTCGGTAGAAAGCGCACGATAAGCACCCAGCCGAGGATTCCACCTACGAAATGAACTAAGTGGGCCGTCTGAAAAATAAAATTCCCCAACGCCGATTCTAGCCAGCGCCCCAGATCCGCAAAAAGCGGTATTCCAAGCCACGGCGTCATCAAGAAAAGGAGTGCACTTGAAACGAGAACACCTTTTGAAAGATTACGGGCCGAAATATTTAAAATGATCATCTTTGAATCAGGCGAAATAGAGAAAAACCCAAGCAACAAACCTGTGACACCTCCTGATGCCCCAACTAAAGGAGGAATACTTGGAAAGAAGGCCTGAACCACAATGTGGGAAAGACCACTACCCACAGCACAAACAAGAAAAAGGCAACAGATCCGTTGGTTAGAAAAAACATGACTCAGACGAGCTGCCGAATAATAAAAAAGTAAGGCATTTACAGCCAGGTGGATCCAATTGCCGTGAAGGCAAATGTGAGTAAAAAGCTGCCACACCCTGCCGCTAACGATCCCTCGCCACGATAGTCCTCCCTCGAGATAAGCAATATTAAGAGCACCCACCCCCTTCCATCTCAAAATAAGTACAAGCGCAAGCTGGACCGAGACCATAATTAAGACACCAAAGGTCGCCGTGTTCACCCCGGGCTTCTGCAACATCACCCAGCCACCTCGGCAACTCTTAGGTCTCACTACTGGGATCATTCCTAATAAAGACCACCATCTCCCAAAAACGCTCATCTTTTCTTCATAAAAACGTCTTTCCCTTTCTTGGTGCAGTCTTGACAGCCCGAAGTTCCGACCGACGATACGGTTTCTTACCGATGCACTCGTTCCACTACTCCAATGGCAGTCTTCACTGCGAAGGCATTTCTATCGCAGATCTCGCAGACCAACATGGCACTCCGCTTTACGTTTACTCCTCCGAAACATTTCGTGATCGCTACACCCGGCTCGACACTGCGTTTTCGTCAATCAATCACGAAGTCGCTTATGCCGTAAAAGCGAACTCCAATCTTTCTGTTTTAAGCCTACTAGCCAGTCTGGGGAGCGGGTTTGACATCGTCTCGGGTGGTGAACTTTTCCGTGTGATTAAAGCTGGCGGTGATCCAGGAAAATGCACATTTGCCGGAGTTGGGAAAACTCGGGAAGAGATCGAATATGCGCTTCAGCAAGGAATCTACTCAATTAATGTCGAATCTGAGGAGGAAGCCATCTTTATCAACCAAGTCGCTAGCGAGCTCAATCTAGTCGCTCCGATCGCCTTTCGGGTGAATCCAAATGTTGACGCTAAAACCCACAAATATATTTCAACTGGGAAATCGGAAAACAAATTTGGGATCGATTTCGAATTCATCCTCGACGCCTACGAAAGAGCTTCGAGCCTCCCTCACCTCAAACTCAAGGGGCTCCAAATGCATATTGGCTCCCAGTTGACTTCGGTTTCTCCATTCGTTGAGGCTGTTGAAAAAGTCGCACCCCTTGCTGCTGATTTGAAGAATAAGTATGGTATCGAATTTTTCTCCATCGGCGGCGGAATCGGGATCGTCTATGAGGACGCTTTAGCTTCTGGTAGCGAATCATGGTGGACCAACCAACCCGACGAAACTCGCCCTCTAACTCCTAAAAAATACTCTTCTGCGATCATCCCTTCGCTTGCACCTCTTGGCCTGAAAATCCTTCTAGAACCCGGTCGCTTCATCGCTGGTAACGCCGGTGTTCTCGTCACAAAATGTCTCTACGAAAAAAAGGGCACCACCAAGACCTTTAAAATTGTCGACTCCGGAATGCACCACTTAATTCGTCCAGCCCTTTATGAGGGCTTCCACGAAATTGTTCCGGTTGCGGAGCCCTCAGGCGCGATTGAATCGGTAGATGTTGTAGGTCCAATTTGTGAAAGTGGTGATTTCTTCTGCCAAAACCGGGAAGTCTCCACCTTTGCTCCTAGTGAATTAATCGCACTAATGAGCGCAGGAGCCTATGGAATGGTCATGGCAACTACTTATAATTCCCACCCCCTTCCAGCTGAGATTCTTGTCGATGGCAATCAAGCTAAGATCGCAAGAAAGCGTCAAACCTTTCAAGATCTCGTCGAGGGAGAAGAAGGGTGAAATTTTCGCGCGACTGACAACGTCTCACTGGGTTAGATAAACTAACCGATGGGAGACGAAGGAAATGAGGAAGATTTGGCACTGATGGCAAAAGTTGCCCGCGGTGACGAAGACGCTTTCGCTAAAATCGTTAAAAAACATCAGCACGCTGTTCTCGGAACGGTTGCAAAAATGACCAACCAAAGCCCTGACACCGAAGACATCGCCCAGCAGGTCTTCATAAGGCTCTGGAAATCCGCCGAACGCTATAAGCCAACCGCAAAATTCACGACCTTCCTCTTCACCATCACAAAGAATCTTGTTTTTAATGCAACCCGAAAAAAATCCGGTAAAAACGAATACTCATTCGATGCGCTAGAGGGAAAATGGCGCCAGAGTATCGAAGACAAACGCTCTGACTCTCGGCCTGATAAATTAATTGAACAGACCGAACTTCGACAAATAATTGACGAAGCAATTTCATCTCTTCCCGAAAAACAACGCCTCGCAGTTGTTCTTAGGCGATATGAAAAAATGCCCTATGAAGAGATCGCTGAAACGTTGGGGATTTCAGTTCCAGCCGTAAAGAGTCAACTTTTCCGCGCTAGGACGGCTCTTCGAGAATCACTTGGCCGGTATCTCAAAGAGTGAGTCTTTTACCATGGAACACGTTGCCGACAACTTTTCACAGAAGACTTTCGGCCTAAAGCCAACAACTTGCGAGTAAAGGCTAAAAGTAGTTCTCAGTATCTTTCGGACGACCTCAGCTAGAACAAAACAAGAGACCCTTCTCGCATGGCAAACCCTAGATGATCGACAAAAATATTAACTGGCGATACACCTTATTGCTCTATCAAGATGTCATCGGATACATTTTCTAAAGCCGCGATCAGAAAAAAGATTCGCCTTCGTTTAAAACAATTAAACAGGCTTGAAATCGCTGAGGCATCTTTAGACATTCTTTCACAACTCAACTTTCCAGATGGATCAAGAGTTGCAATCTTTGCAGGTCTTTCGTGCGAACCACAACTTCTCGAAGTGATTGTATCCCAACCCAATGTAAAATGGCACCTCCCCAAGGTCAGCGGGCCAGGGGAAATGAATTTTCTTCGATTTGAAAAAATTGAAGAACTCAGCCTGGGAGCTTTTAAAATTTTGGAACCTGATCACGGAGTCAAAGCGACTCATCTCGATTTTATGATTTGCCCTGGAGTAGCTTTCACCCGCGAGGGACACCGCCTTGGCCAAGGCGGTGGATTCTACGACCGAGCCATCCCGAGATTCCCGAAAACCAAAATTATCGGAGTGGGATTTGAGTGCCAAGTCGTAGATCAACTTCCAATCGACAAACACGATTGCCCAATGGATCAGATCATCATGGCCTCGATGGGCACTTGAGAGCGAAAGGAGGGATTTTAGCGCAAAACCTCTTTCCTTTCGAATCAACTCCAAAGAATGCTCCCGCAACTTTAGAATCACACGCCACGACGTGATAAGAATTATAGGAAAAAGCTTTCCCGGGTATTAACTTAGGAATCTCTCCGACTACCCCCGCTCCCTCAACAACGACAACTTCCCCTTTCGTGTCTCTTAGGATCCATTTACGAGCAAGAATCGTAACCGTTTCTGAAGACTCATTGATAATTTGGATGAAGTAAGCGAAGGGAAATGGTTTTTCGGGCGGTGCTTCCAACTGCGGGGCAAAAATCACCTTTTCTATCTTAACCCTTAGACCTGGTAAGGCTCGAAATACCATCTTTGTAGCGGAGCCTATAAGATGTCGCTTTGAGAGCAAGAGCATCTGTGCAAACTTGCAGGGTGCGACAGAACAACTAAGCTAGTAGCGTGCAAACTCCAATCGCTCTTACTATCGCCGGCTCGGATAGCTCGGCCGGCGCGGGCCTGCAGGCTGATTTAAAAACTTTTTCAAGCTTTGGAGTATTTGGCCTAACCGCAGTGACATGCGTCGTTTCCGAAACGCCCCTTACGCTAAGTCAAGTTCACCCCGTTCCACCGAGCATCTTGCAAGATCAAGTCCGTCTTTTACTAGAGAGCTATCCCATTGGTGCAATCAAAACAGGAATGCTCTACTCGAAGGCCCACATTAAGGCGGTTTGCGAACTACTCGCTGACACCAATATCCCTCTCATTGTTGATCCAGTCATGGTTGCTTCAACGGGCGACCCCCTCATGAAAGAAGACGCACTTGATACCATTCGCGAGAGCCTTCTGCCTCTCGCGACCATCATCACCCCTAACCTTCCAGAGGCTGGAATTCTACTCCGAAAATCGGTCGCAACAATGGAGGATCAAGAAGCAGCGGTGGAAGAATTAACATCGATCTTTGGTGTCGCGACCTATTTAAAGGGTGGCCATTTAGAAAACACTCGAACACATCGGGACCTTCTTAAAGAGAATGGTAAGTTACACGTCTTTGAACATGAACACTTAGAACTCCCCCAAACTCATGGCACTGGCTGCACACTCTCCGCTGCTCTTGCTGCTGCCATTTCATCAGGATCAAGTCTAGCGCATGCCGGAAAAGAAGCACACCAGTTTACACAACAAGCACTTAGAGATTCAGAATCATGGAATAGCCCAACCTCTGGAGAAGTGATTTTTCATCTCAGGCAAGCTCAACAGCTTAAGGCGTTAACTGAGAACTAATATTTGAAAACACTCTTTTGCTGAACTGGCTTTGGAGCCCCACCCACGAGGCCTTGGTGGAGCCCAGAATTCTCGTTCTCCGCCACCACAGCCCCAAGCTACTCCGCCTCTAGCCGCCGGAATTTTATCCTCCACCGCCACAACCGCCGCCACAACCGCCGCCACACCCACCACCGCCGCTACTACTACTGCTGCTGCTGCCAAATTTCACTCCCAAAAAGATGATGCCGCCAAACAATAAAAGAGATAAAAGAAAGCCTGCGAAGGCCCCTCCTGGGCTTGGAGTGCCATCTCCTGAGGGCTCTAGTTTTGGAGTGCCATCTCCTACTTGGATTAAAATCCTACTCCAGTCATCGCCAGGGTCATCAAAAGAGCTGAGAGCTTCAGCCGAAACGTAAGCGACAACTTCAGAAGGCAAACCTTTAAATGCGTTAGGAGCAACCGTAGGAGCAACCCCTTGAAATATGATATGGCTAAGAGAAGAATCTTGAAAGGCTACATCTCCGATGCTGGTGACACCATTACCAATCGTGATACTCCTCAAGCTCACGCACCTACGGAAGGCCGCCCGCTTGATGCTAGTGACGCTATCAGGAATCTTGATGCTCCTCAGGCTTACACAAAAAATGAAGGCCTCTTCTCCGATGCTAACAACGCCGTCAGGAATCGTGATTTTCTCAAGGTCGAAGCATTGGATGAAGGCCTGATTTCCGATGCTGACAACGCCGTTAGGAATTGTGATTTTTGTAAGGTTGTAGCATTCACCGAACGCCAGTTCTCCGATGCTAGTGACAGGATTTCCTCTAATAGTTTCCGGAATAACTAGGTCGCCTGCGGCAGCCTTATTACAATCGGTGATGGTGACTTTTCCGTCAGTGGTGGTGTAAGTTAGGTCATTTAAACCGGCAGCATAGAGAGGCAGCGATGCGTAGGCGAAGAGCGCAATCAGAACAAGCAAGCGCCTATTAGCGAGTCGGACAATACATAGCAGACTGATATCCATATACCCCATTTAAGAAAGTCCCATCTGTTGCACCATTATAAAACTCTTACAAATTTCTAAGAGCCTTATAATAGTATTTCTTATATTACTTAGATTATTAAAAAGAGTCTAAAGACGGTTGTTAACAAGATTTTGGAATTTCTTGTGCTATGATTGGCAACGCATTCAACTATTTTAATAGGCAAATAGCTTTTCTGGAAGAACCGGATCGGTTTTGTGGACCGATAAATCATTGCCGCATGCAAAGAGTTCTGTTGTTACAACGGGCTGCCCTCCATACAATCGCTAGGCATTCCACTTGTAATCTTTATTTGTAGTTAAGGAGTTTTGTTGACGGACATTGCGGCGGAGGTGAAGGTATTGGCCGCTGAGCAGGGAGGCGCAGACGCCAAGAAATGGCTTGAGGAAAACGTCAAGGATAAGAGCGAGTAAGGCTAGCTAGGATAATGTCCCAAGCACCCGTTTGCAACTTACCGAGTCAAACACGAGCCATCCCTTAGCTCATGGCTACTGAGTGGCTCGGTGGGATGCCCGCAAGAGCGGTGGCAAAATTGATGTTTTTGGCCGGTAGTTTACAAGCTACTCATCCTCGATTCGCCAAGAATTTTATTCTCCACCGCCACATCCACCGCCACCGCCACATCCGCCGCCGCCGCCGCTGCCGCCGCTCCCGCCGCTCCCGCCGCGACCATCTAGCCAACCTTTTTTGGCAGCCAGAATTACCCCCCCACAAATTAAAGCGGAAACAGGAGCAATCTTAAAAGTAATTTCAGAACCCATAAAATAATAAACGATGATATTTCCACCTAACAAGGCCGCAATTATAACGCAAATGCGCAGCTTAGCGTAAAAGGTTAACGCCGATTTTTTATCTGACTCATTCTTGTCTCTAGCTTCATCAATATTTAAATTCCCCATCCCTTAACACTTTCTGTTTTCTTTATTGAAGTCAATGCCCGAAGCACCCGTTCCAACCTACCGAGTCGAATACGAGCCATCCCGTGGC
>TARA_B110000003_G_scaffold268654_1_pt1 | contig 27224 bp, 26 predicted proteins | sample TARA_B110000003 | Tara Oceans TARA_B110000003 (sample SAMEA4396424) | marine metagenome | biome: Westerlies Biome; feature: [SRF] surface water layer (ENVO:00010504); material: water (ENVO:00002006), including particulate matter (ENVO:01000060) such as... | depth 5 m
TCCATAATTCTTGTGGTGATAAAAAACGGCCTACCAAACCTTCTTCACCTGTTTGCATACAGATTTGGTAAATCTCAACTCCGTTAGAAGAATAGGTAGTATCTAAAGTTAATTTATCTGCATATAATTTGGCTTGTGCCACACCTTCACCAACTTCTAAATTTCTTGCTTTTGCTTCTACTACAGCGAGCTTAATGCCTTTGTACACCAAAATATAATCAGCAATAAGTGGTTTGGCTCTTCTACCACCACTTTGAATACGACCTGCGGTAATTTGGCAGTTGCGTTCTCTTAATATTTTAGAACCTTCAACCACACCCCAACCTGCTTCTTTAAGTTTTGGGTCTATTAATTCTACTCTAGTTTCCGCTTCGTTCATTAGATTAATTTAAGGAACTTAATTGACCAGAAAATGCTTTTTGCAATAAACTTTTCTTCATTTCTTCTAAATCGGCTATTTTCTGGGTGTAAATGGCTTCTAGTTTTTTTGTCTCTACTGATAAATTATCTAGTCTTTCGACTATATCCATTTGAAGGTTTAAATTGTTTGGATACCGAATTTTTAATTCACGTTGTTTAGTAATTCCTATATAAGCTCTAGTTGCTCCAACTCCTGCTATTTCCTTCAATGGTATTTGAAAAATTGGAGATTTCAAATAATAAAACAAATATCTATTGTACAGTACCTTGTTATTTAAAACCCTGTATATGTTACTTGAGGTGTCAACATAACATAATCTAAATCTGTTTTTAAAATAGCAACTCGACCAATTGTACCTTTATGAGTTAAAAGAACATCATCATCTACGGAAAAACCCTTCCTCAATGAATCTGCTTGTTCTCTTGAAATAAAATGACACGTTGTTTGATTAACTACTCCGTCAACTAAATCTTTAGACATTATAAAGGGCACTCCAGAATCTATAAAGTCACTTTTTACTGGATGAGTTTCTCCGTGATTTCCGTCTAAAGGTTTATCCAAAACTTTTTCATCTACAAGTGAAGATATGGTTTTGTTCTCCCAATCATTCCCTTTATTTTCAAATACATTCTGCAAATAACTCTCAAAAAGTTCTTTTGCGTTTTGTAGGTTTTGCTCTGAATTGGCTTTTGCAATATCTATAGCTGCAAAGGCTTTATCTAAAGTGGCTACTATTTGTTTTTGATGAGCAAGGGATTTAGGAAAAAATAAGTTAACATCCTTTAATGATGAATTGGAAATAACGGGTTGTGCAGCTTGTCTAGCATAACTCCTTAAGTCTATATAGTTTAAGAGGTAGTTTAAGAATTTAAGGTCAAAATCATATTTAAACTCAGAGACTTTAAAAGCATTATCAGTCAACCATATTTTCTCATCAATATATCTTGCATTTCCGCATAAAGCTCCGACCCTTCCAATAATAATGTGTTCACCTGATAGATTAAAAGCATTGTGATAACCAGCTATACCATTACCTCCAAAAACTGGATAATTCCCAGCAATCATTTTTTTTGCTGTTAAGCCATCTCCACTTTTCAACTTAATACAACTACTCAGTTTGTCTTCAATCCAATCTTGTTTCATATCATTTCTTTAATTGATTCAAGAATTGTATTTGTTTCCTTATCTAAAATTGCCATTGCCTCTAGTATTTCATGGGGTTGGCGTAACGGAGCTTCTTCTGGAGTGTTTGGATTTTTGACAGACAAGTCAAATGTATTTTGGTCTACATCACTTAAACGTACATTCCAAGAGTTTTCACTTTCTGCTTTTGTTTTTTGCAGTGTTACAAAATCGGCTAAATCTTTTTCGTTAAGTGGATTGGTTTTTCCCAAATTACGATCCAAATTCAATTGGTAAAACCATACTTTTTTTGTCGGCTCACCTTTGGTAAAAAACAACACGACTGTTTTTACTCCTGCACCTGTAAATGTACCGCCTGGTAAATCTAAAACCGTATGCAAGTTGCAATTTTCTAACAATTCTTTTCGGATACTCGCTTCTGCACTTCCAGCACCACCATTGCTTAGAAATGTGTTTTTAATGACTACTGCTGCTTTACCACCTGCTTTTAATATTTTAATAAAATGTTGTAAAAACAAAGAAGCAGTTTCACCAGTTTTAATAGGGAAATTCTCTTGTACTTCTGCACGCTCTTTTCCACCAAAGGGTGGATTTGCCAAAACCACATTGTAGCGGTCTTTTTCTTGTATGTCGGCAATGTTTTCTGCTAGGGTATTGGTGTGTACAATATTGGGAGCTTCAACTCCGTGCAATATCATATTCATAATACCAATAATGTAGGCTAGCGATTTTTTCTCTTTACCGTAGAAGGTTTTCTTTTGGAGTGTTTCTATGTCTTGTGTAGATAGTTTTTTGATGTTTCGCATATAATCAAAAGCCTCTACCAAGAAACCTGCAGAACCTACTGCACCATCATACACCGTTTCTCCTATTTGAGGGTCAATTACTTTTACAATGGTTTTAATTAAAGGTCGTGGTGTGTAGTATTCTCCACCATTACGCCCTGCATTACCCATGTTTTTTATTTTCCCTTCGTACAGGTGGCTCATTTCCAACTGTTCTGCGTGGGTTCTAAAACGGAGTTCATCTACTAAAGCAACTACTTATCGTAAATTATAACCCGATTGAATTCGGTTTTTTAACTCACTAAAAATTTCACCAATCTTATATTCAATGGTATCTGCTCCACTTGCGTTGCCTTTAAACTTTTTGAGATAAGGAAAGAGTTCATTATTTACAAAATCTAAAAGGTCATCTCCTGTTTGAGCGTTATGGTCTATCTTACCATCAGCTAATTTAGGAGCAGCCCAAGTTGTCCATTGGAAAGTAGGCTCTATTAGTCTTGTGTATTGTTGTCCAGAAAGTAAGGCAGCATTTTCTTTGTCCTTTTCTAAATCGTCAAGGTATTTTAAAAACAACACCCAAGAGGTTTGTTCTACATAATCCAATTCACTACCACACCCTGCATCTTTATGAAGTATGTCGTCTATATTTTTAAAACTTTGTTCGAACATTTATTCAGCGTCTTTTTTATTCGAGATTATTAATTCTTTCACGTCTATGTCCAAGATTTCAGCAATACTCATTAGTATTTCTAGTCTTGGTTGTTATCTATTTTGCACATAAGAATTCACCATATTGCAACTCTTGCCCAACTCTACAGCTAGCCATTTTTGTTTGATTCCCTTCATCTCAAAAACCTCTTTCATTCGGTTCATTTTTGAATCTATTAATTGAGTTTGTAAAATGAAATGTGCTTGAACGTGCGGTTGGCTTTTCAGCTTTCTTACAACTTGGTCTTAATTCAAATATATTTATATTATTTGTTTTTACCGCTCTTTTTTCATGTTAATCAGTTGCTTTTTTTCTGTCACACCCCTTTTTATGAGCAAGCTCACTAAAGGTGTTATAACAGAAAAAGCACCCATTGGGTGCTTTTGTCTATTGCGGAAAGGAAGGGATTCGAACCCCCGATACGTTGCCGTATACACACTTTCCAAGCGTGCGCCTTAAGCCACTCGGCCACCTTTCCAATGGTTTGGCAAAAATAGGAAATGAATTGCTTAACTCATTTCTCCAGCCAAAGATTTTTTAAATAAAGTTTTTACCTCTTCAATGCTCTTGTCTTGAGCCAATAAAGCCATTAATTTGGTTGTTGCCGCTTCTATAGTCATGTCTTTGCCGCTGATTAGTCCAACCTTTTCTAGAGAGGAACTTGTTTCGTACATGCCATGAGTAACCGATCCTACCAAACATTGGGTAATGTTTACTATAATTTTTTGCTTTGCAACGGCCTCTTTTAATAAATCGATAAACCAATCTTCGTTAGGCAAATTGCCTGATCCGAAAGATTCTATAATAATAGCTTTAGCATTTTGCTCTAGTATACCCTTCAAAATTCCTTTGTGAATACCAGGGAATAATTTAATTACGGCAATGGAAGAATCTAGTTTTTTCTGTACTACTAAATCTTGTGAAACTTCTTTGTATTTGATAGTTGCGTAGTCAATAGAAACTCCTGCTTGTGCTAATATTGGGAAGTTAGGAGACTCAAAAGCTTCGAAATTATTAGCGTTTACTTTGGTGCTTCTATTACCTCTCATTAGTTTGTATTCGAAATAAATACATACTTCAGGGTTTTTAGCCTCACAAGCTAATTCGATAGAAGTGATGAGGTTTTCTCTAGCTTCGGTTCTGGCAATTCCTATAGGTAGTTGAGAGCCTGTTAAGATAATCGGCTTTGCCAAGTTTTGCAGCATGAAACTTAAACAGGAAGCGGTATAGGCCATGGTATCCGATCCGTGAAGGATAACAAATCCGTCGTATTTAGAATAATTCGATTCTATTATTTGAGCAATTTCTATCCAAACTTCTGTGTCCATATTACTGGAATCAATTGGGTTTTGGATAGAAACATTTTCTAGTCTTACTTTAATTTCAGCTAGCTCCGGAATTTGATCTTTTAGGTTGTCGAAGTTAAATGGCTGCAATGATCCACTAGCAGTTTTAATCATGCCAATAGTTCCTCCGGTATATATTAAGAGTACGGACTTATTCATAATTTAAAAAGGGTTTGAGCATTTTTACTAGTAATTCGTGCTACCTCGCTAGATTCTAAATCATTTAGTTGTGCTAATTTATCGCAAATCAGTTGTAGGTTTCTGCTGTCGTTTCTTTTTCCTCTTAGTGGGGTAGGTGCTAAATACGGACTGTCCGTTTCTAAAACCAAATGTTTTAAATCGATATTTTCCAAGACCTTGTCTACTCCGCTATTTTTAAAAGTAACTACTCCTCCAACACCGAGCATGAAACCCATAGAAATTGCTTTTTGAGCTTGCTCCAAAGTTCCTGTAAAACAATGAAAAACACCTCTCAATTTAGGATGAATATTTTGTTCTAAAACCTCAAAAACCTCTTCAAAACTTTCTCTTATATGTATGGCAATAGGGAGGTCAAAGTCTATAGCCCATTTTATTTGTTGATCGAATGCATTTTTCTGAATGTCAACCGTAGTTTTATCCCAATGCAAATCGATTCCGATTTCGCCCACGGCAACGTATTTTCTATTTTTTAACTCTTGCAAAACGATATCCAGTTCTTTTTGGTAATCTTCTTTCACATCGCAAGGATGAAGGCCAATCATAGGAAAACAATTTTTTGGGAACAAGTCGCATAAGCTCCACATAGCATCTATCGTTTCCGAATTAATGTTAGGAAGCAGAAGGGTTTCGATGCCACTTTCGATGCATTCTTTTACAATTTGTTCTCTGTCTTGGTCAAATTGAGAAGAAAACATATGGGTATGAGTATCTATCAGATTCATTGGCGCAAAATTAGGATAATTTATTTAGCTTTGGAGAGATGACTTCTAAACCCAAAATATTAATAATTAGACTTAGTTCTATTGGAGATATTGTACTGACTACGCCCGTAATTAGAGCGATCAGTCAGCAATTAAATGCAGAAGTTCATTTTCTTACTAAGCCTTCTTTTTTCCCTGTTTTGTTCGACAACCCTTATATAGATGTCTTACATTCTTATGACGATAAAGATGCTTTAAAAAACATAGAATTTGAAGCGGTTATCGATTTGCACAATAACCTAAAGACCTATTTTATTAAGCGTTCTTTAAAAGGAAAACACAGCAGCTTTTCTAAACTGAATATCGAAAAATGGTTGCTTACTACTTTTAAGATTAATCGCTTACCAAAAAAGCACATAGTAGACAGATATTTACAAGCAGCCGCTTTTTTAGGAGTTACAGATGATGGTAAAGGGCTCGATTATTTTATTCCTAAAGACACTCAATTACAGGCTCCTTTTTCCGATTTACAAAGCGAAAAATATATAGCCGTTGTTATCGGAGGACAGCATGCCACTAAGATATTACCTGCCCAAAAAGTAATAGAAGTATTGAGTAAAATCTCTTCTCCTTTTGTTTTAGTGGGAGGGCCCGAAGACCAGCAAAGAGCCAAACAAATTATTACTGCATTAGGCAAAGGGATAAATGGCTGTGGTTATCTGAGCTTAAACCAGTCGGCTTTGTTGGTTAAAAACGCTCGCTTGGTGATTAGCAACGATACTGGAATGATGCATATAGCAGCAGCCTTTTCTAAAAAGATTATTTCGGTTTGGGGAAATACAGTTCCGGATTTCGGCATGTATCCTTACCTAGCAAATGAGCATTCGGCAATTGTCGAAAATAAAGATTTGTGGTGTCGCCCTTGTTCTAAAATAGGGTATAGCAAATGCCCCCTAGGTCATTTTAAATGCATGAACCAAATAGATACTAATAAAATAATAAGCTTAAGCGAATAGCGCTTTTAATTCGGTTGCTTCCGATGGCTTCATCCTGCCTGCTAAGATTAAAGAAAGTTGTCTTCTTCTTAGCGCACCTTCAAACCTACTCGTTTCTTCTTCCGTTTCTGGAATAATAGGAGCAATTTCGATAGGCTTACCTAACTGATCTACGGCTACAAAAGTATAGATAGCCTCGTTGCATTTCTGGCGCTCTCCGATAGTTCTGTTTTCCATCCATACGTCTACAAACACTTCCATTGAAGAGGTAAATGCTCTAGAAACTTTTGCTTCGAGAGTAACAATACTTCCTCTAGGGATAGGCTGGTTAAACGATACGTTGTTTACCGATGCCGTTACTACAATTCTTCCACAATGACGAGAAGAAGAAATAGCAGCAGCTATATCCATCCAATGCAGTAATCGACCCCCCATAAGGTTGTCTAAATTATTAGTGTCGTTAGGCAATACCATTTCTGTAAGAGTGGTAATACTTTGAGATGGTGTTTTAGATTTCATAAGGTTAGTTGGATAAAAGCCAAGCCGAAGAGTTGGATTTTTTAATCTTTCTTAAAGACGTTAGAGCCGGTTGCTGCTCTATATGTTTAGTATAACATACTCTATAATAACCATTGCTGCTTATTTCTAGAACTTGAGCATCAGCGTAATTCCATCTGTTCAGCTTTTCAACTAATTTGTTGGCATTAGCTTGCGATTTGAAAGATCCTGCAATAACAAAATGTTGAGGTGCTGAAACGATTTCGACAGGCTGGTTAACAAGCGCGTAGTAATCGCTTATGGCCTGATCAATGTTGTTACTTACACTATTGATATGGTATTGGCTAGCTTGTGATGTAATTGGATCTTCTGCCACTTCAGTAGTATTACTTAGCGGAATTAAGCTAGCGTAAGAAGATTTTATTTTTTCAGAGTTACTTACTCCAGCAAATGAAAGGATAGCTAATGGCAAAGCAACAGCTGCTACTTTTAACCAAGATGGCTTTCCTTTTTTGTCTGAAATAGGTAATTCTATAATTTTAGTTTTTACTTTTTCAGAAACGTTATTTCTAGAAATAGTAGGGTACTGAATTGGGCTGTATCCGTAACTTTCTAATAAATGATTTCTGGTAGTGGATGGAATAAAAATAACTTTAGTTTCATCTAATAAAAGCAAGGTGCCTACTTCAGTGATGTAGGTTTTTTTGTGAAGATGAAGGCTGTCATTAAGAAAGGCAACATATTCTACAATTTTTTTCTGTGCTTGTTTGAAGCTTAACTTCTCGTTAACGGCAATTTCATTTGCTAAAAGTCCGTCATTATTAGACAAGCTTTTATTAAACACAATACTCTTCGATGGAGGTCTAATCGTATTAGTTCCACTATCGATAACACTTGCTTGATAATTAGCAACAAAGCCACCGAAACCAGGTATGACTACACAGTCGTGCAAGCATAATAAATCAGATATATATGTGTTTATTCTTTTATTCATCACTAGTGCAAAGGTATAAAAATCGCCAAATAAATTTAATTAGAACTAATTTTTTTTAAATCTTCGGCTGTATCAATAGATATAGATTCGTGAATAGTAGGCAAAACGGTGATAGAATGTCCGTTGTCTGTCCATCTTAATTGCTCAAGGTTAAGCCTTTTTTCGTTATCGGAAACTGGCAATCTACTTAGCTCTAACAAAGTATCGGTTCTGAATCCGTAAATGCCCACATGTTTATACACTTCTTTGCTTCCTTCTTCTATAGTTCTATCAAAAGAAGTAGCAATATTATCTTGGTTGAAGCGCACTTTTACGCAATTAGGGTTTTGAAATTCTGATTCGTCTTCTAGTTTTTTTGCTAAAGTTACTATAGTAGCATCCTCGTTCATTCGGAAATGATAATCGATTAGTTTTATTTGCTCGGGATTTATAAAGGGCTCATCGCCTTGTATATTTATAATGTGGGTATAGTCTGTGAGTTCGCTAATTACTTCAATACATCTGTCGGTTCCACACAAATGGTTGGACGATGTCATCATATATTCTCCTCCAAAACTTTTTACTTCGTCGGCAATTCTGAAGTCATCGGTAGCAACAATAATCTTAGTTATGCTTGCCAGCTGTACTTGTTCGTAGACCCTTCGTATCATGGTTTTGCCATCAATATCTACTAAAGGTTTTCCAGGAAATCGGCTGGAATTATATCTGGCTGGTATTACTGCTAAAGTGCTCATATTTTTATTCCCCATTTAACAGAAACTATTCGTGGAGGCAATAGGTTTGCCGGACGACTTTGGTGCTCTCTATTTAATCCGTTGTTAACGATTAACGATACCGTATTGTTTTTATTTAGCTCGTAAATAAATCTAAAATCTAAAATAAGGTCACCTGTGTTAAGCGCTTCTCTTGATTCTATTATTCCAGGAATTATTCCAGAAAAAGCTTCGCTTACAAAAACAGCGTCTACGTTCTTCATGAAACTATTGTACCTAGCACTTATTCCTAAAGTCTTTTTGCCATGTTCTAATTCTACATCGAGTTTGGCGATATGCTCGTATCGGTATTTTAGAAATAAGTCGGAAGAATCAATAGAACTGGTATTGTAAAAATTAAGTCCTTGTCCACTGTAATTTTCTGCATAAATATTGTCAGGGTCTTTTGGTTTAGGGTCTATATAAGTATAGCCACCTAAAAAGCTAAGAGTAAAGTCATTCATTTTTAAGGAACCAGCTAGCGACAGTTCAATTCCAGAAATTTTAGTGTCACCAATGTTGATGGACTTAAATCCTATTCCTAAGCTTTCTTCGGAGATTACTTGCCATTGATTGAAGCTAAACTCCATCATATCTTTATATTCCATAGTGAAAAAAGCAAGGTCTATATAGCCAACTAATCCTCCCCATTTGTATAATTGTTTTACTGCTATTTCAGAACTCCAACCATGTTCGGGCTTAAGAGAAGGATTGTCATACACCCAAATACCACTTGCTATTTCTGTTTCAATAAAAAGCTCTGCTATACTTGGGAATCGATACCCTTGCCCGTAGGAAGATCTTAAGTAAGTAGATTCTGTAAGTTTGTAGTTTATCCCTGATCGGAAAACAGGTTTAGAATCGTAGATATAATTAACGGAATCTCCGTTTTCTAAGACGTAAAACTGACCAGCTGTAAGAGAAAACTGTTCGTATCTGGCTCCTGCAGAAATATTAATTCTACTTCCAATTTTTTTATCTAGCTGAGTAAATAGAGCTACATTTTCTCTAAAGTTATTTCCCTGAAATAGTTCCGATTTTGCGTTTACATATTCGTAGACAGCTCCACTTGTCCAGTTTAATTTTAACCTTTCTATACTCTTTTGGTATTGGTACTCAACATAATAGGTGTCCGATTTATTGTCCTGGCCGTCCTCATTATTTTTTGTAGAGTTGTCGTTTACTACATGCATAAACCTACTTTTGATCTGGTGAGAATCATTGTTTCTAGGGTTTGTGTAAGTAATAAACGGATCAATATTGTATACATCACCACTTGTCTTGGTTACCGAGCTGTCAAGAGGAATGTAGGCTGTTTCATAATTTTGCCAGATTATGGCTGAAGCGGTTTCGTTTTTTAGAAAGTTTGCGTTTATTCCGTAAGTTAAGCCTTCTACTTTTTGATCTTTATATCTGGTGTTAAAGTTGAAACGATACCTTTGGGTTTCTTCTTTATATCTGTATCCCTCGTCTCTTAAATGAAAACCTCCTACAACAAGGTCTAAGTTTCCTATCTTTCTTTTATGAAGGAAATCTAAGCCAGACACTTTTTGGTTTCTTCCTCCCCACCAGTTTAAGCTTTCTCTTTTAGCATCGTCATAATACCCATGATGTAAGTTTATTTTTGTTTCAGGAGTATCCCCTGGGTAAGCCGTTCTAATATTGATAACTCCATTTAGAGCAGAAGAGCCATATAGAGAAGATGAAGCTCCTTTAATAACTTCTACTTGTTTGATGTTTTCGGTCGCAATAAGGCTCCATTGAGCTTGGCCTGCATCTCCAGAAATAAGAGGTAGATCATCTACTAAGACTTGAACTCTAGTTCCCGCTCCATAACTCCATCCGCTACCACCTCTAATGTTTGCTTGGCCGTCTGTAATATTTACTCCCGGAATTTGATCTATAGCACTCTGTATATTTGTTGTGTTTTTATTTTCGATCAAAGAAGATTTTATTACTTCAATAGATACGGTTGTTTCTTCAATTTTTTGTTCGAATTTACCTGCAGATACCACTACAGTATTTAAGTTAGTTGAGGTTTCTTCTAGTTTAATTTCCAGAGTTACACTTTGATTGTTTTTTATAGAAACTGTTTTTTTAAAATCTTTATAACCTATATAAGAAAAGGTTAGGATATTTTCACCTTCGTTTGCTCCAATTTCGAAATTACCATCAAAATCGGATGTTGTTCCTATTGTTTGGTTGAAAATAGTTACTCCAATAAGAGGTGACTTGTCATTTTTATCAATAACAATTCCTTTAATAGTTTGTGAGAAAGATATAAGTTGAAAGAGGCAAATTGCTAGTGTTAAGAAAAAATGTTTCATTATAAATTTATTTGTATCTTTAAAACCGCAAAGTACAAAAAGAACACTTAAAACATGAAAAACAACCTTATTTTTCAAATAGGGCTAACCCTTATTCCGGGTATCGGTCCTATCACTGCTAAAAAACTTATTAGTCATTGTGGCAGCGTTGAAGCTGTTTTCCAAGAAAAAAAAGAACTGCTAACTAAGATACCTCATATTGGTCCTGTTTTAGCAAAAGAAATCGCCCAACAATCTGTTTTGGGTAGAGCAGAAAAAGAGATTGATTTCATGTCTAAAAACAATATAACTGCCACATCATATTTAGATGACAATTATCCAGAAAGGCTTAAAAACTGTGTAGACTCTCCTATAGTATTGTTTTCAAAAGGAGAATTTGACTGGAATCAATCTAAAATTATTAGCATTGTAGGAACTCGTAATGCTACCTCTTACGGAAAAAGCTTTTGCCAATCTCTTGTTAATGATTTGTCTGACTACCCTGTCTTGATTGTTAGCGGATTGGCTTACGGCATTGATGTTTTTGCCCACAAATATTCTATAGAAAATAATGTAAAAACAGTTGCCGTTCTTGCTCACGGACTCGATAGAATTTACCCTACCTCACATAAAAATATAGCCACCCAAATGCTTCAAAATGGTGGTTTAATAACTGAGTTTTTGAGTGAAACTAATTTGGGTAGAGAAAACTTTGTTAGAAGAAACAGAATTGTAGCAGGAATATCAGACGCTACAATTGTTGTAGAAAGCAAGAAAAAAGGTGGAGCAATGATTACGGCAAAACTTGCTAATGACTATAATAGAGATGTTTTTGCTGTTCCCGGAAAATGGAACGATGTCTTTTCTAGCGGATGCAATCATTTGATAAAAACGAATCAGGCTCATTTGTGTAATTCTGCTCAAGACATTGCTTATTTATTAGATTGGGATAAAAATCAAAAAAATAAAACTGTAAGAAAAGAAATGCTCAACCAGTTAGAAAAAGAGGTAGTTGTTCTTTTCGAAAATACAAGTGAATTAAATATTGATCAAATAAAAGACTCCATTAATTTAAGCTTTGGCCAGCTTGCTGTCGTGCTTACAGATTTAGAGTTAAAAAACGTTTTACATTCTAGTCCAGGCAAAATATTTTCATTAAAATAATTGATTGCTTAAAGAAATATATCATTAACACTCAAAATATTTTTTTTAGACTTACTAAAAATTATACATTTGCCACATGCTAACAAATTAAAACTATGGAACAAAAGCACTTAGAATTAGTGGAAGCTTTTATGAATAAAGTGAAAGCTAAAGATGGTCACGAACCAGAATTCATTCAAGCTGTTGAAGAGGTTGTTGAGACGGTTATTCCTTTTATTCAAGATAATCCTAAATACGATCAGGCTAATATTTTAGAAAGAATCGTAGAGCCTGAAAGGGTAATTATGTTTAGAATTTCTTGGTTGGATGACAAAGGTAATAGCCAAGTTAATAGAGGCTACAGAGTAGAATTTAATTCTGCAATTGGTCCTTATAAAGGTGGGTTAAGATTCCACCCTTCGGTTAATTTAGGGATTTTGAAATTTTTAGGATTCGAACAAGTGTTTAAAAACTCTCTAACTACTCTTCCTATGGGTGGAGGTAAAGGAGGTTCAGATTTCAATCCTAAAGGAAAATCGGATAACGAAGTGATGAAGTTTTGTCAGTCGTTTATGACTGAATTGAGCCGACATATTGGCCCAAACACTGACGTTCCTGCTGGAGATATCGGAGTAGGAGCTAGAGAAATTGGATACCTTTTCGGACAATATAAAAGAATAAGAAATGAATTTACTGGTGTTCTTACTGGTAAAGGAATTAATTGGGGAGGATCTTTGATTCGCCCTGAAGCAACTGGTTACGGAAACGTATATTTTGCTCAGAATATGTTGCATGCTAATAATGATTCGTTTGAATCTAAAACAGTTTCTATTTCAGGATCTGGAAATGTAGCCCAGTATGCTTGTCAAAAGGCAACGGAACTTGGGGCTAAGGTAGTTACCATGTCTGATTCTTCTGGTTTTATTTATGATCAAGATGGTATAAATGCTGAAAAATTAGCATTTATTATGGATCTTAAAAACGTAAGAAGAGGAAGGATTAAAGAATATGCCGACAAATTTGGTTGTCAATTTTTTGAAGGTAAAAGACCTTGGAGTATTAAGTGTGATATAGCACTTCCTTGTGCTACTCAAAACGAATTAAACGGAGAAGAAGCAAAAATGCTAATTGATAACGGCTGTATGTGTGTTTCTGAAGGTGCTAATATGCCATCTACCCCTGATGCTATCGAAGCATTTCATAATGCTAAAATTCTTTTTGCACCAGGTAAAGCATCTAATGCTGGAGGGGTTGCTACTTCTGGTTTAGAAATGTCTCAAAATTCTTTGAGAATGAACTGGACTAGAGAAGAAGTCGACGCTAAATTACATACTATAATGAACGATATTCATCTTGCCTGCGTAAAGTATGGAACAGAAGACGGATATGTTAATTATGTAAAAGGAGCAAACATTGCAGGCTTTGTTAAAGTAGCTGACGCAATGATTGACCAAGGATTAGTTTAACAAATATTTAAAATTTATTAAGGGAGATTTATCTCCCTTTTTTTTATAACCAATTATGTACGGAAAGTTTAAAGAACAACTGCAACAAGAGTTAAATGCTATTGAATCTGCAGGGCTATATAAAAAAGAAAGAACCATCCTAACCGCTCAAGGTGCTGATATAAAGGTAAAAGGAGGTTTAGATGTTATTAATTTTTGCGCAAACAATTATTTAGGATTATCTTCTAATGAAAAAGTAGTTCAGGCAGCTAAAGACACTCTTGATTCTCATGGTTTTGGATTGTCTTCTGTGCGTTTTATTTGCGGAACACAAGATATTCACAAGGATTTAGAAGATAAGCTTTCTTCTTTTTTAGGTATGGAAGATACTATCTTATATGCTGCAGCTTTTGATGCAAACGGTGGACTTTTCGAACCATTACTTAATGCAGAAGATGCTATTATTTCTGATTCTTTAAACCATGCATCTATAATTGATGGTGTTCGTTTGTGTAAAGCAGCTAGGTATCGTTATGCTAATAATGATATGCAAGATTTAGAAAAGCAATTGATAGAATCTCAAAAACACAGAAACAGAATAATCGTTACTGATGGTGTTTTTTCTATGGATGGCTACATTGCTCAATTAGATAAGATTTGTGATTTGGCCGAAAAATACGATGCTCTTGTTATGGTAGACGATTGCCATTCTACAGGATTTATTGGTAAAACAGGAAGAGGTACTCATGAGCATTGTGATGTAATGGGTAGAGTCGATATTATTACCGGAACATTAGGCAAGGCTTTAGGTGGAGCAATGGGGGGATTTACTTCTGCCAAAAAAGAAATTATCGAAATATTAAGACAGCGCTCTAGACCATACCTATTCTCTAATTCTTTAGCTCCTTCAATTGTAGGAGCTGCTATTGAAGTCCTTGATGTAATTAGTGAGTCTAACGAATTAAGAGATCAGCTCGAAGAAAATACTAAATACTTCCGATCTAAAATGGAAGATGCAGGTTTTGATATAAAAGCTGGAGTTCATCCAATTGTGCCGGTTATGTTGTACGATGCCAAGACTTCACAAGTCATGTCTGACAAGTTATTAGCAGAAGGAATTTACGTTATTGGCTTCTTTTTCCCAGTTGTACCTAAAGATCAGGCACGTATTAGAGTCCAGATTTCGGCGGCTCACACTAGAGAACATTTGGACAAAGCAATTGCCGCATTTATTAAGGTTGGTAAGGAAATGAAAATTATCAACTAAATATGGTTGATAAAATTTTGTTCATTCAAAATAAATATTCTACTTTTGCCAGCCCTTTGGAACAGAGTGTTCTACGGGGACTTGAAATTTAAATTTTTTACAGTGGATACATTAAGCTACAAAACAGTTTCAGCAAATAAAGAAAACGCCGACAAGAAATGGTTGTTAATCAATGCTGAAGATATGGTTTTAGGACGTTTATCTTCTAACGCAGCAATTTTGCTTAGAGGAAAACATAAAACTAATTACACACCTCACGCAGATTGTGGAGATTATGTAGTAGTAATAAATGCAGACAAGATTAAATTGACTGGCGCAAAGTGGGACGATAGAGAACACTTCAAGCATACAGGATATCCTGGCGGTCAGAAAAGAGTTTCTCCAAGAGAAATATTTAACAGAGACCAAACGGCTCTTGTTAGACAAGCTATAAAAGGTATGTTGCCGAAAAATAAGTTAGGTAGAGCTATATATGGAAATCTTCATGTATATGCAGGAATAGACCACAAGCACGAAGCACAACAACCAAAAGAAGTTAAAATCACTTTATAAGATGGATAGAATTCACACAATCGGTAGAAGAAAAACAGCTGTAGCTCGTGTTTACATGAGTGAGGGTAAAGGAAATATTGTAGTAAACAATAAGGATGCTAAAGAATATTTCACTACTGACACATTATTATATAGACTAAACCAACCATTCAGTTTAACTGAAATGATGGATAAGCTTGATTTAAAAGTAAACGTTAATGGAGGAGGAATCACAGGTCAGGTAGAAGCTATCCGTCTTGCAATTTCTAGAGCTCTTTGTCAACTGGACGAGTCTAACCGTGGTGTTTTAAAAGCGGAAGGCCTTCTAACTCGTGACCCTAGAATGGTGGAACGTAAGAAGCCAGGTCAGAAGAAAGCACGTAAGAAATTCCAGTTCAGTAAACGTTAATAGTATAGGGTATTGTTTAGTATCCAAATTGTTAAGACTGCAAAATGCACTACTTAATGATTGAACTAAGTTTGAACGTAAACAATAAAAAAAAATGTCAAAAACAAATTTCAAAGATTTATTAGATGCAGGTGTTCACTTCGGACACCTTACTAGAAAGTGGAATCCAAAAATGGCTCCGTATATCTTCATGGAGAAGAACGGAATCCACGTTATCGACCTTAACAAAACAATGGTAAAATTAGATGAAGCATCTGCTGCTCTTAAGCATCTTGCTAAATCTGGTAGAAAAGTGATGTTTGTCGCTACCAAAAAACAAGCTAAGGACGCTGTTTCTGAAAACGCTGCAAGAGTAAACATGCCATATATTACAGAACGTTGGTCTGGTGGTTTGTTAACTAACTTTGCTACGATTAGAAAAGCTATCAAAAAAATGAACTCTATCGACAAAATGAAAGTTGATGGTACTATTGATACTTTATCTAAAAGAGAGCGTCTTCAAGTTTCTCGTACAAGAGCTAAACTTGAGAAAAACTTAGGTAGTATTTCTAGCATGAATAGACTGCCTGCAGCTTTATTCATCGTTGATATTCAAAGAGAACACATTGCTGTTGCAGAAGCAAAAAAATTAGGCATACCTACTTTTGCTATTGTGGATACTAACTCTAACCCTTCTGAGGTTGATTTCGCTATTCCAGCAAATGATGATGCTACTCGTTCTATTGAAAAAATCATGACTTTAGTTTGTGATGCTCTTCAAGAAGGTTTATCTGAAAGAGGTGCTGAAAAAGATGCTAAAGATGCTAAAGACGCAAAAGCAGCTGCTCCTAAAGAAGATAAAAAAACGGATTCTCCAAAAGAGACTACGGTAGAATCTAAATAATAAAATTTAAAAGATATTTAAGATGATAAAGATTACAGCTTCCGATGTAAATGCTTTAAGAAAGCAAACCGGTGCAGGTATGATGGATTGTAAAAATGCTTTAGTTGAAGCGGAAGGAAATCATGATGCAGCAGTAGATATTCTTAGAAAGAAAGGTCAGAAAATTGCTGCTAAAAGAGCGGATAGAGCAGCAACAGAAGGTGTTGTGTTATCTGCTTCTGATGGCGGATTTGGCGCTTTGATTTCTTTAAATTGTGAAACAGATTTTGTTGCTATAAACGAAGGTTTTATTGCATTAGCTCAATCTTTCCTAGATGCAGCAATGGCTCACAAGCCAACAAATATGGATCAATTAATGGCTATCGAATTAAACGGTATGACTATTTCTGACAAAATCACTGAGCAAACTGGTGTTATTGGAGAAAAGTTAGACTTATCAAGATTTGAAATTGTTGAATCTGATTTTGTTGCTTCATACATACACGGAGGAAATAAACTAGCTACTTTAGTAGGTCTTACTGATCAGGTAGATACTCAAATAGGAAAAGATGTAGCAATGCAAGTTGCTGCAATGAGTCCTGTTTCTGTAGATAAAGATTCTGTATCTCAAGAAGTTATTGATAAAGAATTGGAAGTAGCTAAAGATCTTGCTCGTCAAGAAGGCAAGCCTGAAGAGATGCTGGATAAAATTGCTAATGGTAGACTAAACAAGTTCTTTAAAGAAAATACGCTTCTAAATCAGGAGTTCATTAAAGAATCAAAAACTAGCGTTGCTCAATACTTAGATAAGCAAAAGAAAGGTCTAACAGTAACCTCTTTCAAAAGAGTTGGCTTAGGATTATAAAATTTTAAAAATATTAAAAAGAGAGTGTTTTCACTCTCTTTTTTTTTGTCTAAATTTACACTATGAAGTACAACAGAATATTACTAAAATTAAGTGGAGAATCTCTAATGGGTTCAAAGCAATTTGGTATTGACACCGAAAAACTTTCTAGCTATGCTTTAGAAATTAAGCAAGCTGTCGAAGCAGGTGTAGAGGTTGCTGTTGTAATTGGAGGTGGAAATATATTTAGAGGCGTTCAGGTAGAAGGTGAAGGATTGGATAGAGTGCAAGGGGACCACATGGGAATGCTTGCTACTATTATTAACGGAATGGCACTTCAGTCCTCTTTAGAAAAAGAAGGAGTTAAAACTCGATTGATGACCGCAATAAAAATGGAGCAAGTAGCAGAACCTTATATTAGGAGAAGAGCTATCCGACATTTACAAAAAGGTAGAGTTGTTATTTTTGGTGGAGGAACAGGAAACCCTTATTTTACTACGGATACTGCAGCTACTCTTAGAGCAATAGAAATTGAAGCAGACATTATTTTAAAAGGAACACGTGTAGATGGTATTTACACTGCTGATCCTGAAAAAGATAAAACTGCTACCAAATACGATACTATATCATTTAAAGAAGTATACGAAAAAGGCTTAAACATTATGGACATGACAGCCTTTACTTTGTGTAATGAAAATAAATTACCAATTGTTGTGTTTGACATAAACAAATCACAAAACTTAATCAAAATGTTAAAGGGAGAGTCAGTAGGTACTCTTGTTAACTTTTAATCCTCTTTATTATGGAAGAAATTAACTTTATTATAGATAGTGCCAAAGAGCAAATGAGTTCTAATATTGATCATTTAGATCATGCGTTCTCTAAAATTAGAGCTGGGAAAGCTTCTCCAAGTATGCTCGATAACGTAAGTATAGATTATTATGGATCAGTTACGCCACTTGGTCAATCTTCAAACATTAACACTCCTGATGCCAGAACAATTACGGTTCAGCCTTGGGACAAGACTATGTTAGAAGTAATGGATAAAGCAATCCTTGATTCTAATTTAGGTTTTACTCCTATGAATAATGGAGAGATGTTAATTATTAATATCCCACCTTTAACTGAAGAGCGTCGTAGAGATTTAGCTAAAAAAGCAAAATCAGAATCGGAAAATGCTAAAATTAGTATCCGAAATGCTAGAAAAGAAGCTAACGATGAATTAAAAAAAATAGATTCTGTTTCTGAAGATTTAATTAAAGACGCAGAAGAACAGATTCAAAAACTAACCAACGAATTTACTTCTAAAGTAGACGCTACTTATTCTGTAAAAGAGGTTGAAATAATGACTGTATAATCTGTCTTATGGCTCATATAATCTTTAATTTCTAAATTATATTTTTATGTGGGCTGTGATTGCTAGAACTATTTTAAGATACCGAGCTGTATTCGTATGGCTAATCTTGGCATTCACTTATTTTATGTACCAACAATCTGATAATGTCAGATTGTCTTACGAAATGGCGAGGCTATTACCTCACGATTCGGAAACCCAACTAGATTATAATTATTTTGTAGATAAGTTTGGCGAAAGCGACAACCTAATGCTTATCGGAGTAGACATAGACTCCTTTTTTGTTTATCAAAAGTTTTCTAAGTGGCAAAAATTTAGCGAAAGTCTAAAAACAATTGATGGAGTTAATAATGTTTTTTCAATTGTTGATGCAGTTGATTTAAAGAAGAATGAAAAGCAAAAGAAATTCGAATCGTATAAGATTTTCGAATCGGTTAAAAATCAAGCTGATTTAGATAAATCTTTTGAGAAGTATAAACAATTACCTTTTTACAACGATCGGTTTATAAATGATAAGGCAGCGGTTCTTATTCTAAATTTAGATGATAAGTTTATCGGAAGTAGCAAAAGGAAAGAACTAATTTCTTCCATTACCTCCTTAGGAGATCTGTATAGCAAAGAGTCTACCAACAAAATATATTATTCCGGACTTCCGTATTTAAGAACTACCAATTCTGAAATGATACGAAATGAGGTGAGGCTCTTTATCATTCTTGCTATGTTGGTTACCGCTATTATTTTATTTCTGTTTTTCAGATCTGTTAAAGCGATGCTTATTTCCATGCTAATAGTAGCGATAGGGGTAATCTGGTTATTCGGAACTCTTGCTATTTTAGATTACGAAATTACTATTCTATCAGCTTTAATTCCTCCCTTGCTTATTGTTATTGGAGTTCCTAATAGTATTTTCTTAATCAATAAGTACCACAACGAATTTAAAGCCCACGGAAATAAGTCCAAAGCTCTGGTAAGAATGATTAAAAGAGTAGGTAATATTACTATTCTTACTAATACGACTACTGCTCTTGGTTTTGCTACATTTATTTTAACATCTAGTCAAGACTTAAGGCAATTTGGTTTAGTTGCATCCTTAAACATATTTGCGGTATTCTTTCTTTCTTTATTGTTGATACCAATATTATTGAGTTATATCAGCCCTCCAAAGCAAAGGCATACCAAACATTTAGACAGAAAATGGATTCATTATATAACCACTAAAATCATTTATTGGGTTACCCATCGTAGAGAACACATTTATGTGTACACTATAATTATTGCGGTAGTTGCTTTTTTTGGATTATTGAAGATGAAGACTTCAGGAAACATTACCGATGATATCCCTAAAGACACTGAGTTTTATCAGGGGATAAGTTTCTTCGAAAAGAATTTTAATTCTGTTTTACCTTTCGAAATAACCATTGATACCCACCGTAAAAATGGAATGACCCGCTTGTCTACACTTAAGAAAATTGATATGATGGTGGATACTTTAGCTACATACCCTCAGTTTTCTAGATCTATATCAATGATTGATGCCGTGAAATTTTTTAAACAAGCGGTATATAACGGTAATTCTAAATATTACGAATTGCCTAATTCACAAGAAAAAAATTGGTTGTTGAATTATGCGGATAATAGCGATATTTCATCGACTTGGATGGATACATTTTTAGACGAGGACAAACAAGTTGGAAGAGTTTCATTGCAAGTGACTGACATTGGCACTAAAGAGATGAAAGAAATTCGGACTAAGCTTAGAGGCCAGATTGATCAGATTTTTGACAAAGAAAAATACAATGTAAAAATGACTGGTTCTAGCGTGGTCTTTTTAGAAGGGACTACTTATTTGGTTAAGAATTTATTTACTAGCCTCTTTTTAGCTATTCTATTAATTTCTCTGTTCATGGCTTGGATGTTTAATTCGTTTAGAATGGTAATGGTATCTCTTATTCCGAACTTAATTCCGTTACTCCTAACTGCTGCAATAATGGGTTATTTTGGTATAGCAATTAAGCCTTCTAATATTCTTGTTTTTGGTATTGCCTTTGGTATTTCGGTTGATGATACGATTCATTTTTTAGCTAAATACAGGCAAGAATTAAAGTATAATGGCAACATTAGAAAGTCCGTTAAAAAAGCAATTAGAGAAACTGGAGTTAGTATGATATACACTTCTATTGTTTTGTTCTTTGGATTTTCTATATTTATAACGTCTCAATTTGGAGGAACAATAGCTTTAGGTCTATTGGTTTCTTTAACTTTAATGATAGCTTTATTATCTAATTTAGTTTTATTGCCTGCATTGTTGTTAACTCTAGAGAAGTCCATTTTTGAGGAGGCTATTCAAGATCCTTTAGCAGAAATATTAGACGAAGAGGAAGACATTGAATTAAAAGAATTAACGTTTAAAAATCCACTTTAATGAAAGGAATTATTTTAGCAGGAGGATCAGGAACAAGATTACACCCTTTAACATTAGCGGTTAGTAAACAGGCTTTACCTGTGTACGATAAACCTATGATATATTACCCTTTGTCTACCTTAATGTTTGCCGGAATTACAGAAATACTTATTATTTCTACTCCTCATGATTTGCCAGTTTTTAAAAAAATATTGGGCGATGGTTCACAGTTTGGTTGTAGATTCGAATACAAGGTTCAGGAAGTGCCAAATGGCTTAGCTCAAGCCTTTGTAATAGGAGAAGATTTTATAGGAAAAGATTCTGTTTGCTTGGTTTTAGGAGATAATATTTTTTACATGAAAAGAAGAATATTAGAATCTTATAATGACCTTGATGGAGGCGTTGTTTTTGGTTATCGTGTAAACGACCCTGAAAGATACGGAGTGGTTGAGTTTAACGATGAAATGAAAGCCATTTCATTAGAAGAAAAACCGATTAAACCAAAATCAAACTATGCTATTCCTGGCTTGTATTTTTACGATAATGACGTTATTGAAATTGCTAAAAAAATTAAGCCTAGCGCTAGAGGGGAATACGAAATTACAGACGTAAATTTAGAATATTTAAAGCGTGGGAAACTAAAAGTTCAAATTTTAGGAAGAGGTACTGCTTGGTTAGATACTGGTACTTTTAAATCTTTAATTCAGGCAAGTCAGTTTGTTCAGGTTATAGAAGATAGGCAAGGGAGAAAGATTGGATGTATTGAGGAAGCAGCCTATAAAATGGGTTTTATAGACAGCGATCAACTACAGAAATTAGCGCAGCCATTATTAAAAAGTGGTTACGGAGAATATTTAATGTCATTAATTGATTAGCATGAAGACTATTGAACAATTAAGAATAGAAGTAGAACAAGAAATTATAGGCCTTAAATATCCAGACCATCCGTCTGATTTATATGCACCTATTGACTACATTCTAGGAATTGGAGGTAAAAGAATGCGTCCTATACTATTGCTTTTGGCTCATCAGCTTTACAACAAAGACTTTAGTCAGGCATTATTACCATCGGTAGCTATTGAAGTATTTCATAATTTCACTCTATTGCACGATGATATTATGGATAAAGCTCCATTAAGAAGAGGTAATGATACCGTTCATGTAAAATGGAATAACAATGTAGCTATTCTTTCGGGAGACGCTATGCTAATACAATCTTATCAATATTTTTATGATTTAGATTCTAAGGTTCTTAAAGAGGTTCTGTTTGTTTTCAATCAGGCGGCATTACAAGTTTGTGAGGGCCAACAATACGACATGGATTTCGAAATTCAGGCTGAAGTAAGTATGAACTCTTATCTCAAAATGATAGAATACAAAACAGCAATATTATTAGCTGCATCTCTAAAAATTGGGGCTATTATTGGCGGCGCTCCATCTAAAGAATCAGATTTATTATATTCTTTTGGTAGAGATATTGGTATTGCTTTTCAGCTTAAAGACGATTTGTTAGACGCTTTTGGCGATCAGAAAATATTTGGAAAAAGAGTAGGGGGTGATATTATTTCAAATAAAAAAACTTGTCTTTATTTACAAGCTTTAGAAAGAAGCGACAAAAGTATCAAAATGGAATTAGTAAACCTTTACTCCTCTTCTAGTGTAGATGATCTTACAAAGGTGGAAAGAGTAAAGGAAATATATACTCAATTGAACATTCCGTCAGCAACTAACGAATTAATAGACATGTATTATAATAAAGCAATGGAAAGTCTGTTATTGATTCCAGGTGATAAAACGGAACTTATTCGCTTTGCCGAAATGTTAAAGTCAAGAGAGAATTAAAAGCCAAGAAGCACCAAAAATCGCACTAAATAATAGTAGCATTTCAATAAATTTTGAATAATTTTGTTATTAAATGGATAAATTTTCTTTTTTAGGAGCAATACATACTAATCAGATAGAATCTCTATACGAGATGTATCTTGAAGACTCTCAATCTGTCGATGAATCTTGGAGAACATTTTTCTCAGGATTTGATTTTGCAAATGAGTCATACTCTGAAAACGATGAAGTTCCAGAAACATTTAAAAAAGAATTTCAGGTAATTAATCTTATAGACTCTTACCGAAAAAGTGGGCACTTATTTACCCAGACCAATCCGGTTAGAGATAGAAGAAAGTATACTCCTACTCTAGATATCGAGAATTTTGGTTTAAGTGAGGATGATTTAGATAGCGTTTTTCAGGCAGGATCTCAAGTCGGTATTGGTCCTTCTCCTTTGAGAGACATAGTAGCTCATCTTAAAAAAGTGTATTGCCAATCAATTGGGGTAGAGTATATGTACATCCGTAAGCCTGATCAGGTAGAATGGATAAAAAACCGTTTACATCAGAATAGTAATACCCCTTCTTTTTCTATAGATCAAAAGAAACAAATTTTAAGAAAGTTGAACCAAGCAGTTGCTTTCGAAAATTTCTTACATACAAAATACGTTGGTCAAAAAAGGTTCTCATTAGAAGGAGCCGAATCCTTAATTCCTGCTCTCGATGTTTTAATCGAGCATGGTGCTAACTTAGGCGTTGAAGAGTTTGTTGTGGGTATGGCCCATAGAGGACGATTAAATGTTTTGGCTAATATTTTTAATAAAACATATAAAGAGATATTCTCAGAGTTTGAAGGGATTGAATACGAAGACAAATTGTTTAGTGGAGATGTAAAATACCACTTAGGCTTTACTTCAGAACAAAAATGCAATAACGAAAAAAACGTAAAAATTTCCCTTTCTCCAAATCCTTCTCACCTCGAAGCAGTTGATCCTGTAGTGGAAGGGATTTCAAGAGCAAAAATTGACGAACAATACCAAGGAGACAATAACAAATTAGTTCCTATATTAATTCACGGGGATGCTGCTTTGGCAGGTCAGGGTGTTGTCTATGAGGTTATCCAAATGGCTCAGCTAGACGGCTATAAAACTGGAGGAACAATACATATTGTAATTAACAATCAAATTGGTTTTACAACCAATTATCATGATGCTCGATCGAGTACTTATTGTACCGATATTGGTAAAGTTACCTTATCGCCAGTTTTCCACGTAAATGGAGACGATGTGGAGGCAGTAGTTCATGCTGTTCAGATGGCAACCGAGTATCGTCAAAAATTCCATAAAGATGTATTCATTGACTTGTTGTGCTATAGAAAATATGGTCATAACGAAGGCGATGAACCACGTTTTACACAACCATTGCTCTACAAAGCAATTAGCAAACATGCTAACCCAAGAGAGATTTACAATCAAAAGTTAATTAATGAGGGACTTGTTGAGGCTAACTTAGCTAAAGAAATGGAGAAAGAATTTAAGCAATTCTTACAAGATCGTTTTGACGCTTCCAAGGAAGTTGAAAAAGCACGAATCACTCCTTTTTTACAAAAAGAATGGGAAGGAATGCATTTAGCTAGCGCCAATGCTTTTGAGCAAAAGACGGATACTAATGTTTCTATAGATACTTTAAAGCAAGTAGGGAAGCACCTTTATGAGATTCCTGAAAACGATCAGTTATTTAAAAAGACACAACGAATTCTGAACGATCAACGAAAGATGATCGAAGAAACCAATAAAATTGATTGGGGAATGGCAGAATTATTGGCTTATGGAACGTTACTTCATGAAGGGAATCCTATTCGTTTAAGTGGTCAGGATGTAGAAAGAGGAACTTTTTCTCACCGTCATGCAGTGTTAAAGTTAGAAGATACAGAAAAAGAAATTTGTCCTTTAAATAGCGTAAGTAAAACAGCAAAATTCGAAGCATATAATTCTTTATTGTCAGAGTATGGAGTGCTTGGGTTCGATTACGGTTATGCCATGGCTAGACCCCATTCTTTAACTATTTGGGAGGCTCAGTTTGGAGATTTTAGTAATGGTGGACAGATTATGCTCGATCAGTTTATTAGCTGTGCTGAGGACAAGTGGAGGATACAGAACGGTTTGGTAATGCTATTGCCTCACGGATACGAAGGCCAAGGTGCTGAGCACTCCAGCGCAAGACTAGAAAGGTACTTGCAGATGTGTGCTCAAGACAATATGCAAATTGCAAATTGTACCACTCCTGCTAACTTTTTTCACGTTTTAAGAAGACAACTAAAAAGAGATTTTAGAAAACCACTTGTTGTTTTTACCCCTAAGAGTCTGTTAAGACATCCTAAATGTATTTCTACTTTAGAAGATTTATCCACAGGAACTTTTCAAGAGTTGATAGATGACCCTACTGCTATTGCAGATAAAGTAGAAAAAGTAGCTATTTGTTCTGGTAAAATCTACTACGAGTTAGAAACTCAAAAATTAGAAAGAGGACAAGAAAATATTGCAATTATCCGATTGGAGCAATTGTATCCTTTGCCAGTAGATCAAATAGAAAAAATATTAAAAAAGTATTGTGCCAAAAAGATAATGTGGGTTCAGGAAGAACCAGCAAATATGGGTGCTTGGTCACACATAATGAGAAATTTTAGGCACATCCCTTTTGAAGTAATAGCTAGATCTGAAAGCGCTGCAACAGCAAGCGGATCTAGTAAACGATCTTTTCAAAGACAAAACGAAATTATAGAACAGGTTTTTAAATAAACAAAGAACTATGCTATTAGAAATGAAAGTACCAAGTCCGGGCGAGTCCATCTCGGAAGTAGAAATTGCCGCATGGTTGGTTCAATCTGGCGACTACGTAGAAAAAGATCAAGAAATTGCGGAAGTAGATTCCGATAAAGCTACCCTTGCTCTTCCTGCTGAAGTTAGCGGAATTATTAAGATTGTAGTAGAGGAAGGCGAAATGGTTGCCGTTGGCGATGTGGTTTGTATTATCGATACCGATGGTGTTGGTGAGGCTAAACCAAAAGAAGAAGAATCTGCTCCAGTTGTAGTTGCTTCTACTACTAGCAATAATTCATCTGCTCCATTAGACGCTAAAGCAACACCGCTTGCTAAAGCTATGATTCAGCAAAACGACCTTTCTTCTAAAGAAGTGACAGGAAGTGGAGAAGGAGGGAAAATTTTAAAAGACGATGTTTTAGATGCACTATCTTCTACTTCTGTAGACGGACCACGAGGAATGGAGCGTAAGAAAATGTCGATGTTGCGTCGTAAGGTAGCTCAAAGGTTGGTTTCTGTTAAAAACGAAACAGCTATGTTAACCACCTTCAACGAGGTGGATATGACTGCCATAAACGAGATTAGAGGCCAGTTTAAAGAACAATTCAAGCAAAAGTACGGAGTTGGACTAGGATTTATGTCTTTTTTCACTAAAGCAATTACAACTGCTTTAATGGAGTTTAAAGACGTAAATGCAATGATCGATGGTAATCAGGTTCAGTACCACAACTATGCCGATATAAGTATTGCCGTAAGTGCCCCTAAAGGTTTAATGGTTCCTGTTATTAGAAATGCAGAACTAATGAATTTTCAAGAGGTAGAAAGCGAAGTAAAAAGATTGGCTATAAAAGCTAGAGACGGAAAAATAACACCAGATGAAATGATGGGTGGTACTTTTACTATTACTAATGGAGGAGTATTTGGATCTATGCTGTCTACTCCTATTATTAACCCTCCTCAATCTGCTATATTAGGTATGCATAATATTGTTCATAGACCAATGGCAGTAGATGGAAAGGTAGAAATAAGACCTATTATGTATGTAGCTCTTTCTTACGATCATAGAATTATTGACGGAAGAGAGTCTGTAGGATTCTTATGTAGAGTAAAAGAATGTTTAGAAGATCCTACTACTCATTTGCTAGGCGGAGATGTTAAGAAAAGTTTAGGGCTATAATAATTCCTCTTTAGCAAATTTTAAAAGATTTATTTTTTCTTTAGTTCATAAGATGAACTTCACCCATTTTTATTTGTCTTATTTTAACTCCATTATAGCTTGCTTTCCATGCATAGACACCTGATGGACAAACCCTTCCTTGGTAAGTTCCATCCCATCCAACATTAGGGTCGTTAGTTTGAAAAATAGTTTCTCCCCATCTATTTATTATGCTTAACGTAAAGTCGCTAGAACATCCTAAAACTGGTCTAAAAATATCATTTTGAGTGTCATTATTTGGTGTAAAAGCGTTAGGAGC
>TARA_B110000003_G_scaffold35111_1_pt1 | contig 27189 bp, 35 predicted proteins | sample TARA_B110000003 | Tara Oceans TARA_B110000003 (sample SAMEA4396424) | marine metagenome | biome: Westerlies Biome; feature: [SRF] surface water layer (ENVO:00010504); material: water (ENVO:00002006), including particulate matter (ENVO:01000060) such as... | depth 5 m
GCCTTTAACCACTCGGCCACCCCTCCCAACCGAACCCAAAATTATGGGATAGTTCAGTGATTTTGTCAATAGAAATAATGGGTTATTTGTTTAGATTGAAATTGGTGCCCTCTGTCGGATTCGAACTGACGACCTACGCATTACAAGTGCGTTGCTCTACCAACTGAGCTAAGAGGGCAATATTTAAAAAACGTAACTATATCAATTTTTTTTGTCTGAAACTAGTTTTAATATTTACCTTACTAACGTTAAATGAGATTTCTTAGTTTTTACTTCTTGGTTTTTTTCTTTTTTGCCCGGCTTTCTATCGTCAACATCAAAAAATATTCCCTCGCCATTCTCCTTACTGTAGATACCTACTATTGATTCCATGGGCAGGAAAATATCTTTATTCTTTCCTCCAAAACGAGCTGAAAATGAAACAAAATCATTATCAAAAATCAACTTATTAGTCGATTCTAAGGATAAATTTAAAACAATTTCATTTGACTTAATATAATTTTTTGGAACTTTTACTCCAGAGATAATTTTCGCAATTATATAAGGAGTTAATTCTGAATCCGTACACCAATCGTAAATACTTCTAATAAGGTAAGGTTTAGTACTTGGTATCATCTCAAATAATAGACCTCATTGCCCTTTCTGCAGGAGTCATTGCTTCGTCAAAGTACGGTCTAGAAAATATTTTATCTGCATATTTTATTAGAGATTTAGATTGATTTCCTAATTTGATATCATAAAGCTCTAATCTCCACAATAATGGAGCCATCGCAACATCTAACATGGAGTATTCATCATGTAATAAAAACTCTTGTTTATCCAATATTGGGCTCAACTTAATTAACTGATTAGTTACAGTTTTTTTTGCATTTTCTCGTACTTTTGACTCTTTAGCTTCAAGATCTTTCATATGAACAAACAACTCACTTTCAAAATCCTTTAAAAACAATCTTGCTCTTGCTCGCATTACCGGATCAGGTGGCATCAATTGAGGATGAGGAAATCTTTCATCAATATATTCATTTATTATATTTGGATCCGTCAAAATTAAATCACGTTCTTCTAAGACAGGGCTGGCTGAATATGGACTTAAGATAGCTAAATCTTCAGTTTTATTATCTAAATCAACATCAATAACATCGAAATCCATTCCTTTTTCAAATAATACAATTCGGCATCTATGGCTAAATGGATCTGTCGAGTTTGAGTAAAGTTTCATCATAATTATTTAACATCCCTCCAAAATTCTTTCTTAAGTTTAATTGTTAACAAAAGAAGTAAAAGTAAAAAACCAACGGCGTAGAATCCCATTTTTTTTCTTTTTAATTTATCAGGCTCCGACATAAAAGTTATGTAATTTGTCAGATCCGCAATGACCGCATCATACTCTTTTTGATTTAATTTTCCAGCCTTCATTAAAGTGAGTTTACCTGTTTTTTCGTCTAAACCTTGCTCACCCTGAAGCTCCCACAGAATATGTGGCATAGCAGAATTAGCATAAACTAAATTATTCCATCCAATCTCTCTAGATCTATCACGATAAAATCCTTTCATGTAACTATAAATCCAATCTGATCCTCTAGATCTTGCAACAACAGATAGATCGGGTGGAGCTGCTCCAAACCACTTTTTTGATTCTGACACTGGCATAGATATTTCCATAGGATCACCAATTTTCTTGCCAGTGAAAAGAAGATTATCTTTGATATCTTTTTTTGAAAGACCTATATCTAAAAGTTTGTTATAACGCATATATTTTGCACTATGACAATTTAGACAATAGTTAATAAATGTTCTAGCTCCTTTTTGAAGAGACGGTTGATCAGATAAATCTATAGGAGCTTTTTCCAGATAAATTTCTTCGCTCGCAAGTATATGTGATGATTGAAGAAATAGCAGAATTAAAATTATTATACTTTTCATTTCATAGTAACTCTTTTTGGAACAGGTTTTGTTATACTTTTCTTACTATATACTGGCATTAAAAAGAAGAATAAGAAATAAATAATTGTAAAAATTCTAGCAACTACTGTTGCCACATCACTCCCCCCAAGAAGAGGAAGAATGCTTGGAAATTGACCCCAAATAGTAGATGGAACAGTTCCTAAATATCCCAAAACGATAAAGCTAATAACAAAAGCTCCCAGCCATTTTTTAAAAAGGATACCTTTATAGCGAATGGATCGAACCGGACTTTTATCTAGCCAAGGTACAAAAGCGAAAATCAAAACTGATAAACCCATTGCTGCAACTCCAGGAAATTGGCTATTTAAGATTGGGGGTACAGCTCTTAAAATAGAATAGAAAGGAGTAAAATACCATACAGGGGCAATATGTGAAGGAGTAACTAATGGATCAGCAGGTACAAAATTATTTGCCTCTAAAAAATACCCGCCCATCTCAGGTGCAAAAAATATAATTGATGCAAAAACTATTAAAAATACTGTTAACCCAACTAAGTCTTTAACTGTGTAATAAGGATGGAAAGGTATCCCATCAAGCGGTATCCCTGTCTTTTTATCTTTGTAATCCTTAATTTCAATACCATCAGGATTATTTGAGCCAACTTCATGAAGTGCAATTAAATGAGTAAAGATTAGTCCCGCAAGTGCAAGTGGCAAAGCAATAACATGAAATGCAAAAAATCGATTTAAAGTTGCGTCTGAAATTAAATAATCCCCTCGAACCCATTCAGCCAAGTCTGGTCCTATAAAAGGAACAGTGGCAAAAAGATTTACAATTACCTGAGCCCCCCAATATGACATTTGACCCCACGGTAATAAATATCCAAAAAATGCCTCAGCCATTAGAGCAAGAAAGATTGCCACACCAAAAATCCAAAGTAATTCACGTGGTTTCTGATAGGAACCATACATCAAACTTTTGAACATATGAAGATAAATAACAACAAAAAATAACGAAGATCCAGTCGAATGCATATAGCGAATTAACCATCCAAACGAAACATCTCTCATTATGTATTCAACTGATGCAAAAGCTTGTTCTGCATCGGGTTTATAATGCATAGTAAGAAAAATACCTGTTAGGATTTGCATCACAAAAACAAAAAGCGCAAGTGCCCCAAATAAATACCAAAAATTAAAATTCTTAGGAGCGTAATATCCTGTTAAATGATTTTTTATAAAGGAAGAAAGGGGGAATCTTTCATCAATCCAACCTATAAAACCAGTTGAATTTTGAGTATCATTTTTTTTTGTCATTTATGCTTCTTCCTCACTATCTTCTCCAATTATAATGATATTATCATTTAGATATTTATGCGGTGGTACAACAAGATTTGTTGGTGCTGGTGAACCTTTAAAAACTCTTCCTGCTAAATCAAATTTAGATCCATGGCAAGGGCAAAAGAATCCACCTTCCCAATTTTCACCCATGTCACCTTTTGGTAAAAGTCTTGGGGATGGTGAACACCCAAGATGGGTACATATTCCTACAATAACAAGCATATTCGGCTTAATTGAGCGTGTTTTATTCTGACAATATTTAGGCTGCTGAGATGAAACTTCTAAGTTAGGATCTGCTAATTTTTTCGGGCTGGTCTTAAGGGATTTAAGCATTTTGTCTGACCTATTTAAGATCCAAACAGGTTGTCCTCTCCATTCTGTAGTTAAAACTTTGCCTTGCTTAACATTACTTACATCTACTTCCACTGATGCTCCTGCTGCTTTAGCTTTTTCACTTGGAAGCATACTTGAAACAAAGGGAACACCTAAGGAAGTTACACCAATAGCTCCAGTTACTGATGTTGCAGTAACTAAGAAACGTCTTCTATTAAGATCTACTTTCTTACTTTTATTCGCCATTGAGGCCTTTATAAATTATGAGGAAATTAAAAATAGTTAAGCTCGCTATTATATAAAATTACTTAATAAACTGATAGACCTAATGCCTCTTAATTAGTTTATTTTTTGAAATAAATAATCCTATTTCATACAAGAATAAAATGGGTAATGCCAATAAGACCTGAGAGATAATATCTGGAGGTGTAAAAATAGCCCCAACAATAAATGCACTTACAATAATATAGGGTCTATTTTTTTCAAGTGTTTTTATCTTAATCCAGTTAAATTTTACAGCAGTAATTAAAAATAATGGAACTTCAAAAGCTAATCCAAATGCTAGAAAAAGTGAAATAATCATTTGTAAGTAACTAGATATATCAATCATCAGTTCTACATCATTGGGTGTTGAGTTCACAAAAAAACTAAAAATAATGGGGAAAATCAAAAAATAAACAAACAAAGTCCCCAATAAAAATAAGATAAAACCAAAAAACATAATCCAAAAAATAAATTGCTTTTCTTTTTTATAAAGCCCTGGAGAAATAAAGAGCCAAATTTGACCAAAAATAAATGGGAGAGATACTATTAAAGCGCAAAATGCAGTTATTTTAAAAGGTACTATAAAAGTAGCTGTTAGTTTTGTTGAAATTACCGAGCCATTTAATTCAACTAATTGGCTCAATAGTGGTTGAGAAAAAAAATAATAAATTTCATTTGCAAAGGGCATCATTGCAAAGAAAACAACAAGGTAAATAATTAACGACTTAATTAGAGTTGATCTTAATTCTAAAAAATGCCCAAAGAAAATATTTAATCTGGTCAAAATTTATTTTAAATTTTTTTTAATTTCTTTTTCAATATTTTTTAATTCTTTAAATTTATTTTCTCTTTCAAACTCTTTATTTATATCAGACATGAAAATTTTAACTTTCTTTATAATTTTTCCTCCTGCTCTTGCTAGCATTGGGATTTTTTTTGGTGAAACAAAAATTATTAGCACTAAAAAAATAATAAATAATTCTGTGAATGAAATGTCAAACATGATTAATTTTTAATCCTATTTCTTAGCTTTCTTTTTAATTTCTTTTTTCTTGGAATTATTCATACCCTCTTTAAAGCTTTTAACTGCTGCCCCCAAATCACTTCCTATATTTCTTAATTTTCCAGCTCCAAAAATAACTAAAACAACCAATAAAATTAATAACCATTCTTTTATTCCAGGCATTATTTCCTCCTAATCACAATTTTGCTAATTTTTTACTTCCACCAAATACATGAAAGTGAATATGGAAAACTTCTTGTCCACCACTTTTGCCAGAATTAATCATAACCCTAAATCCCTTTAAATTTGATTCTTTAGCCAGCTTTGGTGCTAATAATAACATCTTACTCAAAATGTTTTGGTGATCTAAATTACATTCCATTAAATTTACTATATGCTCTTTTGGAATTATTAAAAAATGAACTTTATCTATTGGATTAATATCTTTAAAAGCCAACATCTCCTCATCTTCATAAATTATTGTAGAAGGTATTTCTTTTTGAGAAATCTTACAGAATAAACAGTTATCCATAGCTATTATTTTTTCACTCTGTTATGTTTTTCTTCTATTCCTGATGTCCCTTCCCTTCTTTTTAATTCGTTAGTTATATCGTCAACAGTTAAATTCTTTTGTGATAATAAAACTAAACAATGGAACCATAGATCAGCAATTTCATGAACTAGTTGATCATCTCCTTCTGATTTAGCTGCATTTATAGTTTCTTCAGATTCTTCTGCAATCTTGCCTAAGATTTCATTTAATCCTTTTTGGTGAAGAAACGCCGTATAAGACATTTTAGGGTTTTCATTCTTCTTAGATTTAATAAGATTTAATAAACTCTCTAAATATTCATCTTTCATTTTTTATCCTTATAAATTTCTTTAGGATCTTTAATAATCTTTTCGCAGTCATCTATTTTATTAGTTTTTAAATTTATTTTATTATAAAAACAACTCTCACGGCCAGTGTGGCAAGCTATTCCACCCTCTTGTTCAACTTTTATAAGTAAAACATCATTGTCACAATCTAAGACCATATCTTTTATATTTTGATAATGTCCAGATTTTTCTCCTTTCAACCAAACCTGATTTCTTGAGCGAGACCAATAAATTGCTCTTTTTTGTCTTATAGACGCCTCAAGGGTTTCAAGATTCATCCATGCAAACATAATTATCTTGTTTGAAATTACATCCTGAACAATCACTGGTAACAATCCATTAGAATCCCAACGAATTTTAGTTATCCAGCTATTCATAATCTTATCTCTATATTATTTTCTATCATATATTGCTTTGCTTCTTTAATTGTAAATTCTCCATAATGAAAAATACTAGCTGCAAGGACAGCATCAGCACCACCATCTTTTACACCATCAACAAGATGTTGAAGATTTCCAACACCTCCGGATGCAATGATCGGTACTTCAACAATATCGGAAATTATTTTCATCAATATATTATCAAAACCTTTTTTTGTACCATCTCTATCCATACTTGTAATAAGTAATTCTCCTGCTCCAAGCTCAGCCATTTTTTGAGCCCAACTTACAGCATCAATACCACTAGCTTTTCTTCCACCATGAGTAAAAACCTCCCAATGATCATCGACTTTTTTTGCATCTATTGCAACTACAATTGCTTGGGATCCAAAACGACTTGTAGACTCAGCAACCAAATCTGGATTTAAAATTGCTGATGTATTTATTCCTACTTTATCTGCTCCTGCATTTAAAAGATTTCTAATATCTTCACAAGACCTTACTCCTCCTCCAACAGTTAATGGAATAAAAATTTGTTTTGCAACTTTCTCCACAATATCAAACAAAAGTCCTCTATTATCAGAACTAGCAGTAATATCTAAAAAAGTTAATTCGTCAGCACCTTCTTCGTTATATCTTTTGGCAATTTCTACAGGGTCCCCTGCATCCTTTAATGCAATAAAATTAACTCCTTTCACAACTCGTCCATCATTTACATCAAGACATGGAATAATTCTTCTGGCTACACTCATATTTATCCTGTTAAATGTTCAGCTAATTTAGTAGCTTCTTTAAAATCAAGGGTACCTTCATAAATAGCTGTTCCAGTTATAACGCCTCTGATACCAATATTTGAAACGTCACATAGCATTTCAATATCCTTTATATTTGAAACACCTCCACTAGCAATTACAGGTATTTTTAAAGATTCTGATAATTTTACTGTTGCTTCAATATTTACGCCCTTCATCATCCCATCTCGACCAATATCAGTATAAATAATTGACTCCACCCCATATTCTTCGAATTTTTGTGCTAAATCAATTACATTATGACCTGTAAGTTTTTCCCAACCATTAATTGCAACATCTCCATCTTTTGCATCTAATCCAACAATAATTTGACCAGGGAATGCATAACAAGCCTCATGCAAAAATCCAGGATTAGTAACAGCTGCTGTTCCTATAATTATTGAATCAACACCAATATTTAAGAAATTTTCAACAGTATCTAAATTTCGGATACCTCCTCCCAATTGGATGGGTATGTTATTACCAACTTCAGATACAATTGCTCTAACCGCATCATCATTAATTGGCTTGCCTGCAAAAGCTCCATCAAGATCGACCAAATGTAACCTTTTTGCTCCAAGATTCACCCATTTCCTTGCCATTTCAGCTGGGTTTTCCGAAAAGATAGTTGATTGATCCATTTGTCCTTGTTTCAATCTAACGCACTTACCTTCTTTAAGATCTATTGCTGGGATAATTATCATAATTTAAAATTAAATGTTCCATGAGATAAAATTTTTCAATAATTGCAATCCTAATTTAGAACTTTTCTCAGGATGAAACTGCACGGCAAAAACATTATCTTTAGCAATTGCACATGTAAATTCTTCTCCGTGAGTTGAGGTTGCCATCACTAAGTTTTTATTTGCAACCTCGGCATAAAAACTATGAACAAAATAAAATCTACTGTCTGAATCTATTTTATTCCACAAGGGGTGAGAAGTTGATAAATGAACTTTATTCCAGCCCATATGGGGTATTTTTATTCTTTCATTTTTATTTAATTGAAAACGTTTTACAGCTCCTGGTAATAAACCGAAACCCTCTACATCGCCTTCTTCACTTGTTTCAAAAAGCATCTGGAGACCTAAACAAATACCTAAAAAAGGTTTTTCCTTTGCAGCTTCAATTACTGCTCCTTTAAGTCCTCTTTTATTTAGTTGCAAAATGCAATCAGGCATTGCTCCTTGTCCAGGAAAAATAACTTTATCTGCCTTAGAAACAATATCTGGGTCACTAGTAACAATTGATTTCGTTTGAGGTGATATAAAACTAACAGCATTATGGACTGATTTTAAGTTACCTATTCCATAATCGATAATTGCAATCATAAATTAAATTTAAAAAATCTTATATATTAAAGAGAGCCTTTAGTCGAGGGCATGACACCTTCTATTTTTTCATCTAATTCCACAGCCACCCTTAATGCCCTTCCAAAAGCTTTAAAGATAGTTTCAGCTTGATGATGGGAATTCTCACCCTTTATATTATCAATATGTAGTGTAATATTTGCATGATTAATAAATCCCTGAAAAAACTCATGGATTAGATCAACATCAAATTCTCCAACCCTAGATCTAGTAAATTCTGCATTTAATTCTAATCCTGGTCTTCCTGATATATCTAATACAACTCTTGATAATGCTTCATCTAGTGGAACATAAGCATGCCCATATCGACGAATACCTAATTTATCTCCTATTGCTTTATCAAATGCTTGGCCTAAAGTAATCCCTATATCTTCTACCGTATGATGCGCATCAATATGAAGATCACCTTTAGCTTTAATCTTTAAATCAAATAATCCATGCCTTGAAATTTGTTCAAGCATATGGTCTAAAAAACCAATGCCAGTATCTAAATCTGATGTTCCGTTACCATCGATATCAATCTCTATATTAATATCGGTTTCTTTAGTTTTTCTTGAGACATTTGCTTTACGTTTCATACTAGTAATTTTATCATGAGTTTGACTAATTTGACCTTCTACAACGTTCTGAACAATACTTAACTTCATCCCAGACTTTTTCCCATTTTTTTCTCCAAGTAAATGGTTTTTTACATTCTTTACATAGTTTTGTATCTAGGTGTTCTTTTTTCATTAAATTATCTGTTTTAGGATAGAAACAAGTTTGTGCATATCTTCCATTGCACCAATAGTAACTCTTAAGTATTGCGAAATTCTTTCTGGTTTTTCAAAATGACGAACTAATACTCCTAATTCTCTTAATTTTTTAACAATAATAATTGCATCTTTTGATTTATGTTTAGTAAATATAAAATTCGCTCCTGAGGGAAGAGTCTCAAAGTCCATTGAAAGTAACTCTTTTTCTAAAAATGTTCTTGCTTTAATAATCTTAGTTGTAGTTAAATTAAAATATTTAAGATCTTTTATTGCTTCAATACCTGCTGCTTGTGCTAGCCGATCAATAGGATAAGAATTAAAACTATTTTTTACTCGATTAAGTGCGTTAATTAAATTTTCATCTGCAAAAGCACATCCCAATCTCATACCAGCTAACGATCTTGATTTTGAAAATGATTGAGTTATTACTAAATTTTTATATTTATTCACTAATGTTATGGCCGAATCTGTTCCGAAATCAACGTAAGCTTCATCAACTACAACAACACTTTCTTGGTTTAGTTTTAATAAATTTTCAATATCAACTATTTTTTTTGGGATTCCTGTAGGAGCATTTGGATTAGGAAAAATAATGCCACCGTTATTAATTAAATAATCTTTTAGGTTTATATTGAATTTTTTATCCAACGGGATTCTTGTATATTCAATATCATAGAGACTGCAATAAGCTGGGTAAAAACTATAAGTAATATCAGGAAATAAAACAGGGGCTTCTTTTTTTAAAAGAGCTAAGAAAATAAATGCAAGAATTTCATCTGAACCATTACCAACAAATATATTGGATTTTGATAAACTGTAATGGTTTGCTAGTGTAATTTTTAAATCATCACTTTCTGGATCTGGATACAATTTAAGACTTTCTATAACTTTCAATTTAATAGCATCTAAGACTCTAGTGCTTGGGCTATAAGGATTTTCATTAGTATTTAATTTAAGTAGGATATTATCTTTTGGTTGTTCGCCAGGCGTATATGGAGTTAATCTATTAACAATATCACTCCAAAATTTACTCATTGTTTCTAATAATCCTATATTTTGCAGATTCTGAATGTGCATGCAAACCCTCATCTTCCGCAAGAGATGATGCAACATGTCCTAATTGACTTGCAGTTTCTGAAGACAAATTAATTAAACTAGATCTTTTTTGAAAGTCATAAACACCTAAAGGAGATGAAAATCTAGCTGTTCCTGATGTTGGTAAAACGTGGTTTGGACCTGCACAATAATCCCCGACTGCTTCACAAGTATTTTTACCCATAAAAATTGCCCCCGCATGATTGATATCTTTTAATAACTCTTCAGGGAATTCAACTGAAAGCTCAAGATGCTCGGGAGCTATATAATCTGATATTGCAGCTGCTTCTTTTAGATCCTTGGCAAGAATAAAAATTCCTCTACTCTGTAAAGAAGAAATAATTACGTCTTTTCTAGTCATGCCATCAATTAATTTATCAATACTGGTCATAACTAAATTTACAAAATTTGGATCTGTAGCAATTAAGATTGATTGAGATAATTCATCATGCTCCGCTTGAGAAAATAGATCCATTGCAATCCAGTCAGGGTTTGTTTTTCCATCACAAATAATAGTTATCTCTGAGGGTCCTGCAATCATATCTATTCCTACAGTTCCAAATACCCTTCTCTTCGCCTCAGCTACATAAGCGTTTCCTGGGCCAACAATTTTATCAACTCTTGGTATCGTTTCAGTTCCAAAAGCTAGAGCAGCTATTGCTTGTGCACCACCTATTGTAAAAACTCTATCAACTTTTGCTATTTTTGCAGCAGCTAAAACTAAATCATTTTTTTCGCCATTTGGTGTCGGAACCACCATAACCAAATCTTTTACTCCAGCAATCTTTGCAGGTATAGCATTCATTAAAACTGAAGAGGGGTAAGCTGCTTTCCCTCCTGGAACGTATAAACCTACACGATCTAAAGGGGATATTTTTTGTCCATAAGTCGAGTCATACTTATCTTTATATGACCAAGATTCAGTTTTTTGTTTTAGATGGAACTCTTTAATTCTTTCTGCAGAAAGTTCTAGAAATCCTTTTGTTTCATGTGGAATTCTATTTAATGATTCTATTAATTCTTCTTGAACTATTTCTAGACTTTGCAAGCTGTTAGTATTTACTCGATCAAATTTCTTCGTATACTCTAAAACAGCTTTATCACCATGAAGTTTAACTTGGTTAATAATATTATTAGTAGTTTTAATAATTTCTTCATTATCAATAGCTGCAAAAGTCAAGAGGCCCTTTAGCTCTGATAAAAAATTATTATCAGTTGATTTTAATCTTTTAATATCCACGATTTAATTTAAAATTGCATTTGAAAATTTATCAATCATTGGCTGAAGAATTTCTCTATTATTCTTTAAAGAAGCTTTATTTACTATTAGCCTAGAACTAATATCTCCTATTTCTTCAACTGCTTCTAGTTGGTTAGCCTCTAAAGTCTTTCCTGAACTTACTAAATCTACAATTACATCTGATAAACCTACAATAGGCGCAAGCTCCATAGACCCATATAATTTAATTAAATCTATATGTAAACCTTTTTGAGCAAAGTGTTTTCTTGCGACATCAATATACTTTGAAGCAACTCTTAAGCGTTTACCTTTTTTTATATTTTCTTTGTAATTAAAATCTTTTCTACAGGCAACCATCATCTTACATTTAGCAATATTTAAATTTAATGGTTGATAAAGCCCAACTCCCTTATATTCATCTAAAATATCTTTACCTGCAATCCCTAAATCAGCTCCACCCCATTCAACATAAGTAGGAACATCTGAAGCACGAACTATAATAAGCTGAATTTTTTCATCATTTGTTTTTAAAACTAATTTTCGTGAAGTTTCTGGATCTTCTTCACAATAAATTCCAGCAGAATTAAGAATTGGCATAGTCTCAGAAAAGATTCTTCCCTTTGATAAAGCAATTGTAATCATTTTAGCTAACCCTCTCTATATGTGCTCCAATTTGGTTAAATTTCTTTTCTAAATTCTCATAGCCTCTATCTAAGTGATAAATTCTATCAATTACAGTAGTACCCTTAGCAGATAAAGCAGCAAGGACTAATGACGCAGACGCTCTTAAATCTGTTGCCATAACACTTGCGCCCTCTAGAACTTTACCACCTCTTGAAACTGCTAGATTTTGATTTATAACAATATCAGCCCCCATTCTAATTAACTCTTGAACATGCATAAACCTATTTTCAAAAATAGTTTCTTTTATTTTGCTAACACCCTCCGCAACTGTATTTAATGCCATAAATTGTGCTTGCATATCAGTTGGAAACCCTGGGTAAGGAGCTGTTTCAAGATTTACAGATTTTAACTTACCGTTACTTTTAATACTAACAATATTATCTGTCTTGATAACATCAACTCCCGCTTCTTTAAGTTTACTTATAACCGAGGTCATTTTATCTGACTCAACTCCAATACAATTTATTTCTCCTGCTGTCATAGCAGCAGCTACCATATAAGTCCCTGCTTCGATACGATCAAAAATTATCGAATGTTCTGCACCATTTAATTCATCTACTCCTTCAATTGTAATTATAGCAGTCCCTAACCCCTTAATAATTGCTCCCATCTTGACTAAACAATTACCTAAATCGATAACTTCAGGTTCTTTTGCACAATTTTTAAGTATGGTAACTCCATTAGCTAGACATGCTGCCATCATTAAATTCTCAGTACCAGTCACAGTAACTTGACTCATAGAAATTTCAGCTCCAATTAATCTATTGTTAGGCAGATGCTCGGTAGATGCAACTATATCTCCAGATTCATTTTTAATTTTAGCTCCCATTGCTTCGAAACCTTTAATATGGATATCAACAGGTCTAGAACCAATTGCGCAACCTCCGGGACGAGCAACCCTTGCGTGTCCAAATCTTGAAAGCAGAGGACCTAAAACAAGTATAGATGCTCTCATTGTTTTAACTAAATCATAAGGTGCATGAAAATCTTTTATGTTACGAGCTTTTAGAGTAAGTAAAGAATCGGTCTTTAGTATTTCTACACCCATAGAAAACAATAGTTTCTCAGTTGTATTTATATCAAAAAGATTGGGAACATTTTTTAATTTTAATGCTTCTTTAGATAACAAAGAAGCAATCAAGATAGGTAAAGCAGCATTTTTAGCCCCGGAGATATAAACATCGCCATATAGCTTTCTTTGACCATTTATTATAAGTTTATCCAACAACTAGCCCTGCGATATGAGTTTAGTAAGCTCCCCAGATTCATACATTTCTTTTATGATATCTGCTCCTCCGACAAACTCTCCTTTTACATAAAGCTGAGGAATTGTTGGCCAATTTGAAAAAATCTTTATACCTTCTCGTATATCAGGATCCTGCAATACGTCGCATGTTTCATATTTTGAACCACATGCATCTAGAACCTGGCAGGCTAAGCTTGAGAATCCACATTGAGGAAACTTAGGATTACCTTTCATAAAAAGAAGTATTTCATTCTCATCAATTAATTGTTTAATTTTTAAATTATCATCCATTATTTTCTCCATTATTCATTAATTATTTCTCCATTGTTCTGGTGTTAATGTTTTTATAGATAAAGCATGAATCTCTTGTTTCATCATTCCTTCTAGAGCTTCATAAACTATTTGATGTTGTTTTATCATAGATTTATCTATAAAAAGGGGGCTAACAATAATTGCTTCAAAGTGAGTTCCATCGTCTCCTTTAACTTGAATAAAATCACAATCTAAATTTTTAGCAATAATATCTTTTATTTGATCTGGAAGTAACATTTATCCCCTTAGTTTATAACCAGATTTTAGCATTTGTATCGTAAAATAAGACAAGACAATAAAAAATAAAATAACAATACTTAAACTAAGATAAGGTGATACGTCAGATTGGCCAAAAAACCCATACCTAAAACCATCAATCATATAAAAAAACGGATTTAATTGTGACACTTTTTGCCAAGATGCAGGCAATGAATGAATTGAATAAAATACTCCAGATAGCATTGACAAGGGCATAATTACAAAATTTCCAAAGGCTGCCATTTGATCAAATCGATCTGACCAAACTCCAGCGATTATTCCAAATGCTCCCATAAGACCTCCTCCAAAAATAGCAAATAAAAATACTATCCAAGGGTGCTCTATAGGCAAATCAACATATAAAATAGCAATTAAATAAATACAAATACCTACAAATATACCTCTTGCTATTGATGAAACAAGAAACGCAAAAAATAACTGAATGTAACTTAAAGGGGTTAATAGAAGAAAAACAATATTCCCCATTACTTTTGATTGAATTAAGCTTGACGAGCTATTAGAAAAGGCATTTTGTAAAAGAGACATCATAATTAATCCAGGAATTAAAAAGGCCATATAAGGAACCCCTTCATATACTTCGAGACGACTATCTAGGACGTGAGAAAAGATTAATAGATATAATATTCCTGTAATTACAGGTGCAGCAACAGTTTGAAAAGCCACACGCCAAAATCTAAGGAGTTCTTTCTTTAAAAGTGTCCATGTTCCTAAAAATTGATTTCTCAAACTATTCATACTAATTTTTATTCCCCGTTAGTTTCAAGAAAACATTTTCTAGGTCTTGATCTACAGTTTCCATATCCAGTATCTCTATAGATTCTTTATTTAATGCTGCAATAATTTTACTAATATCAGTAATTTTTTTTAACTCAAAAGTATAAAATTCATTATCAACTGAAAAATTTATTTCTTTAATGCTACTTGGTAATTTAAATAATTTTTTTGCGGAAAGTCTAAGTTTCAAATTTTTTGCAGCAAATTTTTTCAAAAGATTAGTAGTTGTATCTAAAGCAACTAATCTACCAGCTCTCAGCATAGCCACTCTATTGCATAGAGCCTCTGCTTCCTCTAGATAGTGTGTGGTTAATACAATTGTATGCCCTTCATTATTTAATTCTTTAATGAAATCCCATAATTTCTGTCTCAGCTCAACATCAACACCAGCAGTTGGCTCATCTAAAACAATTATAGGTGGCCTATGAACCAATGCTTGAGCAATTAATGCTCTTCTTTTCATACCTCCGGATAACATTCTCATATTAGTAGAGGCTTTTGCTGACAAATCTAAACGTTCGATAATTTCATCAACCCAAATATCATTAGTTTTTCCTTTGCCAAAATAACCTGCCTGAAAACGAAGCATCTCTCTTAAATTAAAGAATGGATCAAAAACTAATTCTTGAGGAACAATCCCTAGAGAATGTCTAGCATTTTGATAATCTTTAACAACATCAAATCCCATTGCTGATATAGATCCAGATGTTGGTCTGACTAATCCAGCTAGCATATTAATTAAAGTTGACTTACCTGCCCCGTTTGGCCCAAGTAAACCAAAAAACTCTCCCTCCTCAATTGACAAAGTAATCCCATTAACAGCTTTTAATTGACCATAATTTTTCTTAACACTCTTAAATGCAATAGCTTTTTTCATCAAATTCTTAATTGATCTCTTATTTTTTTTGTATATTGAAAATAATATTATGAAATAAATTTTTCTACGCCATAAAGCTTGGCTAGACTTTCTAGATTAGATGGAGTATTTTTTATTCTCACAGTTTTGTTATATTTTTTAGCTTGTCGTTTCCATTCAAATATTAATCCTAGCAATGATGTATCTACTTCTTCGACCTGAATTAAGTCAATTAAAACAGAATTTTTCCATTCATAGCCTATTGTTAATTCCATAATACTAGGTGCTTGAATTAAAGTAATATCACCTTTCATAATCCAATTTGTATTTTGAAACTCTATTGAATTCACTTTTTATTTTTACCTTTATTTTTTTTAGCTAATTTCTTAATTAATGTATCCATCCCATTACGCTTAATCTCGCTGGAAAATTGACTTCTATAATTAGTAACTAAACTTACCCCTTCAATCACAATATCAAAAACTAGCCAATTTCCAGTACTCTTTGATAGCGCATAATTAACATTAATTGGCTGAGCGCCACTTTGAATAATAGAACTTTTAACTATTACAATTTCATCTTTATCAGACATTCTCGTTGGTTTAAATTCTATTTTTTGATCTTTATATTTTGATAGGGCTACTGCATATGTTTTCAGTAAAAGTGTTCTAAATTCAACAATAAAGCCTTTTTTTTGATTAGCACTTGCGGTTCTCCAGGCTCGACCCAAAACTAATCGTGCAACTTTTTCAAAATCAAAATTTGGAAGTATTTTTTCCTCAGCTAATTTATAAATTTTTTCTTTATTTCCTTTCTGAATCTCTTGATCTGCTTTAATAGCGAAAATTACATCTTCAGCTGTTTTTTTTACTAGCTCTTCAGGACCCAAGGCACCTAGAGTATTAGATGAAAAGAATACTCCTAATAAAAATAATTTAATAATAAAATTTTTCAATTTACTCTTCCTCTTCGGATGCCTTGCTATAAAGAAATTGACTAATTAATTTTTCTAAAACAACTGCGTCTTGAGTCTGGGTAATTCTATCTCCTTCAGCAAGATTATCCATATCTCCACCTGCTTCTAAGCCAACATATTGTTCTCCAAGGAGGCCTGCTGTATAAATATTTGCAAAGGTATCTTTTGGAAAAACGTATCGATTATCTATGTCCATTCTAACGATTGCATGATAAGCCTTAGTATCAAAAATAATTGATTTGACTCTTCCTACTACAACCCCTGCCGCTTTAATAGGAGCTCTTGGTTTTAATCCTCCGATATTTTCAAAGTGGGCTATAACTGAATAAGTTTCCCTTATATCATTAGAAGTTAAATTTCCAACCTTCATAGCGAGACCAAGCAAAGAGATTACTCCTACTGCTACAAAAATTCCAACCCATGCGTCAAGTTTTATTTTATCCATAAAGTTTCCTTAATTAACAAGTTTACCCACCAAGCATAAAAGAGGTCAATATAAAATCTAGTCCCAATATTACTAAAGATGATGTAACTACAGTTCTTGTAGTAGCCCGACTAACTCCTTCAGCAGTCGGTGGCGCATCAAAACCTTCAAAAAGAGCAATTATGGTGCAAGCTACACCAAATACTAAACTTTTTATAACTCCATTAACAATATCATATCTAAAATCAACATTTGCCTGCATTTGAGACCAAAACGCACCCTCATCAACTCCAATTACAATAACAGCTACAACATAACCTCCAAGTATTCCAACCATTGAAAAGATGGATGCTAATATTGGCATTGCAATCACGCCAGCCCAAAAACGAGGAGCAATAATTCTTCCAACAGGATTAACCGCCATCATCTCCATTGCTGATAATTGCTCAGTTGCTTTCATTAGTCCAATTTCTGCAGTAATTGCAGTTCCAGCTCTACCAGCAAAAAGAAGAGCCGTTACTACAGGGCCTAACTCTCTAACTAATGCAAGAGCAACTAATACACCTATTGCTTCAGATGACCCATATTTCTGAAGTGTATAATAACCTTGTAATCCTAGAACCATTCCTACAAAAAAAGCAGAAACTATAATAATTACTAAAGACATTACACCAGTAAAATAAATTTCTTTCATAGTTAAATTAAACCTTTTAAAACTTTCTCCTGAGGAAATAAGAATTAAAAAGAATAATCTTGCAGCTGTTCCAAGGCGATTAATTCGGCTTGTAATTGAGTAACCGACTTTATCAAAAAAATTTATTAAGCTCTTCATATTTTTAAATTCCTAAAGTGCCAAATCTGAATTATAAGATGGTGCAGAAACATGAAATGGAACTGGTCCATCTTTTTCCGAATGAATAAATTGCTTTACAAAAGGAAGTTTTGAGGCCATTAATTGCTTCGGAGATCCTTCAGCAGCGACAACACCATCAGCAACAAAATAAATATAGTCTGCGAATGAAAAAGTTTCTGCAACATCATGAGTAACAATAATTGAAGTTGCTCCAAGAGCATCATTTAATGTACGAATTAAGTCACAAATTACAGCCATTGAGATTGGATCTAATCCTGCAAATGGCTCATCATACATAATAATATCTGGGTCAAGTGCAATAGCCCTTGCTAGAGCAACTCTTCTTGCCATTCCTCCAGATAATTCTGTAGGCATTAACTTATAAGCCCCACGTAGGCCTACGGCATTTAATTTCATTAAAACTAAATCTTTTATTATGTTTTCAGGAAGGTCGGTGTGTTCTCTCATTGGAAATGCAACATTCTCATAAACTGATAGATCAGTAAATAATGCTCCATGCTGAAATAACATACCCATCTTACGTCTTAACTTATAAATACCCGATAGGTTCTGATCATGAACAATCTCTCCCTCAACAGAAACACTTCCTGAATTAGGTTTAATTTGACCTCCAATAAGTTTTAGAATAGTAGTTTTACCACTCCCACTGCCCCCCATAATTGCAGAAACCTTACCTCTCTGAAATTCCATATTGATTCCTTTATGGAGGAGTTCCTTGCCGTAACCAAAAGTAAGATTTTGAATATTTATTAAATTATCAGACATAATGTATTTCTATATTAATTAATAAAATATATTTTACATTAAATTTATTAAAGTAAACTAAAGTTCACCATAAGAATGCAAGCCCGATAAAAATAAATTAACTCCTAAAAATGCGAAAGTTGTAACAATTAAGCCCATCAAAGACCACCAAGCCAACACTGTTCCTCTAAGCCCCTTAATTAGTCTTAAATGAAGCCATGCTGCATAGTTTAACCATACTATTAAAGCCCAGGTTTCTTTTGGATCCCATGACCAATATCCGCCCCAAGCCTCAGCAGCCCATACAGCGCCCAAAATTGTTGCAATTGTAAAAAATATGAATCCAATTGATATCGCCTTATAAGTTAATTCATCCAATACATCTAAGTCTGGTAGATAATTTGCCATGATACTTTTATCTTTCAACAAATATGCAACTGAAATCATTGCTGCCATTGCAAAAGCCCCATATCCAATAAAATTTGCAGGCACATGAATTTTCATCCAATATGATTGGAGAGCTGGAACTAGTGGTTGTATCTCATTTGCCCCTTTTTCGAAGGTATACCAAAGGATAAAAGCAACAGCTGCCGTAATTATAATAAGCACAAAGGCTCCTAATTTTTTTATTTCTAATTTTTCTTCATAATGAAGATAAAGTAAGGACGTAATAAGACAAAAAAGAACAAATACCTCATAAAGGTTACTTACGGGTATATGTCCAACATCAATACCAATTAAGTAAGACTCATACCAGCGAACTAGTAAGCCTATAAATCCCATCATTGTCGCTAACCAAGTTATTTTAGTTGCAAGATTTCCATAAAACTCTTGTCTACTAAATAAATAAACCCAATAGGTAACTAGACTTAATGGATATAAAGCAGTCATCCACATGATGGCTGACTGACTAGATAAAAAATATTTGAGGAAAAAATTGAGCTCTATTTGGTCCAAACTACCTTTGTAGAAAAAAATAGAAATAAAAGACAATAAAAAAGTATATACAAATAATTTCTTAAAATTTGGCCATAAACTAGCCATCCAAGTAAATGTAATAGCTGACCCAATCAAGATAATAATTTCATAAATATCCATAAAGTTATTAAATTTTGATATTGCTAAAATAGTTAAGCACGCTAAAGCGATGCCAAACGAATAATCCATGAATTTATCTTTTATATTTCTTAACATTTTTAACCCCATCAGTTAGTCATCTTTTTAATATTATCTTTAAGTCTTATTGCATATTGATCAAAATCTGTGCGATCTCTGTTAGTAGCTAAGGAAACTATCAAATTATTGCTTCCCTTTTTTACGAGAATCCATAAGCGTATTTCTTGAATATAAATCATACAAAATATACCCATCACTAAAAGTATTGAGCCTAAATAAACCCAAATTTGTCCTGGTGATTTTGTCAATTGTAAACCACTAGCTTGGACATGATTAAACTCTTTTAATTCAAGATATAAAGGTACGCCATAAAAAAAACTGTCGCTGTATGCAGTGAGAGCATCCTGTATAAATCTTGGAGAATCGTTGATGGGAAAAGTAATTTTACCTTGATTATCATTTTGGTAGCTCTTAATAAGCTCTTGGCCAACTAAGTAAATGATATTGACATAAGTTTTTACTGCTCTTTCTTTGTCTGAAGATTTAACTTGCTTAGGAGTATTTAAATCCATTGTATCTACAACCGAACTATAACCTCCAGTTATAAAAGAATTAAAAATATTTTGAGTGCCTCGTCTGAAAGCCTCCTTTTTTTCTTTTGTTTCAAAAGCTGATTCATTAATCCCCTTACTAATAGCATCTCTAACTTTTTGCGGGTTATTTAGTAACGACTTAAAAATCATAAACCCTTCAAGACTTAAATTCTTATCTGCAGGGATCTTAAGGTATTTAAATTCTTCTTGAGGTGAGTCTCTAGTCCCGCTCATAAAATAATAATTTCCATCAACAGATATTGGGAATTGATAAGTTTGATATTCTTTAGCTTGTCCAGATTCATTTCTAACTTTATACAAAAAATTAGGCCCTACATTGGTTGGCTTTAGTTTTTGTTCTGAATTGTTACTTATTTCTAAAATATTAAACTTTCTAAAATCTTTAAATTCAAAAGTTAAATTTTTATTTTCAAAAGTAAGTTTATTGTTTTTAAAAACTTCTGAATTCATCTTAAAAGATGGTTGAGAAGAATTTAAATTCCAGACTAATAAATCTAATTGTGATCCTCCATCCTCAAAAGCGGCTTGATAAATTGTTACCCCTTTGTAAGTTAAAGGCTTATTAACACTAATTGTTTTTGTAATAGACTCCCCTGTTTTTTTATCTCTTACTAATAAATCACTTTTAAATGATTTAGGTTGTCCTGTTGAGTAATGTTCAATATTGAAATCTTTTAAAGTAATTGAAAATGGTATTTCTTGAACAAGATAGCCCTCCTTAGCTCTCAAAATCGCAGCTGTTTTTGTATCACCTTCTGATAATAAAATACTTGCTCTATATGAGAGATTATTTTCACTCATTCTGCCAGCTAGAGGTATTTGGGATAGTTCTTGATCTAAGACCTGAATTTGTTTAGTCCCCATTAACTCCTGAACTTTAAAAACTAAATTTCCGTCTAACAATCCGCCAACACTAATAACTACTATAGCAAGATGGGTAAAAATATAACCTAATTTCTGAAGGTCGCCTTTTTTTGCAATTATTAAATCTCCCTCTTCATTGCTGATTTTATGTTTAACCTTATAATTATTTGAGCTTAAGAATTCTATGATTTTTTTTGCTTTAAATTTTTTTGTTGAAAATTGATATGAATGCTTAAAAGAAAGTAGTGATTTTTCTCTAATACGATCTTGAAAACTTTTATAATCTTTCAATATTTTGGGGGTATTTCTAGAAATACATAACGAAGTAGATGTAATTAAGAAAATTAATATCGCCAAAAACCAAAAAGCTTGATACACATTATACAATCCCAATTGATTAAAAATATCAAACCAAAATTGTCCAAATTTAATAATATAATTATTATAGGGTTCATTTTGTTTTAAAACGGTGCCAATAACTGAGGCAACAGCAAGGAGAGAAAACATTGTGATTGCAAATCGCATTGTGCTCAAAAGATGAATAAAACTTTCTAAATTTTTATTTGATTTTTTCAAAAATAACGAGTTTTAATATTTATAGACAAATGACAACTAACGATAATTTAAGTTGCATCCTAGTTAATAGAATTAATTACCTTAAACCTTGAATATAATCTGATACAGCCTGCATTTCTTTTTCAGTCAACTTCTGGGCTATAGTTCGCATAACTGAATCGGGATCATTTTTTCTTAATTCAAGTCTAAATGAATTTAATTGAGATAAAGTGTATTGAGAATGCTGTGCATTTAATCTTGGGTATTTATCTGGTATTCCATGTCCTGAAGGGCCATGACAACTCGCACAGGCTGCTACTCCTTTACTTTTTAAACCAGCACGAAAAATTTCTTCGCCCAAAGAACCAATACCATTTTTTTCTGATAAAGATAACAAAATATCTTGCTCTGAGAAATATTGACCAAGATTTATCATATCTTTTTCAGTTAAATTTGCTACCATTCCAGCCATTACTGCATTTTCTCTAAGTCCACTTTTAAAATTTTTCAATTGCTTAGTGATATATGCTGCATGTTGTCCTCCTAATTTAGGATTAACTGGAATTAAGCTATTTCCATCAATTGCGTGGCAAGCAATACATAAATTATTAATGATTTTCTTTGTACTAGCCAATTCTGTTTTAGATAGACTAATTTCTGCGCTAACAACAAAACTTAGAAAAGTAAAAATTAAACCAGTAAATTGAAAGATTCTTATCATTATAACTCCGAAGTTATTTCTTTTAAAAGGCTACATTTTAACTAAAATATGCACAACGTGATAGCATTAACTCGAGAATAAAAGGGAAATCAGCAATGGCTTTTTTACAAAATGCTAAATTTATTACTTCAGTAAATCACTTTGATGAACTTCCAATCGATGAAGGAATTGAAATTGCATTTGCTGGAAGGTCAAATGCAGGTAAATCAAGCGCTATTAATTCTTTAAGTAAACAAAATCGTCTTGCTTATGTAAGTAAACAACCAGGCAGAACTCAATTAATAAACTTTTTTAGTATTGGAAATCATATGTCATTAGTTGATCTTCCTGGGTATGGATATGCAAAAGTACCTGGCACCATTAAAGATCATTGGGTTAAAACTTTACCTCGATATCTTCAAGAAAGAAATAGTTTAGCTGGACTTATTATTGTAATGGATATCAGAAGGCCTCTAACAAAATTAGATATTCAAATGCTTGATTGGTTTGCTCCAAGACTTAAGCCAATTCACATATTACTAACAAAATCTGATAAATTATCAAGAGATAAATCTCTTAGAACACTAGATGATGTAAAAAAAATAGTTCAAACAAAATGGTCAAATTCTTTCCAGAAAAATTGTACTATTCAACTTTTTTCGAGTTTAAAAAAACAAGGTGTTGAAGAGGCAGATACAATTATTCAAAGCTGGTTAACTCTTAACAAAAATCATATCCCAAACTTGGTGCCCTAAATTAACCCCTCGGTTTTCATATTTAGTTATAGGTCTATATGAGGGTTTTTTAGAAAAATCACTATTTCTAGGTTTATATATTAGATTTTTCTCAAATAACTTTATTATCCAATTAGCATAATCATCCCAATCTGTTGCTATATGAATATAACCTCCTTTTTTTAATTTTCTACTTATTAACTCTAGGAAAGGTTGCTGAACTAATCTTCTTTTATTATGACGTTTCTTATGCCACGGATCTGGAAAAAAAATATGCACTGCATCTAAGCTCTCATCAAGAACCATTTTTTCTAATACTTCAACTGCATCATGCTGAATGATCCTTAAATTTTTTATATCTTTTTCTTTAATTATATTTAAAAGATTTCCAACTCCGGGAGAATGAACATCGATTGCAATAAAATTTGAGTTCCTAATAATTTTAGCAATTTCAGCAGTTGTATGCCCCATTCCAAAACCTATTTCAATAATTCTTTTTTTTTCACTTTTAAAAATATTTTCCCATTCCAAAACATTATTCCCAAAAGGAATAGTATAAATTGGGGAAAGTAATTTAATGCCCTTTAATTGATACTTAGTAAGCCGTCCCTGCCTAAGCACATAACTTCTAATAGGTCTAATTTTTGAAATAGTCATTTGATAGTTATAAAGAATTTTATGAAATTTTTCATATTGATAGATTATAATAACCTCAAATAATATTTAAACCGAAAATGAATAAAAAAAAACAAGTTGCAATAATAACTGGTGGAGCTAAAAGAGTTGGCAAAGCAATATGTCAAAGACTCCACAAAGCCAATATTGACTTAATTATTCATTATAGAAATTCAAAGTCAGAAGCAATTGCTCTTCAAAATCAATTAAATAAAATTAGAAAAAGTTCTGTTTCAATAATTCAAGCAGATCTTTTAGATCCAAGTAGCTATGCCTTAATTATTAATGAGTCAATTAAAATTTATGGGCAATTAAATTTTCTTATTAATAATGCTTCAACTTATTATCCAACTAAAATAGATAATATTAATGAAATTAATTGGAATGAACTCATTGGAAGTAACCTTAAAGCATCTCTCTTCTTATCTAAAGAAGCTAGTCCTTTTTTAAAAAAAACTAACGGTTCTATAATTAATATTACTGATGCGCATATAACAAATCCTAAAAAAAATTATATTATCTATTCAATTGCAAAATCTGGATTAACGACATTAACTAAATCACTCGCACAAGAACTTGGTCCAGAAATTAGAGTAAATGCAGTTGCGCCTGGTCCTGTTCTGTGGCCAGAGAAATCAAATGAGTTTAATGAGAAATACCAAAAAAAAGTTATTTCACAAACTATGCTCAAAAAAGTTGGTGCTGCAGATGACATTGCTAAAGCAGTCGAGTTCTTATTATTGAATGCGCCATTTATTACAAGTCATATATTAAATGTAGATGGTGGCAGATCCTTCAATAGTGAATAAAAATTTAAACACCTTTCATTTTTTTAACAATAATACTTTGACTTTTTATTTGATTTAGCTTGAATAGTTCTAACTTTATCCTTATGATGCATAATTTTTACTAGATATAAGCCTTAATAAAATAATAATGACAAAACTACTCATAGTTGAATCCCCATCCAAAGCAAAAACATTGTCTAAGTATTTAGGGAGCGACTTTGAAGTTCTAGCATCTTACGGTCATATAAGAAACCTACTTCCAAAATCAGAAGGTATTAATACCGATAATTTTGAAATGAAATATGCTCTTATCGACAGAAACAAAAGACACATGGATGCAATTACAAAGGCAGTAAAAAAATCTGATGCTGTACTCCTAGCTACTGATCCTGATAGAGAGGGAGAGGCAATTGCCTGGCATATCGCTGAAATTTTAAATGAAAAAAAATTATTAAAAAATAAATTACTTAAACGAGTTGTATTCCAAGAAATTACAAAATCAGCTATTATTCAAGCAATTGAAGAGCCAAGAGATATAGCATTGGCATTAGTCAGAGCTCAACAATCAAGACAAGCTTTAGATTATCTAATAGGCTTTAATTTATCCCCTTTACTTTGGTCAAAAATACGTTATGGTCTTTCTGCTGGACGAGTTCAAAGCCCTGCACTAAGATTAATAATGGAACGTGAAGCAGAAATAGGGAAATTTTTAGCTAAAGAATATTGGACTTTACATCTAGAAGCAAAAAAAAATCAATCCCAATTTTCTTCGAAATTATATATTTTTAATAATGAAAAATTAGAGCAGTTTACAGTAAATGAAAAGAAACAAAGTGAAAAAATTGTTGGTGAATTACTTTTAAAAAGTGGTGGTAAGACTAGAATTTCAAGGATTGATAAAAAACAAAGAATTAGAAATCCTGCAGCGCCATTTACAACATCTACACTCCAACAACAGGCTGTAAGAAAACTTGGTTTTACAACAAAACGGACTATGATCATTGCACAAAAACTATACGAAGGTATTGATACCGGAAGTGAAACAGTTGGACTGATTTCTTATATGCGAACTGATTCAATGACTTTATCAAATGATGTAATACAACAAATAAGAGAACACATAAAAAATAATTACGATTCAGACTATCTCCCACAAATTGCTATTGGCTACAAAACAAAAGCAAAAAATGCCCAAGAAGCTCATGAGGCAATCAGACCAACAGATATAAGTAAAACTCCTAAAAATTTAAAAAAATATCTGAGCGATGAACAGTTCAAACTTTATGAAATGATTTGGCAAAGAACATTATCTTGTCAAATGACTCCAGCTATATTTGACGCAGTTAGTGTGGACCTTGAAATTGGAAAAGGGGAAAGTATTTTTAGAGCATCGGGTCAAACCTTAAAATTTCCGGGTTTTATGTCAGTCTATATGGAAGATGAAGATACGCCTTCTAATGAAAAAGAAGATTCTTCAACACTCCCACCTTTAGAAGTTGGTGAAATTTTGAACATCGAAAGAATAAAAGGTGAGCAACACTTTACTGAACCACCACCAAGATATTCAGAAGCAAGCCTTGTTAAAACTTTAGAAGAATATGGTATCGGGAGACCCTCAACTTATTCAAGTATTATTTCAACACTTCAAGATAGGGAATACGTTATTCTTGAAAAAAAAAGATTCATGCCGACTGATGTTGGTAAAGTTGTAAATGATTTCTTAACTGAGCACTTCAGCCATTATGTAGATTATGATTTCACTGCACAATTAGAATCGCAATTAGATGATATTGCAGCTGATAAAAAAGAATGGTTATCAGTTTTAGCTAATTTTTGGAAAGACTTTAATCACCAAGTTAGTGAGAAAAAAGATTTGGACCGTTCTAAAATAACTCAAAAATCTATTGATGAAGATTGTCCAAAGTGTAGTAAACCATTGCTGTCTAAACTAGGTAAAAGGGGTAATTTCATTGCATGCTCTGGATATCCAGATTGTGACTTTACAAGAAGTACAAACGGTGACCTTCCTCAAGAGCCAAAAATAATAGCTGTTGAAAAAGAAACTAAACAAAATATATTATTATTAATTGGTCCATATGGTCCTTATCTTCAGTTGGGTGAGCAAAGTGAAGATAAGAAAATTAAGCCGAAAAGAATAACTATTCCAAGTGAAATATCATTAACAGACCTCAATGAAGAAATTGCTTTGAAATTAATTTCATTACCAAGAGATTTAGGTGAACATCCTGAAACTGGCAAAAAGATTATTGCAAATATTGGTAGATTTGGCCCATACGTAAATCATAATGGAAAATTCAAATCCATTCCTAAAGATGAAGACTTATTTAAGATATCTTTAGAAAAAGCAATTGACCTTCTTAAACCGATTAAAAAAATTGGTGATGATCCTGAAAATAAAAGCTCCATTGATATTTACAAAGGTAGGTTTGGTTTTTATATTCAAAGAGGTTCACTAAAGGTAAATATTGCTAAAAATGTTGATCCGGAATCTATTAGTCTGGAAGATTCCTTAAGTCTATTGTCAAAAAAACAAATTGAAGAGGATAATAAGAAAAAGAAACCAGCAAAAAAGAAACCAGCAAAAAAGAAACCAGCAAA
>TARA_B110000003_G_scaffold64156_1_pt1 | contig 27130 bp, 22 predicted proteins | sample TARA_B110000003 | Tara Oceans TARA_B110000003 (sample SAMEA4396424) | marine metagenome | biome: Westerlies Biome; feature: [SRF] surface water layer (ENVO:00010504); material: water (ENVO:00002006), including particulate matter (ENVO:01000060) such as... | depth 5 m
TGACGCCCCGCAGTCGGATGCGCAACCAAAATCCGCGAGAAGTCCCAACAAATCACTCACCCCAATGAAGCCATCGCAGTCCAGATCGCCCGCATCACATGTCACGCAGGACCCATCGTTGTAGGTGGCTTCCATGTCAAAGTTGATGGCAGTCTCATCCGTGCACCCAAGCACTTCGAGATTGGACATGTCAAAGGGCTCGGCTGGAACCACCATCAGTCCACCCACCGAAAAACCACCTGGCAATGCGTCGTTTGCCACCAAAACCAACCCCGCCTGACCCGCAAAGCCTTGTCCATCGAGAACGGTGAACTGCCCCATCAGGTGAAGACCATCCACGACAAGCCGCTCATTCAAAATCGACCCTGCCACTGCAAGCATGCCGGACCCCCCAACTTCTTCCGACGACCATTCGCCCGATTGAAACGACAAGCCCTGTTCAACCGCGGACCGCTCAAATGTGTAGGGGTTCCCAAACCCGGCCGATGCACTCCACAAATCAGCAACGGTCCAAAAAGAAGAATGCTCCACCTCGGGGAACACCGGGAAAAACAAAGGATCAATGTCGTCTTGCTTGGGCAAAGCATCCTCCTGTGCACCTGAAAAAACCGACACAAAAAGGCCCCCTGGTGCGTCGATGAACCAAGGCGCGCTGTCGTCGCCCCAGAGGCCCATCATGCGCAACTCAGAACCAGCCACAGGGTCGAAATCTGCAAACAAACGGTACGTCTTCGCCCCTGCAGGAATGTCACCGAGTCCCTCTGGGTGCTCTGCGACCATCTCCAGGACCCAGCCCTGAAAGGTCGAGGCCACCGCATCGGGGAGCATCACCTCCTCCACCCCGTCCCCATCCAAATCGGAACATTGCTGCTGCTGCAGACTGGTGAAAAGAATGTAATCATGGACATTGCGTGTCCCGTCTCCATCCAAATCGCACCAACCAGGACCCACCTCCGCATCATTGGGGATGGAGTCGCCCCAAGCCAAGTGCTGGACCATGGAAAAAAAATCCGTGTTGGTGATCACACCATCATAACTACCTTCCACACAGCCGCAAGGCAAGGACTGGCCATAGGCCATCGATGCGCTCAAAAGGGTCGTCAAAAGGATGGGAAATTCATTTCTCATCTCCTCATAGTAACTGTTTTTTGCGAATCCTCATCCACCGGCAGTGAAGGCCAAACCATACAGCTTCATTTGTTTCACCATAGACTGCAGGCCGTTGCTGCGTGTGGGGCTGAGGTGGCTGTGGAGGCCAATGTCGTCGAGGAAGGACAAATTGGCCGAAGCGATGTCGGCAGCAGATGCGTCGCTGAGCACCCGCACCATGAGCGCCGCCAAGCCTTTCGTGATGATTGCATCGCTGTCTGCCGTGAACATCACCCGACCGTCGTCGCCTTTTTTGGCTGCCAACCACACACGGCTCTGGCATCCCTTGATGAGGTTGTCCTCCACCTTGTCCTCAGGGTCAATAGGGGCCAATTCCCTCCCCAACGAAATGATGTATTCATATTTCTCCATCCAATCGCCAAACATGGCAAACTCCTCTACAATTTCTTCTTGACGGTCGTCGATTCCTGTGGCCATGAGTCAAAGGTAGGGTCTGTAGGCGCGCTGCTTCAGCCGCGATGTTGGGCGGCTTTCAACGCAGCATGGTCACCGCCCGGGCCACGCCATCTGCAAGTCGATCCACTTCCTGCAAGGTGTTGTAAGCGCCAAAGGAGGCGCGCACCGTGCCAGGGATGTCCCACTTGTCCATCAGAGGTTCAGCGCAATGGTGACCCGTCCGAACGGCGATGCCGAGTTGGTCCAACAACGTGCCCAAATCGTACGGGTGCACCCCATCGACCAAAAAGGACACCACCCCGGCCTTGCAGGGTGCCGTTCCGTAAAAACGCATCCCCTGAACTTCGCCAAGCCTGGCGTGGGCGTGTTCGGTCAGCGCGTGCTCATGGGCCGTCAATGCCGACACCCCCACTTCACCCATCCACTGAAGGGCGGCACCAAGGGCAATCCCACCGCTGATGTGTGGGGTCCCAGCCTCAAACTTGTAAGGAAGCTCGTTGTAGGTCGTGCCTTGCTCAAAGCTCACAGAACCGATCATCTCGCCACCCCCTCGCCAGGGCGGCATATCCTCCAACAAGCTTTGACGGCCGTACAACACACCAATCCCCGTGGGGCCATATGTCTTGTGGCCACTGAAAACATAGAAATCCACCCCCAAGTCCTGCACGTTCACTTGGAGGTGTGGCACCGCTTGGGCTCCGTCCACAAGCACCTTGGCCCCCGCCTCGTGGGACTTCGCGGTCCAATGCTTGACATCATTCACCGTGCCAAGGGCGTTGGAGACATGCATGAATGCCACCAGCTTGGGGCCTTGCAACAAATGTGCTTGGAACATGTCTTCGTCCAGGGTACCATCTGCATTCAATTCCACGACCAAAATCCGGAACCCTTTCTCCTCTGCCAGCATCTGCCATGGCACAATGTTGCTGTGGTGCTCCATGCGGGTCAACACCATGCAATCGCCCTGCTGAAGATGTTGTCGGCCCCATGTCTGCGCGACCAAATTGATGCCGTCTGTCGCCCCACCCACAAAAAGCACTTCCTGCGCGGAGGCCGCACCAATGTGGCTGCGGATGATTTCCCTGGCCCCCTCGTAGGCTTCAGTGGCCTCCTGAGCCAAGGAGTGGACCCCGCGGTGGATGTTGCTGTGGTGCTCCGCGAGATAGCGGGCTTGAGCGTCAATGACCGCTTGTGGCTTTTGGGCGGAAGCAGCGCTGTCGAAATAGGCCAAAGGGTGGCCATTCACCTCTCTTGAGAGAATGGGGAACTGCGCACGGATGGCGTCAACAGAAAAGTGGCCAGTTGATGTCATGGGAATACTCTTTCAAGTCGTAGAAGTTACTCGTGGTTTCCGTCCCCTCCTTGAATGGTAGAATCAAGGGCACCTGTCACAAAAATTACGGATGAGTGAGAGGTACATCATGGTGGGGGTTCACATCCAACCGTGGCGCTCGGAGAGCAACGTCTCGACTTCTGCCGCCACCTCTTCACTCCCCATCCCAGCCAGTACGTCGCCAATGAAAGCTTGCACCATCAACGCGCGTGCTGCCCGTTCTCCAATGCCTCTGGATTTCAAGTAAAACATAGCTTCGTCGTCAAATTGACCCACCGTGCACCCGTGGGAACACTTCACATCGTCCGCATAAATTTCCAACTCCGGCTTGGCGTTGATGCTTGCGCCTTGGTCCGCCACAATGTTGGCGTTTTGTTGGTATGCATTCGTCTGCTGGGCCTCTTGGCGAACAAACACCTTCCCGTTGAACACCCCTGTTGAGCGATCGTACAAGATGCCCTTGTAGAGCTCGCTCGATGTGCAATTGGGCACGGTATGGTCCATGGTGGTGTGGTTGTCCACATGCTCCTGGTCCTTGGGCAAGTACACCCCATGCATGATGGTGTGTGCACCCCGTCCTTTTTGAACCACGTTCAGCTCGTTCCGCACCCAATGGCCTTGAACCGTCATGGTGTGGATCCTAAAGGTGCTGTCCGACGCCTGGGTCACGTGCTCGTGGGCCAAATGAAAGACCTTTCCATGCTCGTTTTGAACCTTGTCCAATCCCAAACGGGCACCGCGACCCACATGACCCTCCAGCAAGGCATTCACCATGCCTGTCGCATCGGCGGAGGAGGAATGCCAAACCACAACTTCCGCTGACGATTGGTCGCCCATCACAATCCGATGCCTGGGGCAAACCGCCAAGTCGGACCCCGTAACATGATGATGGACAAGCAATGGACGGTCCAATGTGACCCCTGCCTCAAGCTCCAGGTACACACCGTCTTGTGCATGGGCCGCGTGCACCGCGCCCACCCATTCCCGTTCGTGGTAACCGGACCAATCTGCATCGTCTCCTTGAAGGCGACCCTCGTCCAACGCCTGAAACAGCGGCATGCAAATGACGCCATCAGCCACCGGCAAATCGCACGCCTCCGTCACGACATGGCCATTCACCAAGACCACACGGTAAGCATCAAGGCCTGGGATCGGCTGCACATGAACATCCTCGGGAATCCCTTGAGGTACCTCAGGGCTGTTCAAAGGTTGGGCCAACATCGCCGTCAACGGGCTGTACTTCCAACGCTCTGAGCGACGCGTGGGCACAGGTAGGCGATCCAATGCCGCACGACCTGCCTCTGCCACAGAGGCGAGACCTGAGGAGGTGGAAGGCGTCAAGCCCTCCCAAAAAGTTTTGGATATCAGCGTCGAATCGACCATCACACAGCAGCCTCTTTGATCCAATCGTATCCCTTCTCTTCCAACTCCAAGGCCAATTCTTTGGTACCAGACTTGACAATTTTGCCATCGGAAAGCACATGAACATGGTCGGGCACAATGTGGTCCAGCAAGCGTTGGTAGTGGGTGATCACCAAAAAAGAACGGCCTGCCTCGCGCATGGCGTTCACCCCCTGCGAGACAATGCGAAGGGCATCGATGTCCAAACCACTGTCCGTCTCGTCCAAGATGGCCAACTTGGGCTCCAACATGGCCATCTGAAAAATTTCGTTCCGCTTCTTTTCGCCTCCAGAAAACCCTTCGTTCACACTTCGGTCCCTGAGCCGGCCAGCCAGTTCCACCAAGGCGGATTTTTCTTTGACAAGGGCCAGAAAATCCTTCGCGGAGATGGCCTCCATGCCACGATGTTCACGCTGGGCATTGATGGCCGCTTTCATGAAGTTCAGGTTGCTCACACCAGGAATTTCGACGGGGTATTGAAAGGCCAAGAAGAGGCCCTCCCGCGCGCGGTCGCTGGCATCCATGTCAAACAAATCGGACCCATCGAAATCCACAGATCCCTGGGTGACTTCGTAATCTTCTCGTCCTGCAAGCACCGAAGCCAAAGTGGATTTTCCAGAGCCATTCGGGCCCATGATGGCGTGCACTTCTCCAGGAGCAATCTCAAGGTCAAGCCCTTTGAGGATGGCGGTTTGATCCACTTTGGCGTGGAGGTTTTTGATGGTCAGCATTAGCCTACGGATCCTTCGAGTGAAATGGCCAGGAGTTTTTGTGCCTCGACGGCAAACTCCATGGGCAACTTGTTGAGCACCTCCTTTGCGTAGCCATTGACAATCAGGCTAATGGCCTGTTCCTCGTCAATGCCCCTTTGGAGGCAGTAAAATATTTGATCTTCTCCAATCTTGCTCGTCGTGGCTTCGTGTTCCACTTTGGCCGTCGGGTTCTTGGTTTCGATGTACGGAAAGGTGTGCGCCCCGCATTGGTCGGTCATCAGCAAGCTGTCGCATTGACTAAAGTTGCGGGCCTTGTCGGCGTTGGGCATGATTTGTACCAATCCCCGGTAACTGTTTTGGGACTTGCCCGCAGAAATGCCCTTAGAGATGATGGTGGAGCGCGTGCGCTTGCCCAAGTGGATCATCTTCGTCCCCGTATCGGCTTGCTGCATGTTGTTGGTCACCGCAACACTGTAAAATTCGCCCACGCTGTCGTTGCCTTTCAGAATGCAACTTGGGTACTTCCAAGTCACTGCGCTCCCGGTCTCCACTTGGGTCCAGCTGATTTTGGACCTTTCATGTGCAATGCCGCGCTTGGTCACAAAGTTGAACACCCCTCCCTTTCCTTCTGCATCGCCTGGGTACCAATTCTGAACGGTGCTGTACTTGATCTCTGCGTCATCCAAGGCGACCAATTCTACCACTGCGGCATGCAGCTGGTTTTCGTCGCGTTGTGGTGCGGTGCAACCCTCCAAATAACTCACGTAGCTGGCTTCGTCCGCCACCAAAAGTGTGCGCTCAAATTGTCCCGTTCCTGCCTCGTTGATGCGGAAGTAGGTGCTGAGTTCCATGGGGCACTTGACCCCTTTGGGAATGTAGCAAAACGATCCATCAGTGAAAACCGCAGAATTCAATGCCCCGTAAAAGTTGTCGCGAACAGGCACCACCGAACCGAGGTACTTCTGGACCAATTCAGGGTGCTCTTGCACCGCTTCGCTCATGCTGCAAAAAATGATGCCCAGTTCCGCCAGTTTGTCTTTGAACGACGTGGCCACACTGACACTGTCCATGACAAAGTCGACAGCGACCCCGCTCAATCTCTTTTGTTCTTCCAACGAAATGCCCAATTTCTCCATCGTCTTCCGCAACTCAGGATCGACTTCGTCCATCGATGTGAGTTCCTTCTTCGCCTTCGGGGCGGCATAGTAAGAGATGGCCTGGAAATCCGGCTTCGTGTAAGACAAATGCGGCCACTCTGGCTCCGTCATGCCCTTCCAGGTTTCAAAGGCCTGCAGCCGCCAATCGAGCAACCAAGAGGGCTCGTTTTTTTTGGAGCTGATCAAGCGAATGATGTCTTCATTTAGGCCCACAGGCGCCTTGTCCGAGTCGATGTCTGTGGTGAACCCAAACTCGTAGGCTTTGCCGGTGACCTCCTCTAGGATCTTGTCTTCTTCGTTCGCCATCTTCATTGCTTTGCTCCTTCAGAGAGAGAAACTCTCGCCGCAGCCACAAGTTCGATTGGCGTTGGGATTGTGAAATTCAAACCCCTTGCCATTCAGCCCTCCACTGTAGCGGAGCTCGGTGCCCACCAAGTACAGAAAACTCTTTTTGTCCACGACCACCCGCACACCGTTGTCCTCGAACGATTGGTCGTCGTCTTGCGTCTCGTGGTCAAAATCCAGCTCGTACATGAGCCCGCTGCATCCGCCACCTTTCACACCCACGCGCACAAAACTGCCCTGTGGCCGGCCTTCCTCGGCCAGCAACTTTTGCACCTGCTCACGTGCGCTGTCGTTCACTTTGATCATAATGTGTGGAAAAACTAGGTCAAAAATACCCCATATGGGGGATGCAAAGATAGGTTGTTTGGAGGCGTTCCAAATAAGCCAATGGACCCAATTCCGGCGCCGGCGTCGCATCTTTGGGAAATGGCGACAAACGCTCCTCGACCCAAAACCTCCCAAGCACAGCTCACCACCCAGTTCACCACGGTGGTGGGCATGTCCTTGACCCTGTTTTTGCTGGGTGGACTCGGCATTGTGGGATGGATGGGGAATTGGGCCACCCGGGCACTGCGTCAACAGGTCCATGTGCAGGTTTATTTGCAACGCGAACTCTCCCCCAATCAATTGGCCTCCGCCCGATTGGCCATCACCGCCGACCCTGGTGTGGCCCAAGCCATTTATCTCGACCCAACGGAAGCCGCCACCCAGTTGGAGGAAGAATTGGGCGAATCCTTTGTCTCCTTCTTGGGCTACGTCCCCCTGCCTCCCGTGGTGGACGTGATGATGCAACACGAGCAGGCTGAACCCATGCTGCTGGAAGAAGCTGCCGAGCGTATGGAGGCCATCCCAGGCGTGGCCGATGTGGTGTGGCACAGCGACCTGCTCACCGCCATCCAAAGTGCCTTGGACCGTTGGACCCCCATGCTTTTGGGAGCAGCGGTGTTGGGCTTGTTGGTCGCCCTTGCCCTGTTGAACAACACCATCCGGCTCACGGTCTTTGCCCGGCGTTTCCTGATCCGAAACATGCAATTGGTGGGTGCGCGGCCACGGTTGATCCGCAGGCCCTTTATCGTCCAAGGATTGGTGCTGGGCATGACTTCGGGCATGCTCGCCTTTGCGGGTACAGCTGCTGCACTGACTTGGCTAAAAGAGGAGCTGGGCCATGTTCCCATGGTTTGGTTGTTGTGCCTTGCCGGAGCCTTCGTGATGGTGGGAGGGGCGCTTGGGGCCGGCTTCAGTGGCGTGGCCGTCAATCGGTACCTCAAGGCCGACCTTGCCAAACTGCACTGACCGTGGATACGGCTGCGGGGCTTACTTTAGCTTCATGAACGACGCTCCGAAGACTCATTTTGCATTCGGCCCCAGCAACTTTCGTTGGCTTGGCATCGGCATCGCCGTCTTGATCGTTGGGTACATCCTCATGAGTGGCGGCGGGTCCGATGACCCCAATGTGTTCGATGAAAGCATTTTCAGCTTTCGCCGCATCACCCTTGCTCCCACAGTGGTGCTTGCAGGCTATGGCATCATTTTCTACGCCATTCTGAAGAAGCGTTGATTTGGAGGCCCTGTCCTACCTCATCCTCGGCTTGGTCCAAGGCCTGACAGAATTCCTGCCCGTGTCAAGTTCAGGACACCTGACCCTTGGACAGGCTATGCTGGGACTTGAGCAAGAAGACTTGACCTTTACGGTGTTGGTGCATGGCGCCACCGCACTCAGCACCTTGGTGGTGTTTCGTGACGACATCAAGGCTTTGGTGCGGGGGGCGTTCGGACGAGGCGAGGAAGGCCAACAGGCTCGGACCTACATCGGGTATATCTTGTTGAGCGCCGTTCCAGCGGCCGCGGTGGGATTAGGGTTCAAGGATTCCATCGAAGCCCTGGCCAGTTCCCAATTCGTGGGAGGCATGCTCTGCATCACGGCAGGCATTCTCTTTTTTTCCCAGAAGGCGCAAAGCGGAGACCGTCCATTGCAATCAGGACGAGCCTTGACCATCGGGCTTGCACAAGCTTTGGCCATCCTTCCAGGCATCAGCCGATCGGGAAGCACCATTGGTGCCGCCTTGCTACTTGGGGTCTCTCGAAAAGAGGCCGCGCGGTTCTCCTTTTTGATGGCGCTTGTGCCCATTGGGGGGGCCACTTTGCTCACTGTAAAAGATCTCCTTGAACGCCCCGAGACAGACGCCATTGCTGGCGGACCGATGTGGGGCTATGCCTTGGGCACGGCCGCCGCATTCTTCAGTGGCTGGTTGGCATGCACTTGGATGATTCGCTTGGTCCAAAAAAGCAACCTCGCTGGCTTTGCGCTCTACTGTGCCGTTGTTGGCATTCTTGCACTTTTTTTAGGTTAATCTACACCAACCAACATGTCCAAACTCACCTCCTCGGTCCTCCTCCTTCCCTTGACCCTTTTGCTCTGTGCCACAGGGTGTGTTACCGTGACCTTTCCCGAACCCATGCCCATGCACCGGCGGGACCTCAAGTCCTTTCCCAAGACATGGCAAGGCGATTGGAGGGCGATGAATGACGGAGCAGCCGACGATGAAAATGCAGACGTCATGACCATTGGCCACGATCACATGCAAAGCGAGGGGCAAGACGACCTCGTGCTCGGCAAGCAAGTTGTCTTGCGCCGCATGGGCAGACGACTTGTGCTGAACTTTGAGGAAGGGGGGGAAGATGTCCGATGGACGCTTGCAGTTGCCGAGAAGTCAGGAGATCAAATCAAAGTCCGTCATTTGGACCCCAAACTTCCTGGCGCATTGCGGCGTTGGGAGAATGTCATCGGAGAGGACCGAATCAAGCTTTTCTATGAAGAAGATGGCACCAGCGAAAACCTCCGCGAAGTGCAGTTGGACCCCCGTGGCAATGGCGCCTTCCGGCGTTTGATGCGATTCGAGTCATCCGAAACGATGACCTACCAGCGCGTGCGGAAGGAGCCGACTCCCTGAGACCGTGCGAACAAGGGTCACTTCACCTGTCCAGCTGAGCCTTCCAATCGAGCTGCCACCGCTTCCCAATTGACCATGCTCAAAAACGCTTGGATGTAGTCCTTTCGACGGTTTTGGTATTGCAGGTAGTACGCATGCTCCCACACATCCATCCCAAGGATAGGTGTTCCTGAACGCTCCACGCAAGAAGCCATCAGGGGGTTGTCCTGGTTGGGAGTGCTGGACACTTCAAGCGCCCCTTCTTGGTTGATGAAAAGCCATGCCCATCCACTGCCAAATTGTTTCGCCCCAGCCACCGCAAAGGCTTCTGAAAAGCGTTCGACACCACCCAAGTCCCTGTCGATCAATTGGGCCAAATTTCCTTCTGGCATCGCAGGCCCACCGGGTCGAAGAGCCTCCCAGTACAAACTGTGGTTGAAGTGCCCGCCGCCATTGTTGCGAACGGCGGTGTCCTTGGGGTTCACCTGCTGAAGAAGTTGGACCAAGCTCCCTGATGTCCCCCTAGAACGACCCGCCAAAGCGGCGTTCAACTTGCGGACATAGCCCGCGTGGTGCTTGCCATGGTGAACCTCCATGGTGGCCTGATCTAGGCTCGGCGCAAGGGCGTCGGTGGCAAAGCCAAGGGGCGGCAGAGCGAACGCATCTTCGCCCCAAAGACTGGTCCCATTCGGAACATTGTCCCCGCCCGCACAACCCAACCACGGCGCCAGCAACACGCCAGTTCCTGCCGCACCAGTGATTTTTAGAAATGTTCGCTTGTCCATGGCACAAAGATGCTGTGGAATGCGTTGGATTCAAGCCCCATCCACCAACGCATGTGAACACTTGGACAATGACCCGCCCGTTTGGACCCTCTTCTCCTTCGAACTTTCAACTTCAGCCCATGAAGCCATCTCCTTCCCATGTTCGGTTCACCAAATGGCTTGCTGCCATCGCCTTGGTTTTGTTGGGAACCATGGGGTGGGCTTGGTGGATGGTGGCGCAACATGGAGAAGAATGGAAGCGCTTGGGGGTGGAAGCGCTGAATGAAAACGTGACCGGAACCTTAACAATCGAAACCATCGGGTTGTCTTGGTGGAGAAGCTTCCCAGACGTCAGTGTGGACTTGACACAAGTTTCCATCCAATCCCCACAAGGTCAAGAATGGTTTCATGCCCAGCGCCTAGGCATGGAAATCGATGTTTGGAGCTTGATGTGGGACCATCCGACCCTAAAAACCCTGACCATGGACGAGGGTTCTTTGTTTCTTGAGGAGGTCGCCTCAGGTCGCTGGAATGTGGATGGTTTGCTGGCCCCAAAGGAACGCCTCGAGGACAACCCCTCCTTGGCCAGCCTCCCCTTGATGGAAATAACAGGCATGGCGGTCGAAGCGCAATGGCGAGATGGATCCTCATGGAGTGGGCGGTTGGTGCAAGCATCGATTGAGCCGGGTTTGGAAGGGCTTTCGTGGTCATGGGAAATGGACGTCAAAGAAGTCCAAGGCAGTGGAGGGGACCTGCCTCCGCTCCAACCCTTTGGCTTGTCATTCTCTGGGACGGCCCGTCAAGGTGCCTCGGACAAATGGGAGGGGGAGGGAAAGCTTTCAGCGGCAGGAATGTCGAGCCATTGGGGGGCTTTCATGACAGGCTCGGACTACACCGTGGAGCTCGAATGCACCAATGTCACCTTCGATGCCTTGGACGATCTACTTGTCCGTGGGCCTTGGAGTGGCAAGTGGTCATCTGAACACCAATTGGCCCTCCAAGTCAAGTTGACCGAGGGTGGTGTCGAGGTGGATTGGAATGCTCCGGAAAACGATGTTCATTTGGCGCCGGCGTGGACGGGCCTGAGCATGGCTTTGAACGGATCTCTGCAAGCAAAAGGAAGCGCAAGCCGAGGCCAAAGCGGCCCTTGGCGATGGGAAGTGACGGAGGCCAAGCTCCAAGGGGCTGGCTGGCAAATGGAAGGCTCGGTGATGCCTGAGGACCACTCTGCTCTGGCCTTCCAGGGGAAAGCTTCGCTGGATATGGTCACGCCCTTTGACGCCTGGGTTCCATCCATGTCGGAATCCATTCGGTCGGCCCTTCCTGCTTCGGGAAAAACCCATGCGGAGGGTCGCCTTCGACTCCATCCCACAGATGGATTCATTTCCTTCGAGGGCAGCATCCAGCTCCAACGCTGGGCCGGAGTGCTCGATGGCATTCCGTACCTCATCGACGCCCCAAGTTTGGCTTGGCGCCCATCCTCTCTCGACGCAGACTCTTTGTTTGTCCAGTGGGCAGGGAACGAAGGCTGGCTGCAATGTCGTGGCCTGACACCACGGACTTGGTGGGAAGGAGGTGCTCTGAAAGGCACTGTGGACATCGATGCCACTAGGTTGAGTGTGGACCCCATCTTGACGTTCTGGGACCACTTGGACAAGCGTCCCGCAACAGAAGCCCTGCTTTTGACCCCTGGATCTTCGCTTGCCTTGAATGTCTCTTCCCAGTTTTTGGAATGGGACAACCTCGAATGCACCGAACTCTCCCTTCGAAGCGAATGCACCCACAACCGGTGGAACATTCGAAGCGCGCGGCTCAAGGGATTAGAGGGTCAAGCGCAATTGGAAGGAGGTCTAAAGCCAGGGCGCGCTGGATGGATGTTGGGTCTAAGAGGAACGCTCGATGACGTCTCTTTGCCAGAGCTGTTCTCGACCTACCAAGATTTTGGCCAGGGTTTGCTTCGCCATGAGCACCTACAAGGGGCCGTCTCCCTGGCAGGGAGCTTGGCCATGAGCTGGGACCTCGGAGGAGGGTGGCACGGAGAGCAATTCACGGCCAGCCTTGAAACTGAGATTCGCCACGGACACCTTCAAGGACTGGAAGCCTTTGACGACATGGCCAACTATCTGGCGGAGCATCGACTCATGGCCCCCCTCGTCGATCCCGACGACCTTCGCGGAAGGCTCAAGGACATCGACTTCCGCCCCATTGATCAGCACATTGAGGTGTCACAACGTCGTGTGGATTTGCCCAAAACCCTGATTGAGTCCTCGGCCATGAACCTCAGCGTCGAAGGCGTCTACACCTTCGACCATCTCATGGACTACACCATTGGTTTTGCCTTGAGGGACCTTCGTGCCTCGGCCTCGGATGCCCTAGGAGTGATGGAAGACGACGGGCTAGGAAGCCAGTTCTTTTTGAACATGTCAGGACCCGTCTCAGAGCCCATCTATTCGTATGACCGCGCTGCTGCCCGTACCCATCGGAAAAACGCCGTGGAAGCTGAAAAGCAACGCCTTCGTGAGGCCTTGCGAGGGGAAAGTCCCAAGGACCCTCGTCCCAAACGGCCCCGGTTGTTGGACAGGGTGCGCCAAGATCAAGAAGATGCGGCACCTGACCGCTCCGACTTGTTGAACCCCGACGACGACGATTATCTTTGAGCATGGAGCCCTTCAAGATCCAAGATGTCCAACAGCAACTTGTCCATTGCCAAAATGCGCTTGACCAAGCACGGCTAGATGGTTGGGACCCTGATCTTGTCTTGGCATTTGAAGAGGCCACCCGGATTCTCCACGAAGGCGCCATTGTCAGACGACACCTTGCCTCGAACTCAATGTTCGCTACGCCACCAGAGGTGCCAGGCGAAACAACAGAAGCCCAGCCCCTTGCGGCACCCAAAAATCGACTGCTCGAACCTCCAGAAGATGAAGAGTTAGCACCCAAGAATCAAGTGGACCTGATCTCAAGCATTGGCGAATTGACGCTGGCCGAGAAACTGGCCCTTAAGCCGCTTCAGACCGTTGCCGAAGGCATGAGCATTCTTGACAGGGCCCAGTTCACCAGTGTCTTGTTTTCTGGCGAGGAGGAAATCTTTGGCACATTGCTTGGAAAGCTTGAGCGAGCCTCCACACAAGAAGAAGCGCTGTCGCTTTTTCAGGAAGCCCTTGCAACCTCTGGCGACTCTGAAGAGATTGAAGAGCTCAAAGAGTCTTTTGCCAAACGCATCATGCGAACCTTCGTCTCATGAGTGGAGGCAAACTTGTGGTCGTGCCCACGCCAGTGGGCAACCTGGGAGACATGACGCCAAGGGCGATCGAATGGTTGAATGAAGCCCATGTCGTCCTGGCAGAAGACACAAGGACCACTGGAAAGCTTTTGCGTCACTTTGGCATTGAGACTCCATTGCGATCCTTTCACCAGCACAATGAACACCGTGCCTTGGAGGGGGTGGTCCGAGAGCTGCAAGGAGGCATCACCCTTGCGCTTTGTTCCGATGCAGGAACTCCTGGCATTTCAGACCCTGGATTCCTTTTGGTGAGGGCCTGCGTGGACGCTGGGATCGACGTCGAGTGCCTTCCAGGAGCCACGGCCTTCGTCCCTGCGTTGGTCACCTCTGGACTCCCCACCGACCGATTCTATTTCGAGGGGTTTCTTCCACACAAAAAAGGCCGGCAGAAAAGGCTGTCCGCATTGCTTGACATGCCTTGCACCGTGGTGCTCTACGAAAGCCCCCATCGTGTGGCCAAATTGATGGCCCAAATGAAGGAGGCAGGAACAGGAGATCGGCCTGTTTCACTCGCGCGCGAGATCTCCAAATTGCACGAGGAAACGGTTCGGGGCACGGTCGACGAATTGATTCTTCATCTCGAGGGGCACCCTGCGAGAGGAGAATATGTCGTCGTGATTGGCGCGGCCCCCTAAAACACCACCCTTTGCACCTCGTTGACCCGCTTGACGGGAACAACTGTCAACCCCTTGGGCGGTGTGGGATGCGAACCGTGGCCTGAAATCAACATCCTCTCCATGCCAAGGCGTGCGGCCTCGGCCATGCGCTGTTCGAGCCTTGGGACAGGCCGAATCTCCCCACTCAATCCCACCTCACCGGCAAAGCAAGTGCGGTTGTCCAGCGGAAGGTCCAAGCTGGAGCTCAAAATGGCGGCCACCACAGCGAGATCATTCGCGGGGTCTTGGATTTTCAATCCCCCCGCCAGATTCAAAAACACATCCAACACCCCCAGTTTGAACCCACAGCGCTTTTCCAAAACCGCAAGAAGCATGTTCAACCGACGCAAGTCGAAGCCTGTTCCAGACCGTTGCGGTGTGCCATAGACCGCCGTACTGACCAATGACTGAATCTCCACCAAAAGTGGTCGGGCTCCTTGAATGGACACTGCGACTGCAGAGCCACTTTCCGCAGAACCCCGCTCTCCCAACAGCACTTCACTCGGATGGTCCACGGCAGACAAACCCTCTCCTGTCATTTCATAGATCCCCAATTCAGCGGTGGTGCCAAAGCGATTCTTTGCCGCGCGAAGCATCCGGTACGCATGGTGCCGATCTCCTTCAAATTGCAACACAACATCCACCATGTGCTCCAATACCTTGGGGCCGGCGAGCGACCCTTCCTTGGTGATGTGCCCCACCATGAAAAGCGGCGTTCCCGTGGTCTTCGCAAAGGCCGTCAAGGCGGCCGCCGACTCCCGAATTTGACCGACCGAACCGGGCACACCATCCTGGTCAGGAAGGTCGAGGGTTTGGACAGAATCCACGACTACGAGTGAGGGCCTTTCCTCCCGCAATGCATCGAGCACAGCAGGCACTTGCGTTTGCGGAAAGATCAACGCCGAAGGAGCAATCTCGCCAAGGCGGTTGGCGCGCATGCGCACTTGTTCTGCGCTTTCCTCCCCACTGACATACAAAACCTTCGCGCCTGTAGCTGCCACCTGCAAGGCCACTTGAAGCATCAAGGTGGATTTGCCAATGCCAGGCTCTCCGCCCAAAAGCACGACTCCTCCGGGGACAGCTCCCCCACCAAGCACTCGGTTCAACTCTTTGTCTCCCATGCTCAACCTTGGCATCTCAGCCACATCAACCTCGGACAATGGTTGGATCCGAGGCGCTTGCAACATTGCCACACCAGTGCGTTTGCCACGTTGTGACAACTCCTGCACTTGTTCCTCCTCCACGGTATTCCAGGCCTTGCATTGGGCGCATTGTCCCACCCACTGAGGGTGGGCATGACCACATTCAGAGCAAACGAACCGTTTTTTGGTTCTTGCCAAACCTTAGCGGGAGCGGAAGATGTTCACCGTCCCTGTGAATTCTTCGCCGTTGGGAAGCAAGATGGTGTAGAAATAAACACCATCTGCGCTGTCGTAGCCATACCAAGGAGAGGCATTGCGGTAGTTTTCGTTCTCGTAAACCTTGTTGCCCCAGCGGTCGAAAACACGGACAAGCACCCCCTCAGGATCTTCCTCCCAAGGTTCCAAGCCAAGAATGATGAAGCCATCGTTGTATTCGTTGCCGTCTTTGGGCGTGAACACATTGGGAGGCAAGATTTCGCATTGCTGGACCTGGATGTCAAACTCGTGGGCAAGCCCGCCTGGGAGGCAAGGGTTGGCCACAGACGCCGTCATGGTCAAGTCGTAGCCCCAACAACTGGGCGGAAATTGCTCGCCTGTCAACAACAAGACATTCTCTGCCGCGAAGGACACCGTGGTGTCCGCACATTCCACCGTCCAAGAATAATCGCTGTACTCTGGGCCATTCATCTGAGCGTTGAGGTCAAACACCTCGGGCTGACCTGGACAAAGTGTCCTTGCACCTTCATAAATAGGCTGGGGGTTGTAGGTCGGGGCATCGCCAATGAAGACCAATCCACACTCCTCTTGAGGCTCGCAGCCGTAGGGGTCTTCCACCTGCACACAAATCTCCGTACCATTGATCTCCGTCTCCTCAGGAACGACCCATGTGAAGTTGTCGTCGACCGTGGTCACCGTACCATCGGGCCAAGTCACCGTGTAGTCTGCATATCCCGCCAAGAAAGCTGGGTTGACACCCAAGTCTGCAGGCTCTCCTGGCTCAATTCCTCCACCGTCGCAATCCGTGATGGAGCCGCCTGAAAACAATTCGATGTCAAGGGCGCTGACGATGTCAATGAACGCGCAGTCGCTGTCCCCCTCGGGGAAGCAACCGTTGGTCACCGTGACACAGTAAGAACCTGTCTCGTCCACCTCCCATTCGTTGTCGTCAACATCCTCAACAATGCTGCCGTTGTACGTCCACTCGTACTCTAAGTCTGTGTTCTGGTCGCCCGCAATGGGGTCCAATTCCAAGGTTGCCCCTTCTCCACACAAATAATCGTTCTCCAATACCGGTGCAAAAGCGGCGGTGATTTCCACCTGATCGGTCGCCTCTCCACATCCGTTCTCCACATCCACCACAAGTGTGGTTTCCGTGTATTGCGTCCAGGAGTATTCGTTGAAAGTGACGTTGTCGTTGCCAGGATAGGGCCAGTTGATCGTGGCCGCATCAGCGGGGTCAAAGATGAACGCCTCGATGTTGTAATTGTCACCATCGCATGCAAAAGCGATGCTGTCACCGCTCAAATCAATGGTTGGCGGCAAATTCACCTCCTGGTCATAGCATGTCTGTGTGCCGCATTCATCATCCGTAAAGCACAGCTCAAAGACTCCAAAACCTTCGGGCTGCCAAAAGGTGTTGTACTCGTTGGAGTTGCTGAAGGCATCGCTTGCTTCACCATCCTCCGTCCATGAGCCCAAGGCGGGCTGAACTTCGCAGAAAGCAGGAGCATAATACACCACCCCAGTGGCTAGGTCATTGATCTCTTGGCATGCCTCCGGATTGAGGCTGCAATTGTTGGCGCAATTCGACAAATTGAAACTGAAAAATTGATCGTTGGCGGGGTCTGCACTCACATAAGTGATCAATACCGAATCCCCAAACACCAATCCCAAGTCCGCCAAGTCCTGCACGTTGGCAAAACCTCCTGACGGCAGCGTCACAGTCGCGTTGGTGATTGTACTGTCGGCGTGGATGATGTCCACATTCAGGAAGGATCCCTGCCAACCGCTCAGAGAACTGAAAAGCTGAAGCTGAAGAAAGCCCTCTGCCGGACTTGAAAAGCCTCCAGAAAACTCCACTGGATCGTAAGGTCCCTCGCCACACACAGCCTCCACCGTCACTTCTGGAATGGTGGCCGCAGACGGAGAAATCACAAACGTTCGACGCCCTTCGCAACCTCCCTCGTCCACGACAGTGACTTGGAACACCCCAGCAGTGAGGGTGGCCGATGGGCCCTCCGAGGAAAGCACCTCTCCACCGCCACCATTCCAATCTCCGGCCCATATGTAGTCCACAAAATTCTCGTCATCGTCAGGAACCACCGTCACAGTAGCTTCTTGTCCAGGACATACCGTTTGCAAAGTCCCCTCTACAGTGGGGAGGTAATACGGCGTTTGAAAGACCTGGAAAGACTCTTTGACCACGCACCCAGATGCCGTCTCTCCAGTCACCACGAAGGTCCCTCCAAATGGGATGGTCGCCTCATTCGCCTCCCAGTAATCACTGTTGAGGTTCCAACTCCACTCCACGATGGGCTCATCCCCGCCGTTGGCCGCAGCAACAACAGGCAACTCCGCCCCTGCACAAATGCCAAAATCTCCTGTTTCTGAACCTACATTCACAACAGGTGGGGTCACGTCCAACACTTGAATCACGATTTCCAAAGTCGTATTGGCACCGTCACTGTCCAAGGCGTCCATGCTTATCGTCTCGATGCCTGCTTCATTGGCCACAAAAGTTCCCGTGAAGGTGGCTGTCTCTCCATTGGTCACAAGGAAGTTCTCAATGACGTTCACACCGCTAAGCTCCGTGACGGTCAGGTCAACTGTTTGGGTGGGCTCAGGCCCCAAGAACTCCACATCAAGAGAGTATTCCTGCCCCAAACAGAGCACGATGGTGTCGCACCCGAGGTTGGCGGTTGGCACCGGGTTCAGGTTGTTGCTGATCTCGGCAGTATTGATGTTGAAGAATTTGAAATCGAGCCAATTGATGCCGTCGTCATTGCCCTCTCCTATCCCGTAAGGTCCATTGTACGTGTCGTCAGGCAGGTTGAAGCGGCCGAATTGCACGTGTGGGCTCACCGAAGGGTTGGGGTTGGTGGACTCGCCATCTGCCCCAGTCACCCCGGGATCAGGGCCGCAACATCCGCCTCCGCCACCAACATCCCCATGCGACCAATTCATGTCCAAGTAGCACACTTGGGCGTTGTTTCCTTCGGGCAAGATGCCGCTCTCGGGATAGGTAATGATGATCTGAAAGCTGTTGGTGAGGTCGTCTTGGTTGTTGTAGTAGCCCACGTCGATGTAGTTGACGTACACTGCGTCCTGCGTTCGCTTCCACTTGATTTCGCCAACGGAGCGAATGTCCGTGTCCTGCCAAAATCCAGCAATCTGATTGTATTCCGCAGCAGGGAAACCCGTTGGTGTCCAGTCAATGACGTCTCCCCCAAACGAAATCTGACCCTTCGAATTCACATAGAAATTCTCATACTCTGCGCCATAAAGATCGAAGGTCCAAGGGGTCGCATTGGGGCTAACAGGAATGGGGTCTGATGCGCAGTCCACATTCCAGCCCGCACCTCCAAAGTTGGCCCAAGCCTGTTCGTTGGGGCCCAGACCACCAATTCCTGGAGGGGGAACCATCGTGATGTAGGAATCGTCAGGCTCCACCCAGCAGCCACATGCATCGTTCTGCTCTACGCGCTGCACACGTGAGGCTTTCCGCTCAGCACGTTCCGCGTCAAAACGGTGGTGGTATTCGTGCAAAAACGCAAGGTAACGGTCATTGTCAAAACCCTCCCATGCGCGAACCACTGTCCACTCCTCCCGGGTCATGTCCAGCACCGCCTTTTCGAAAGACCCATAGCCATTCATAATCGCCTGGGCATCACGGTTTTCTGTGAAGTCGATCTGGGCCGTCACCTGGACTTGTGGGCTGCCCAAGAAAAGAGCAAGACAGGTGCCGAGGAAGACAGCGTTGGAGGTGAATGGATTCATCTGTGGATCGTTGTGTTGAGAGAAGAACGCACGTTGCACGTGCAAACGTTGCAGGTCGGGCGCGTAAATATAAGGAAGTCCGGTTCTCAGGATTCCCGAAGTACCTTTGGCGCCGCATCTGGTACCCTGAACGACCTTGTTTGGCGGGGAATTTCCGGAACTTGACAACCATGAAGAACATCCGCAACTTTTGCATCATCGCACACATCGACCACGGGAAGAGCACGTTGGCCGACCGTTTGCTCCAAACGACGGGGACAATTTCCGACCGCGAGTTGCAAGAGCAAACCTTGGATGACATGGATTTGGAGCGAGAAAGGGGCATCACCATCAAGAGCCACGCCATCCAAATGGACTACAAAGGCGCAGACGGTCAGGAATACATTTTCAACTTGATCGACACCCCCGGGCACGTGGACTTCAGCTATGAAGTGTCGCGTTCCATCGCGGCCTGTGAGGGTGCGTTGCTCATCGTCGATGCAACCCAAGGCATCGAGGCCCAAACCATCAGCAACCTCTACTTGGCCTTGGAGCACGATTTGGAAATTGTGCCTGTACTGAACAAAATGGACTTGGACTCCGCGGACCCCGAAGTTGTCGGGGAGCAAATTGTGGATCTAATCGGTTGCGAGATGGAAGATATCCTTCCTGCGAGCGGGAAAACAGGAATGGGCGTTGACGCCATCCTCGAGGCCATTGTCACGAGGGTCCCTGCGCCCAAGGGCGATCCTGAAGCCCCATTGCAAGCCATGGTGTTCGACTCTGTCTTCAATTCCTTTCGTGGCATCATTGCCTACTACCGCATTCTGAATGGCAGCATTCAAAAAGGTGACCGCGTGAAGTTCATGGCCACGGGCAAGGAATATGGGGCAGATGAGATTGGGGTCCTGGGCATGGATCTGATCCCAAAAACCAACTTGGCCGCGGGGGACGTCGGGTACATCATTTCAGGGATCAAGAATGCCAAAGAAGTGAAGGTTGGTGACACACTGACGCTTCAAGCGAACCCCTGCCAAGATGCGGTTCAAGGTTTTGAAGATGTGAAGCCCATGGTGTTTGCAGGAATTTATCCTGTCGACACGGAGGACTACGAGGAATTGCGGGCTTCCATGGAAAAACTGCAACTCAACGATGCCTCCTTGGTGTTTGAGCCCGAGAGTTCCGCGGCTTTGGGCTTTGGTTTTCGATGTGGCTTCCTTGGTATGCTCCACATGGAAATCATCCAGGAAAGGCTGGAACGCGAATTCAACATGACCGTCATCACTACGGTTCCAAACGTCGGGTACAAAGCCTACACGAAAAAAGGCGAGTTCATGGAGATCATGAACCCAAGCGACCTTCCAGAGGCCAACCATTTGGACTACGTGGAGGAGCCCTTTATCAAAGCACAAATCATCACGAAGTCCGAATACGTTGGTCCCGTCATGAGCCTCTGCATTGAAAAGCGCGGCAACCTCACCAACCAAGTTTACCTGACTTCCGACCGCGTGGAGCTTACGTTCAGCATGCCACTGGGGGAGATTGTGTTTGACTTCTACGACAAGCTAAAGACGATTTCGAGGGGATATGCCTCCTTCGATTATTTCCCGGATGGGTACAAGCAGAGCCATTTGGTCAAGCTCGACATCATGCTCAACGGAGACCAAGTCGATGCACTTAGTGCCTTGATTCACCGCGACCACGCCTTCTCTCTGGGCAAAAAAATCTGCCTGAAGCTGAAGCAGTTGATTCCCCGACAGCAGTTTTTGATCGCCCTTCAAGCGGCCATAGGAGCCAAAATCATCGCGCGTGAAACCATTTCCGCGGTGCGAAAGGACGTGACGGCGAAATGCTACGGTGGCGACATCACCCGAAAGCGAAAACTTCTGGAAAAGCAGAAAAAAGGAAAGAAGCGGATGCGTCAAATTGGTACGGTGGAGGTGCCTCAATCGGCCTTCCTGGCCGTCCTTAAGCTGGACTAATCACTTGCGAGGCGCCTGCGCCCCTACCGCATTTTTGTTCGCCAACTGACCGCATGCTGCATCGATGTCTTTGCCTCTCGAGCGGCGGACATTTACAATGAGGTTGCGGTCTTCCAAAAGCGCCACAAAATCTTCCAGACGCTGAGGCGTCGTTTGCTGGAACTCCCCATCGTCGATGGGGTTGTACTCGATCAGGTTGATTTTGCAAGGCACGTGGCGACAAAAGTCGGCGAGCTCACGGGCATCTTGCAGACCATCGTTGAAGTCCTTGAACACGATGAACTCAAACGTAGGTCGCGTCCCCGTCTTTTCATGGAAGTACCGCAACGACTCGGCCAGCACAGATAGGCTGTTGGTTTCATTGATGGCCATGATGTGGTTGCGCTTGGCGTCATTGGCAGCGTGAAGGCTAAGCGCCAAATTGAACTTGACCTCGTCGTCCCCAAGTCGCTTGATGGCCTTTGCAATCCCCGCGGTGGAAATCGTGATGCGTTTGGGGGACATGCCAAGCCCTGGTGTTCCTGTGATTCTGTCCACCGACTCCAAGACGTTCTTGTAGTTCAACAAAGGTTCGCCCATGCCCATATAGACAATGTTGGAGAGCCCCTTGCCCTGCTGTTCATGCGCAAGGACATTCAGCATTTGGACTTGGTCAAACATGTCTCCAGCAGTCAAATTCTTGAGCAGCTTCAACCGACCCGTGGCGCAGAATTTGCATGCCAAACTGCACCCCACCTGGGAACTGATGCATGCCGTCAGTCGCTTGGTGGTGGGGATCAAAACGCCCTCCACCACACGGTGCTCATCTCCATCGATTTGATAGGCGCACTTGACCGTCCCGTCTTTGGAGCGCTGGGCCTCCAACTGATGGATGCGCTCCAACGCAAAGGAGCCATTGAGTTTTTCCCGGAGGCCCTTTCCCAAGGATGTCATGTCATCGAACGAACCGGCACTGTGCGTCCACAACCACTCGGACACCTGCTTGGCCCTGAAAGGTTTCTCGCCCAAGTCCAACAAAGCCTTTTGGAGGGCTTCGTCCGAAAGGGTGCGGATGTCCGGCAAGGTGGTGGTCATGGCCCAAAGATAGTCGCCCTGCGAAGGCATGGCGCAGATGTGTCAAGCAGGCATGACGAGGGCCAATTTCTGTTTCAATGATTCCCTTTTGCGCACAGCCATGGGTACCTCAGCGCCAGAGTCCAGTTGCACACTGTTGTCCCGGTAGTTGCATGAGACCACGCGCTCAAGCTGCACAAGGTGACTGTTGTGTGTGCGGTAAAACATGTCGTTGCTCAGCATCTCTTCCACCCGCTTCAGGTTTTTGCTCAGCGTGAGCCTCTTCCCAGATGCCAGGAATAGGGTAGTGTAACTGCCCTCTGCCTCAGCATGAATGATGTCCTTGTGTCGCAAGAAGTATCGCTTGCCAGAAGTGTTGATCTCCAGCCGCCTCATGGCTGGGGAAATGGCCCCCTTGCCCCGCATTCTTTTGTGAAAGAAGTCCATGGTCATTCGGCGCGTGCACGTCTTCAAATCCTCGCGATCTATGGGCTTGAGCAAATAATCATAGGCCTCTTGACGAAGGGCGTCCACCGCGTACCCGTCGTGGGCCGTGGTGTAGACCAGAAAGAAATCACGGTCTTCCATGGCCTCCGTCAATTCAAGCCCCGAACGGTGGGGCATGTGGATGTCCATGAACACCACATCGGGGGCCAGATCTTCGATCAACCTTTCCGCCTCGCGCGCACTGGCCGCGGTTTGCATGATGCGAATGGAGGGGCAGGACCGTTCAATTTGTCGGCACAACAAGTCCCGGCAGTGGGGCTCATCGTCGACGACCAAAGCGTGAAGTTGTCGAAGCATTTCTAGGGTTTGGACCCAAGAAAAAACGAGAGCTTCAAGAGGTGGCAGATGTGTTCACAAGCGTTGGACCATGGTTTGTAAACGGCACATCTTATGTGACTTGCCCCGAAATGTGTGGTGTCAAAACAACCCGCGGGCCGCTTCGATTGCCGCGTAAATGTCCACGGGCAAATCGCGCTTTTTGGCTTTGCGCTTGTTGTAGCCTGAGCGAACCACCACGGCATCCAATGCGGGAATGGACAAGATGAATTGGCCCCGCAGGCCCTCCATGCATGAAAAGGCCAGGCCGTCGTCCGTGGAACCCAGCCAGATTTGGTACCCATAGAACTGTGTATCCACCGCGTCCGTGGTCTCGGCCAAAGGGGTCAGCATATCCGTCACGTACGCTTTGTCCAGCAGCTGCGTTCCTTTCCAACTGCCTGTGTCCAAAAGCAGCTGTCCAAACCTAGCGTAGTCCCTTGTGGTTGCGTAGAACTGTGCAAAAGACCGTTCCACAGCTCCCTCTTTGGGGTCCCCGTCAAGTCCCCAATAGGCGGCGTACTCCGCCCCCATAGGTTCCCAAAGCCCTTGGTGGATGTCGTTGGACAAGTTGCCTGGTCGCACCGCATCCAACATCTCGCTCAACAACATGGTGTTGCCTCCTTGGTATTCGAAGGGCGCACCAGGCTTCCCCTCGACTCGGTAAGGCTGGAGCAACGGCCTGTTGTCCTCACGGTAATAGGCCTTGGCCTGAAACCCCAGCGGGTCCTTGTAATCCTCCCCGAACGAAATGTTGCTTCGCATCTGGAGCACCTCCCCCACAGTCAAATCTGCATTGTCCCCCTCGCCAAACCTTGGCAAGAATGATCCCAGGTGGTCCTCCACTGCGACCAAGCCCTTTGTCACCGCGTGGCCCACGGCCATCGCCGTGATGGATTTGGCCACTGAAAAAGAATTGGTTCGGGTCTCCACGTCATGCCCCATCAGGTACCGTTCGAAGACCAAGCTGTCGTTACGGAGAACCAAAAAACTCGCCGTCTCACTGTTCTCGAGCCATGCCTGACCTTCAGCATCCAGATTGGCTTTGCCCCACAACGGTCCTTCAGGCCAAGGTTGCGGATCCGTGGAGGCAGGCAACTCCCGCAAGTGGTCGCGGTAGACCATGTCGTCAATTTGGGCGTTCTCCCATCCCCTCAACCAACATTCCCTGATGCCACCCCAAACGTAATCGAGGTTGGTCCAAATAGACACGAGGTAGACCACGGTTCCTAGCACAACGAGAGTTACAGCGGCCTTTTTCATGAAATGGGGGTCAGATGATGCAACGCAAGGTCGGGACAACAAGGGTCCCCTTTTGAATCAAACCTCCTGCCATTCCAAAAGTCTGGCCAAATGCCGTTGCAATTGAATGCGAACCTCCTCCTGGTCCAAGGTTTGGCCCACTTCCCGGGACAAAGACGTCACCCCGCGGTCGGCAATGCCACATGGCACGATCAAATCAAAAAACGCCAAGTCTGTGTTCACGTTGAACGCCAGGCCGTGCATGGTGACCCAGCGGCTGCACTTGACCCCAAAGGCACAAATTTTTCTTGCAGACTTTCCCGATGCAGGATCGACCCAAACTCCTGTGAGACCATCGATTCGGCCTGCCGTCACGCCATGGTCCGCGCAGGTTCGAATGACCGCCTCCTCTAGCAACCGCAAATACTTGTGGATGTCCGTGAAAAACTGGTCGAGGTCGAGAATGGGGTACCCGACAATTTGTCCGGGACCGTGGTAGGTGATGTCCCCACCGCGGTTGATGGGGTAGTACTGCACCCCCAATCGCGCCAATTCCTCCTGTGGCGCGACCACATTGGCCGCTTCCCCGCTTTTGCCAAGCGTCAGCACATGTGGATGCTCCACCCACAGCATTCTGGATTGGGGCAAAGCCAGGTGTGGAGCATCTGGGGGGCCTGGATCCTTTGGATCCAAATCAGCATTCCGGCGGGCAATCTTGCGCTGGACGATGTCTTGAAAGATGGACTCCTGCAAGTCCCATGTCTCCTTGTAGTCCTTCGTTCCAAGGTCCTCGATGTGGACACGTCCTGTCATTGGATGCCCGAAAGCGCCTGCTTCAGATGGTCGATGAACCGGATGTCCACGGGGTCCGTGCCCGAACGCTCGGCCAACACAAGCGACATCCAGTCACCCACCCAAACGGCATCGAGCAACTCCCCCCAGCGAGAAGCCCCATCGGGCTCCACCACCACCACGTCCGCACCTTGGTCCTGAAAGATCTGGGCCGTGATGTCCATGCGATGCTTGGTGCGCGGATGGTCTTGCGACGTGCGGATGACCACAGCGACATGCCCTTCATCTCCACTTTCCCAGCCCACCAATTCATTGTGGTTCATCTCCGGAAACACTTCCACATTCGCCAATACCTTGCTGTTCTCGTTCAACTGCTGTCTCCAACGCGTCAAGAGTGCCCGCCACGGGGTGTCGGCATAGAGAAACACCTTTTTCCCTTCCAAAGCCAACGCCAAGGCCTCGCCTCGCTCTTTGGCAGAAGCGCCGTCGAGGGCATGGACCGCCTCCTTCAAACCGACCCAGTCTTGGGAGGACAAGACTTGGAGGTGGTGGAGCAACGTGGCAAGGCCCAAAAAGGAACGTCCAAACTGCGACCTCGGGGGGTGTCCGCCCGGCATGGTCACCGTGGGCCAGTTGCCTTGCTCAGCCCTTGAGCGCAATTCGCCTCCGGAGGTGACTGCAGCGAGGGTGCATCCCCGCTCCTGGGCCTGAGCCAAGGCAGCAAGGGTCTCCTCAGTGTTTCCCGAATAGCTTGACGCCACCACCAAACAATCTCCATCCACCCAATGGGGCAGGGTTTGGTCTGAGATGGCCACCACGGGCGAAGGCGACGATGCACGCAGCATGTCGGCCATCACAGCACCTCCAATGCCACTTCCGCCCATGCCGAGGACCACCACCCCACGAAAAACGGGTGGGTTCGCCACAGGCCGCAAGACTTCGGATTGAAGCGCCTCGCGCATTTGGCTCCCCAAGCCTTCGATCAGGGAGCGCATGTTGGGCATGTCTTCAGGTGTTGTCATCCTTCAAAGGTCGCCAATGTCATTTCATGTTGTACGCAAAGCCCAAACGGATCCAGCGCCCTGGCTGCTGAACATTGCCCAAGTCCACATAGGACTTGTCCAAAGCATTGTCCACCCGCAGATAGGCCCTGAATTCTTCCAAGTGAAAGGATTTGCTCAAAGTGAAGGACACCAATGAAAACGGAGCGTACTCTACTTCTCCACCCCCGGGGGCCACGTACCCCCCCATGCGATCTTGGTAGCTAAACCTTGAATCCAACCTAAAACTGGCAGGACCTTCCAAGCCCACAGATGCATCCACTTTGGTCTGGATCCCATCCAAGACATAGTTGCTCTCAAAACCTGTGCTCGACTCGCTGGCCTCCATTGTGGTGAATCCCAGCCGTGCATAACGAAGCTTCCACTCTCCTTTAGAACCTTTGTTTGGAGCAATGCTCAGCACCGATTCCAATCCCTTGAAGGTCACTTCTCGCAGGTTCACTGCTTGCGTGATGTCGCTGCCATTTTCACGCACCCAATCGATCAAATCGTTGCCTTCTCTTTGGAAGACGGCCTGCTCCAACTGGAGCGCATACGCTGCCTTGGGGGTGAGGTTCCAACGAAAGCCGGCCTCCACGTGGTCGGACCATTCTGAGGCCAAGTCTCGGCTTCCAACAGCCCCGCCAACGGTATAGTATAGGTCCGTGAAGGAGGGATGCCTGACAGATCGGTTGGCAGAAGAGAAAAGAATGGCAGAACCATCGCCTTTGACATCCACAGACAGCTCTGCGCCAGGAACAAACCTCGCACCAAACATGGTGTTGTGGTTCCATGCGGCAGTGGCCGCCAACGCAAATGCCCCAAGCGTGGCACGATGGCCTAACGCTACATCTGTGTTTTGGCGCAGGTCGGCCCTCACGTAAACGCCTGATTCATCGCCAAGACTGTCCACCCCAAGCACATTGCTCTTGAC